>SAMEA3663296__coassemble_267_pt1 | contig 24791 bp, 16 predicted proteins | sample SAMEA3663296__metabat2_low_PE_018 | metagenome-assembled genome bin SAMEA3663296 (sample SAMEA3663296) | pig gut metagenome | biome: pig gut; feature: pig-associated habitat; material: faeces | place: China | collected 2013
AAGAAAAACTTATGTCAGAAACCAAAAATCACACAAAATTTAGGATTGAGCCTTTTTTGTCCAAATAAAAAATTGTTTTAAAGTAAGGAAAAAGTATGACAAAAGTCATATGATATGCTTTTAGTCCATAAAAAATCATTAAATTCTAAAAAAAAAGTTTGACAGCAGATGGAATGAGATTTATCCTAGGTATAAATGGAAACGTTTCCGATAACGTTTCCAAGAGAGTCAGGTTATTTTTATGATTTTTTCATTAGGAGGATAAAAATGAAAAAAGTAGTAGCAGGTACACTTGCTGTATTGACAGTGGCTGCATCAGTATTCGCAGCACCAAAGAAGGGACAGGTTCGCTATTTGAACTTTAAACCGGAAGTTGCTTCAGTTTATCAGGAATTGGCTGCAGCTTATGAAAAGGAAACAGGTGTAAAAGTAATCGTTGAAACAGCTGCAAACAATTCTTACGAATCAACACTTACATCTAAGATGGCAACAAAGCAGGCTCCAACACTGTTCCAGATTAACGGACCTCGCGGCTATGCAAACTGGAAGAACTACTGTGCTGACCTTTCAGGGACAGACCTCTACAAACACCTTTCAGACAAGTCTCTCTGTGTAACAGCTGGAAACAAGGTTTACGGTATTCCTTATGTTGTTGAAGGATACGGAATCATCTACAACTCAAAAATCACAGATGCTTACTTTGCACTTTCTTCAAAGGCAACTAAGTACAAGAGCATGGACGAAGTAAAGAATTTTGCTGCCCTCAAGGAAGTTGCAGACGACATGCAGAAGAACGCTGCAGTTCTTGGTATCAAGGGTGTATTCGCTTCAACATCACTTAAAGCCGGTGAAGACTGGAGATGGCAGACACACCTTGCAAACGTTCCTGTTTACTACGAATTCAAGAACAACAAGATTGACCTTGCTTCAGACGCAACAAAGAAGATCAAGTTCCAGTACGAAAAGGAATTCAAGAATATCTTCGACCTTTATTTGAATGACTCGGTAATCCCTGCAAAGAATGTTGGTGTTAAGACAGTTGATAATTCAATGGCAGAATTTGCTCTTGAAGAATGTGCAATGGTTCAGAACGGTAACTGGGCTTGGGGACAGATTGCTGGCGTTACAGGAAACAAGGTTAAGGCAGAAAATGTTAAGTATCTTCCAATCTACACTGGTGTTGCTGGTGAAGAAGGACAGGGACTCTGTATCGGCACAGAAAACTTCTACTGCATCAACAAGAAGGCTTCTAAAGAAGATCAGAAGGCAACTGCTGACTTCATCTACTGGTTGTACTCTTCGAAGACCGGTAAGAACTATGTAACAAACAAACTTGGTTTCATCGCTCCATTCGACACATTCGATGACAATGAAAAGCCAACAGACCCACTTGCAAAGGAAATCATCAAGTGGATGTCTAAGCCAGGAATTACATCTGTAGCATGGAACTTTACATTGTTCCCATCACAGACATTCAAGGATAATTTCGGTGCTTCTTTGCTTCGCTATGCACAGGGTTCAAAATCTTGGGCAGATGTTAAGGCAAGTGTAGTAAAGGACTGGGCTAACGAATCAGATATGTAAGCTGCTGCATGGCTTAGATATAGGAGTTTCAGCTAAAAGTTGAAGCTTCAGGGCATCCTGGAAATGCACCTCTTTCAGGATGCCTTTCAGAACTAAATCTGGCAGGTGTTCTCCTATTATGCCTGCCAGATTCTTTCAGTCTTATTCGGAGGAAAAGTATGAAAAAGGATCGTGATCCATTAAAAAAGTATTTTCCAATTTTCGTTTTGCCGACATTGATCTGTTTCATTATGTTCTTTGTTGTTCCTTTCATCATGGGCATCGGTTTGTCCTTTACAAAGTTTACGACAGTTACAGACATTACAGCATTCGTAGGCTTTAAAAACTATATCAGGGCATTTACTGCAGACAACGAGTTCGTTCATGCTTTAGGATTTACATCGCTTTTTACAGTCGTTTCTGTTATTACTGTAAATGTATTTGCTTTTGCGCTTTCATTGATACTTACAAAAGGTATCAGGGGAACAAACTTCTTCCGATCAATTTTCTTTATGCCTAACCTTATTGGCGGCATCGTTTTAGGTTACATCTGGAATCTTCTTATCAACGGTGTTCTTCTCCGTTACTTTGGCGAAGACATTACATTCAAGACTCAGTACGGTTTCTGGGGACTTGTAATTCTTACTAACTGGCAGCTTATCGGTTACATGATGGTAATCTACATTGCAGGTTTGCAGAACATTCCGAGCGATGTTCTCGAAGCTGCTCAGATAGACGGATCTTCTTCACTCAGAACTTTATTCAAAATTAAAATACCAATGGTAATGCCTTCGATTACAATCTGTACTTTCCTGACATTATCAAACTCATTCAAGATGTTTGACCAGAATCTGGCTCTTACAGCAGGTGCTCCTGAGAAAACAACTGAAATGCTTGCATTGAATATTTATCAGACATTTTATAATAGAAATGCCAACTGGCATGGTGTAGCTCAGGCAAAGGCAGTCGTATTCTTCCTCATCGTTGCTCTGATTGCATTCCTTCAGCTTAAGGTTACAAACTCAAAGGAGATTGAACAATAATGGTAGAATCAAAAAACAATTCAGTTAGTGCCAGAATCAGAACTTTGGTTCTTGTTCTTCTCACGGTGATTTTCATTTTCCCAATCTTGCTTGTTGTCATGAACTCATTCAAATCAAGATTGTATGTTTCGACAGTTCCATTCTCATGGCCTGTAAAAGAAATGTTCGTTGGCTTTGAAAACTATATCAATGGTTTGACAACTTCAGGATTTTTCCTTGCATTCCTTCGTTCCGTATGGGTAAGCATAATGGGTGTCGGGGTAATCATTCTTTGTACTTCCATGGCAGCATGGTACATTGTCCGCGTAAAAGACAAGGCAACTAAAACACTGTATTACATTTTTGTATTCAGCATGATCGTACCATTCCAGATGGTAATGTTTACTTTGACATTCGTTGTAACAGGCGTTTACTTTGACAATATTGTCGGCATTGTTCTTGTATACCTTGGTTTTGGTGCAGGTCTTGCCGTGTTCATGTTCTGCGGATTTGTTAAGAGCATTCCTCTTGAAGTTGAAGAAGCTGCAACAATTGACGGATGTAATCCACTCCAGACTTACTTCCTTATTGTTTTCCCAATGCTGAAACCAACCGCAATTACAGTTGCAATCCTTCAGGCAATGTGGATTTGGAACGACTATTTGCTTCCATATCTTATCCTTGGTTCTGACCACAAGACAGTTCCTGTTGCAATTCAGCTTGCAATGCAGGGGGCCTATGGTTCAACAGACTACGGTGGATTCATGGCAATGCTTGTTGTTTCAATAATTCCGATTATTGCATTCTACATCAGCTCACAAAAGTATATAATAAGGGGTGTAATTGCAGGTGCCGTAAAGGGGTGATCCTTCCGGTATCTATGCTGGAGAAAAGATGACTATAAAAGATATTGCCAAAGAATGTGGCTGTGCAATTGGAACTGTATCACGAGTTTTGAATGATCATCCTGATGTCAGTGATAAGACTCGTGAGAAGGTTCTTGCAGTGGTTCAGAAGCATGGATTCGTGCTTAATACCAATGCAAAGCAACTCAAGGCCCAGGAAAGGAAAAATATTGTAGTCATCGTAAAAGGTACCTCCAGCCCTTTGCTGAATGCCCTTCTTGAACGCCTTCAGAAAAAATTTGAAAACCTTCCTTACACGGTCAGTGTAGTAGTTCTTGATGAAGAGGATGATGAATCTGCAAGGGCCGTGCGTCTTTATTATGAGACAAAACCAGTTGGCTTTGTATTTCTAGGTGGAAATCCTGATAAGTATTCACAGGAATTCGATAACTTAAGAGTTCCTTGTGTTTTGATTTCCAATGAAGCAGAATCCGTAGAAAGCGATTACCTTTCAAGCGTAAGCATCGAAAATAAGCTCGGTGCATTTTCCGCAACTGAATATTTAATCAAGCATGGTCATAAGAATATCGGAGTAATCGGCGGATCCTTGGATTCCCAGGTATCTTGTTGCCGCTATGAGGGATTCGTAAATGCAATGAAAGAAAATAATTTGGATTTTGATTTCGATAGCTCCTACCAAATTTCAAAATACTCCATGGACGGTGGTTTTTCAGCAGTAGAAAAATTAATTGAAAAAAACAAGTCCATTACTGCGATTTTTGCAATGTCTGATGTAATGGCCATGGGAGCATGCAGAAAACTTCATGAAATTGGCTATCATGTTCCTAAGGATATTTCCATTGTGGGGTATGATGGCATTAAACTTGGTGAATTCTTTTTTCCAAGACTTACTACCATTAAGCAGAATGAAGATGAACTTGTAGAAAAAGGCGTTTCAATTCTACTGGATTGTATTGAGAGAAATACGGGGTCCGTTCATATTCATGTTCCATTTGAGTTGGTGGAAGGTGAGAGTGTAAGAAAAATCAACTGAAACAATTGTATAAATAAGAAGGCTGAATCCTTTATTGTTTTTAGGAAACAGCCTTTTTGTTCTTTGGTTTATTTATGTATTTTAAAATCCGATTTTTCCTGTTATTACAGTTTCGTCAGATGACCAGTTCAAAGGCATCTTCATGATTTTTAGGATTACATCAGATGGAATGTAGAATCCTTCTTTACAGCGGCCTTTCCACCAAGGCGGGTAGGAGTAATTGAAGTTAAGCTTTCGCTTGTAGAATTTGCAACTCCCATGATGCCAAGGAAAGAGAAAAGTGGAAATGAAAGTTCATGTCCGTTTTGTTAAGGTATCCAAAATATTCGTCGCCAATTTTTTAAACGGTGTAAAGTTTGAAATGTTGTTGTAGCGCTCCGGATGGTCTTTGTCTGCTCCAGGGAGACGGCCTTCATTTTCCGGGAATTCACCTGCAAGAACACCCTTGAAGTGGCGGTTAGAAATTACACCGTAAGGTACGCGAGGGTAGAGGGAAAGAACTTCTACCTTTAGGACATCTCCTGGTCTTCAAGGACACCTTCGTGTGAAAGTGTATCGATTGTAACTGTTGCTCCAGAAGGGACTGTCATTACAGGTTTTGAATCCTTGTTTGGAAGGCGACCCCATGTAATGTTTTCATGGGCTGTTCCAAGACAGTACTGGCCTTCTACAATGCCGTTATCCTTTCCCTGAAGTACTTCAAAATCTTCAGTAAAAGAAGAAAATGAGGCAAGCGTGAATACAGAAAATGCTAATCCAAGAATTTTTTCAAAAAGTTACTCCTTCTCGATTTTTTTTGTTCAACTGGCGCCTTTAAACAAAAAAAGAATTTTGTTGCGATCTACTTGAAATCAGCATCCTTGCTGCTTTGATGTTCCTGAATATATATTTTTCAGACGATGAATGTCATGAAATTTTTTCATAAGATATGAGAAAAAGTAATGTTTTTATATTTTCTGATGAATACTAATTGGAACTTGTATTATGCAGTGATATTGGACAGGGGTGAGGATCCTAACTTTTGTTGAGGGGATTTATCTAAAACAGAGGGCAACGGCACATGGAGAAAAGCCAGTCTTCGCCTGCCTTTTCTCTCAAGAACCTGCTTTGCCGCAGTCCGCGTCAATTTTCACTTCGTGAAAACCGCAGGTTCTTGACACTGCATCCCTTGTTTATTTCTAAACATTGTTTTTCTTTTTCTTTGACGGCTGTACAGTAGCATGAAAAAATAAACCCCTGTTCTTTCGAACAGGGGCCTTTCATTAAACCACTAAATGGCTAATTACTTTGCCAAGCCTTCAGCAACTGCAACGGCACATGGAGAAAAGCCAGTCTTCGCCTGCCTTTTCTCTCAAGAACCTGCTTTGCCGCAGTCCGCGTCAATTTTCACTTCGTGAAAACCGCAGGTTCTTGACACTGCATCCCTTGTTAATTTCTAAACATTGTTTTTCTTTTCTACTGACGGCTGTACAGTAGCATCATCAAAAAGAAAAAGGGCTGCCCAATATGGACAGCCCTCATTTACCTAGGGTTTACTAAACTTATTTAGCAAGACCTTCAGCTACAGCTACTGCACATGCTACTGTACAGCCTACCATTGGGTTGTTTCCCATTCCCATGAAGCCCATCATTTCTACGTGTGCTGGAACTGATGAAGAACCTGCGAACTGTGCATCTGAGTGCATGCGTCCTAGAGTATCTGTGAATCCATAAGATGCTGGACCTGCAGCCATGTTATCTGGATGGAGTGTACGACCTGTACCACCACCTGAAGCTACAGAGAAGTACTTTTCTCCAGCAAGGAGTCTTTCCTTCTTATATGTACCAGCTACCGGGTGCTGGAAACGAGTTGGGTTTGTTGAGTTTCCTGTGATGGAAACATCTACGCCTTCGTGCCACATGATTGCAACACCTTCGCGTACATCGTCTGCACCGTAACACTTAACGCAGAGACGTTTTGGATCGTTTCCGTATGGAACTTCTTCTACAACTGTGAGTGCCTTGTCTGTACCTTCACCGTTGAAGTAGTCGAACTTTGTCTGAACGTATGTGAAGCCATTGATGCGGGAAATGATCTTTGCAGCATCCTTTCCGAGACCGTTGAGGATAACGCGGAGCTTGTTCTTGCGAACATTGTTTGCCTTTGCAGCGATCTTGATAGCGCCTTCAGCTGCAGCGAAAGATTCGTGACCAGCCAAGAATGCGAAACACTGTGTTTCTTCTGAAAGGAGGCGAGCACCGAGGTTACCGTGTCCGAGACCTACCTTGCGGTCATCAGCTACTGAACCAGGGAGACAGAAAGCCTGAAGTCCCTTACCGATGTTAGCAGCAGCAGTAGAAGCTGTCTTGTCGCCAGTCTTTTCTGCTTCCTTGATAGCGATTGCTGAACCAAGAACGTATGCCCACTTAGCATCTTCGAAACAAATCTGCTGTGTTTCCTGACATACCATGTATGGGTCAAAACCCTTGTCCTGGCAAAGCTTGCGAGCAGCCTGAAGACCTTCTTCTCCTTCTGCAAATCCGTATTCTTTAAGTGCCTTGTTAACCTGTGGGATACGACCAGCGTAATCTTCAAATAATGTAGCCATTTCTATATTCCTCCAAGTCCTAGTTCTTGCGTGGGTCGATAAGTTTTACCATACCCTGTTCAGCTGTAACGCGACCATAGTGTGTGCGTGCACCTTCGATTGCTTCGTTAGCAGGTTTTCCAGCCTTGAGGGCATCCATGAGCTTACCGAAGTTAATGCAGTTGTAACCGATGATCTGGTCATCCTTGTCAACTGCCATTGTTTCAACGTAACCTTCTGTCATTTCGAGGTAACGAGGACCTTTCTTGCGTGTTGCAAACATTGTTCCTACCTGTGAGCGGAGGTTCTTGCCGAGGTCTTCAAGAGAAGCACCAACTTTGAGACCGCCTTCAGAGTATGCCGACTGTGTGCGTCCGTATACAATCTGCATGAAGAGTTCGCGCATAGCTGTGTTGATAGCATCGCAAACAAGGTCAGTGTTGAGGGCTTCAAGAAGTGTCTTTCCGATAAGGATTTCAGAAGCCATGGCTGCCGAGTGTGTCATACCAGAACAACCGATTGTTTCTACGAGTGCTTCTTCAATGATACCGTCCTTAACGTTCAATGAAAGCTTGCATGCACCCTGCTGTGGAGCACACCAACCGATACCGTGTGTAAAGCCTGAAACATCTTCAATTTTCTTAACCTGAACCCATTTTCCCTCTTCAGGAATTGGAGCAGGACCATGATATGCGCCCTTAGCCAAAGGACACATGTGTTCTACTTCTGCTGTGTAGACCATAGTTTACCTCGAAAAATCTAATTTTGCTGAAAAATTCAACATTCATTACTATTATAACATTTTAGGGCCTTGAATTCAATTCATACCCTGAATGCTTCAGCCCTTCTTTACGGCAATCAGCGTAAGGTCATCGTACTGAGGATCTTCCTTTACACCGCACCAGTAGATGTGTGAAGGATCGTTTTCGATGTCTTCACGGTCGCTGCAGAAGGCAGGATACTGTACAAAGTGCTGGCGGAGGAAGTTGTCGATGTTCCTGTCAACCTTAACTCTGTCGCTGTGGATTACATTGCCAGGTTTGTAGAGTCGGAATACTTTTTCGACGGAAACAAGGGCAAGAACCGCATCATCTGCCGTTCCGTCGCAGGTAGAAAAGTCAAAGTCAAAGTCTGACTGAAGTGCAGGTGCATGGAACTTATGCAGCTTGAACTTTTTTCTTGCGTAAACTGATTCGATGATGTCAGTTACGCGTTCAGGAGACATTTCCTCGTTGTCTTCTCCGCACTTGTGGTTTTCGTGTTCCTGATCCTTTTCAAGTCCTGGTTCTGCACAAACTGTCGGTGCAAAATTTTCATCGCGGAAAATTCTCTTTGCTTCTTCGATACCGTCAGTAAAAAGGAAGAGAACATCGTCTTTCTTAAGCGTGAGCTTTGAAACTTTGTAGCCGCCCTTCATGTCAACAAGGTCAGTGCTGAAGATACCGGCCGCTGGAGTTTCCTGAAGCTTGATTACATTCTTCTTCCGCTGTGATCCGCTGTAGATGTGAACGAGGTTGTCACCTGCATTGCAGAACCAGCAGTCACCTGTTTCAGTGTTCATGATGCAGAGGGTAAAGGCTGCAAAGCGTCCCTTGAATCCGCGGCTTTCAAGAAGGTCGTTGATCTGTCCGACAACAGGTGCAATGTTGATTCCCTGGTTCGGATTCTTCATGCTCCAGGTCTTGAAACTGTTGAGGAACAGAGTTGCAACTTCAACCATGATGAGGGCGGCTGGAACTCCGTGTCCTGAAACGTCACACTTGATGATGGCGTAGTGTTTGTCGTCCAGCTGCTTGTAATCAAAGTAGTCTCCAGAAAGTTCGTCGGCACCGGCATAGTAGCTGAAGAAGTCTGCACCTTTAGCCTTAAGGTTTCCTGTTGTCATTGTAATTCCGTCTTTGATTTCAAGAGGAATGAACTTTGTCTGTATGTCTTTACCGAGTGTGAGGTTTTTGCTCTGAACTGCGGCTTCTACAAGTCCACGAGTCATTTCGTTTACAGTATCACCAAGAATACCGATTTCGTCATGAGAGTTGATGGCAATTGCATGTCCCGAAAGTTTTTCCTTGTCTTCGGTATCGCGGATCAGAGCAACGTGTGAAACAAGTTTCTGAATAGGACGAACAATCATTGTTGCCATAAAGTATGTGCTTAAAAATGCAAGAATCAGGGCAATCAAAAGAACGATGATGCATGTGTTTGTAATAAGGTTGCGCTGGTTTTCAATCTGCCTGAGAAGTGATTCCGTACTGATTTTTATGAGGACAGTTCCGTGAACATAATTCGAGTCGTTTCCTGTCTTGTAGAGAAGTGGCTTGTAGAAAACATATTCCGTGTTTTCTGTATCAATGTTTTCATCATTGAAAGCAGGAATGCTTCCTTCAGCTTCCCTTGAAATTTCATTGAGAATGCTATCAAGCTTTACGTTGAGCTGGTTTCTGATTGCCTGAATTTCCTGGCGGCGTGCAACGCTTCTTGCATCAGATTTTGAAATCAATGAAAGACCTTCCTTTGTAAGTTCCGTAATGTTCATTGAAATTTCATCGGCCTGCTCCTGTGCTGTTGAGTTCAATCCTTCGCATACCTGGAAGATTTCGGAGAGGTTTTCGTCTGCAAGAACAGTTACGCCTGGAAGAAATGCGTTTTCTTCAATTCCACTAAGAATTTCTTTGCTTGTTGTTGCCCAGACATTGTTGAGGCCGATGCGTGCATGGTCTGCTGAATAACCTGTGATTGTTGCTTCTCGGCTTTCTGAAAGGGCAGAAGACTGGTTGACGATATCCGTCAAAGAAAGGTTGTCTTCCGTTGTTGTCTGTGGAAGATAAACCTTTGCTCCGCTTGCAAGGGAATTGAGCATTACGCTTACTCGCTGATGAAGGCTTTGTGCCATGGTCTTTTTCTGGCCGTCAATCATGTAGTAGCCAAAGCTAAGGAATATGAGAACATCCATAAATGCAATGAGGATCGTAGAGTGCAATACAAGCTTTGCTTTAAGGCTAAGGCCCTTCTGTTTGTAAGCCGCTGCTTTTCTTTTCTTTTCCTGTGGCATAATATCTCCTTCCAGAAGTGCTCTTACTTCTGCGTTAACAATCAAGGTTTCTTTTGCAGTTTTTACAAGGGATCTTGTACTTACTGTCATTCCTCCTGCGGTAAGGAGGATTATCAGCACAAGAACAATAACTGCAGCATTGTAGTGTTTCTTATATGTGTCCCTGAAAACCTTCCAGGCCGGTGTAAAGAAATTTCTGTTCTTGAGTTTTGTTGTTCCGCGTTCTTCCATGTCCAACAAGGGTTCTGTGCTAAAGTATAGTCCGCGGTCCGAATGCAAGAGGCCTATCCTGTAGTTGCCGCTATTAATCCTCTTCATGCTGATGTCGGTGATTCTGTTGTTTGATGTAATTTTGTAGTCACCGGATACAAGTCTCAAAGTATAGTCATAAGGTTCAAGTCCATCGCGGTCAATGTAAACGGAAGTAATCTGTCCGTCGTAAGTAAATCCGCCTCCGGTAATTGAAAGTTCAGTATCACCGAAATCATTTGTCTCGGATTTGACTGAACTTACATAGGTTACAGGAAGATACTTGTTTGCGATGAATTCATACTTTGACTGTTTTCCAATGTTTCCGACAGTATCTATTGCTGCAATTGAAAAAACGTAAAGTCCATTTCTGATGTTTGAATAGTCAACAAAAGGTTTGTTTGAAACAATGTGTTCCGGAAGAATTATTTCTGTTTCAATGTCCTCTTCGTTTGCAGTGTAAAGTTCTTCTGCAAGTTCCTTTATTTCAGAGTCGGAAATTCTGAGAGGTCTTCTTGGATTTGAAACAAGCTGTTTTGGAACCGGGGCCACATATTTCATTGTGTATGTGTAGCCTGCAATGTCATCGTCTTTCTTGTTGTTTTCCCAGGCAATGCGGAATGTGTTAGAATCTGCAATTCCCTTTATTGAGCAAGGAATGTCCTGTATTGCCGGTGCTGATGGAGGAGTGCAGTCAAGGTTGTATGAAATGACAGAACTGTCGGACCAGTTTCCAGCATAGTCTGTCTGCCTTACCTTAAGGTACCAGACCCCGTCCTTCTTTGCTTCCATGCTGATCTTTGTGTTCTCAGGATCGTTGGTAATTTTCTTAGAAGGTTCCTTGTCCTTGTTCTGAGTCCAAACCCATGAAAAGCCCTTTACGCCAGATGAATCTGCAGTTGCCTTAAGGTCTGCCTGAAGGCTTTTCTGTCTTGAACGCTGTCCGTCCTTGAAGTTTGCTGCAAAAACTTTTGGAGCAGCAACACTGTGGTCTGTCTTGAGAATTGCAATTCCGTTTTTCTTTGTCTTTGGATCTGCTTCTTCCCAAACAAAGGCAAGTTCTTTTCCTCCGTTTGTAAACATGTAAGAAGGAAGTGCCGCAGATTTGCTTGAAATGACTTCTGTTTCTTCCCACCAGGCCCCTTTCTTCTGTGCAAGGTAAACATTTCTGTTTCCGTTTGTTGTTGTAAACCAGAAGAGATTTATTGTTCCGTTGAATTCAAAGAGGGTTGGTTTTGAAGCAAAACCGGTGTTGCTTATTTTTTCAATCTGGCCTTTGTAAGCCCCCTGTTCGGTAATCTTTGCAAAATAGATGTCGCTGTTTGTCGAATAGAAAGGCGATCTTTCCCAAGCAATGTAAACCTCATCGCCCTTTGCGCTAAGGATGTAAGGGTTCTGGTTTGTATAGTTATAGAAGTTTTCTCCTTCCGCAGTTTCCTTTCCTGAAAAGAGAATGGGTTTTGTCCAGGATTTTCCGCCGTCCTTTGAAAAGGAAGAATAAAGCTGAACCGAAATCAGGTTTGACTGAGTATACTGCGCCTGATATACAACCAGGTCTCCGCCCTTTACTGGAAGAAGGAATGGAGCTATAGGGTTGTATGTATTCTTAATCTGGGCAGGAACCGTGAACTCTACGAATGGATTCCAGGTTTCTCCATCCTTTGTTACCGAATAGAAAAGCGTGTAGGAATCATCCTGCGGTTTTGATACGAAGAGTGTAAATCCACCTGCATAATTCTTGAAGATTCTTGGACCGATGAATCCTTCGTTCTGAGAGAGGATGCTTTTCGTGAAATTCTTGAAACCGTCTTTTGATGTGTAGGAAACTATTTCTTCCCTGTCATTCAGAAGGACAAGAATGTCTGTGGAACCGTTGGTTGCAGTAGAATAAATCTGGGGAATGTCACCTGAGTATTCAAAAGGTCCTGCAAATCTGCTTGTAGTATTCCAAATGATACCGTCGTCACTGTTTTTAAATGAAAGGTAAATCTTGTTGTCTTCTGTCTCTTCCCAAAAATATACCGAAGTTTTCTTTCTTGAAGAGGAAGAAAGTCCTTCAGGATACCAGCAGTTTTCCTTGTTGTCTGGAGCAACAAAACTGTCCTCAAAAAAGTAAGGGGAGGCATAGCTCATGAAAAGTGAGGCTGCAGATAAACAGGTGCATAATAAAGTTTTCTTCAACATCATAGCTGTGCCTCAATTCTTTTCTTAAGTTTTATGATTTTTGCAGAGCGGGCATATACGCTGTTTTTCATCAGCTGTGCAAGCTTTGCATTTGCATCAAAAATATTGTTCTTCTGAAGATCGGCGAGGGCACTCTGATAAATTGCTTCGTCCTTTGCACTTAAGACAACTGCTGCCTGCTGACCGGTTCTCAAGGCGATTTCGTCAAGAACTGTAATTGCAATGCTGTTGTCAGGGTTAAGGTCTATTGCGGCCTGTGCCTTTTCCTTTGCCTGCTGGAGAAGAAGTGTGTCTCGTCCTGCTTTACCAAGAAGTTCCTGGGCTTCTTTTGCAAGGGATGCAGCCTTCGCTATTCCAGTTTTGTCTGCCGGGCGCTGTTTGAGTCCCATTGAATATTCTGCATTTTCAATGATGGCTGCTAATCCCGGATAGTTTGGGTTCATTTCATGAAGGTCAAGGAGGGAACTGTAGGATTCCTGAGCAAGGGAATTCCTTGAAGCATAGTTTACCTGTTTCAATTCGTTGACCTTTACCCTGAAGATTTCGTCAAAGTTTTTTTCATCAAGGATTTTTGTAATCTTCAATGAAAGAACACTGGCAATTTTATTTCGTGGGTAATAAATTTTTACCTGGTTGATTTTTTCTGTGGCGCGGTTGAAGTATGGTTCTGCTTCCTTGCGTTTTCCTTGCTTTAAAAGTTCCGATCCCTTTTCGTAATATTTTCCCGCAATGGAAAGGTTCTGCCTCATTTCCGGGGCCTTTGCATCGTAAGGTTGAATTTCGCGGCCTTCCTTGATTGCGATGGCTGTGTTTACGAAATTCTTCAGACGCTCAAGTTCAGTATCCGGATCAAGGGTAACATCAAGAAGCTTTGCCCACATGTCGCGCTTGCTGTCTGCCTGCGATAAAAATCCGATGGCCTTTTCAAATTCACCTGCATAGTAGGAAGTTCTTGCTTCATTCTTGAATGCTCGGATTTCCCTGTTGAATACGGGCTGCTGTCTGGCGATGATGCTGTTGCGGAGTTCCGAAAGTTTTGAGAATACTTCGCCCTGAATGTCTCCGTCATTCATAAGGTCTTCAGTAAGCCTTATGTAGGCGCTGTTTGCCGACTGAAAGTTTGAGAAGGACTGCTGGAAATTATTTTCCTCGTTGAAAACTCTTGCCCTGTCACAGTAGATTTCAATTTCATTTTTTGCGAGGCGAGCCTTAAGAAGTTTTCCTTCTGCGTCTGCCTCAATGGTGTTGAAATCTTTTTCGAGGGCGGAAATCTTTGCAGTGTTTTCAGAAATTATTTCCTGCTGCCTGATGAAATTTGAACGGTAGATGTATCCGTTGTTGAGTTTTGTCTTGCATTCTTCAAGAGCTACCTTGTCTTTCCTGATGTTGTCTTTGAGAAGTTCGAGATCTTTTACGCAGCGGGAAGGGTAGTATACGCCATCTGTTCCCTGCATGTATCCCTTGAGTTTTTCGCAGGCTGCAGAATCTTCCTGAAAAAGAAGAACGCCTGTGTCGGCGTAGTAGTTTGCAATTGAAACCCACATGGCAACTGCACTTTGGGTACATTTTGCTTCTGTCTTGAAACTAGCCTGCCTGTATGGAACTGCAAGTTTTGACCAGGAAAGTTTTTCGTCCTGTATTGATGACAGGGTTGAAAGTGCATGTGATTTTGCTGAAGCCGCAGCAGTTTTTCCCCATGCAGTCAGGTTGCTTGCCGATAAAACAAGGTTGTTTGCGTATTCATCGTTTTCAGAACGGATGCTCAAGATTTTGTTTTCAGGAACCTTGTGTTCTTTTTTCAGTTCGTTCTGAAGTGATGCGAGTACAGAAAAGAATTTAAGTCCTTCTCTACAAAGGGTATTTACGGCCTTCATGCTTGCAGAAAAATCAGCATTCTCCCTTTGAGTTTTGGAGTGTCTTCCCTTGAGTTTTGAATTGAGTCCGTAGATTTTTGAAAGCTCTTCGGTGCTATGAATTATCTTTTCAAATTCAAGTTCTGCTTTTGAAAGGGTTTCTGAATTTGTAAAGATATTTTTTTCCTGGAGTGCAAGGTCGATGATTCTGCAGGATTCATTGGTTTTTTTCCAGACTGAATCCATAAGTTGAGAAAGCTCTTTTGTGAATTCTACTTCGATGGTTCCTGCAAGCCCGCTGTCAGGTTCCTCATTTATTCCGAGAATGAACCTTGAAAGGTAGTATGGGTATCCTGAACTTCCCGCCGACTGAATTTGCTGACCAAGATCCCTAAGTTTGTTGCTGATGGATGCAAGCCTTGAAAAATAATCTTCTGCAGAAGAAATGTTTTCGCCGTTGGAAAAGTCCATTTTTTTTGCTGCCTTTTCCATGCGGAGTTTTTTATATTCGCGAATCTGTTTCTGAATGTCTGCAGAAATGAGTTCGAGGCGAACGGTAATTTTTTCCGAGGCTTCTTCTTTTCTGTAGCCATAAATCCTTTCGTCAAAACATGCAACGGCCTCTTCAAAATTTTCTAAAGAGCAATAGTTGAGTGCGTCTTTCAGCAATGCCGAAAAATCTTCCGGATATAATTCAAAGGAATTCTTTTCTACGGGTGCCTTTTCCTTTGTCTTGCCCTTAGTTTTTGCGGCAAATACATTCTGTTCTGAAAAAAGCAGTGAAGAGATGATTATTAATGATAGAATTGAGTGTCTTTTCACGACCTCATTTTAGCAAATAATAGAAGAATATTAAATAGATTTGCCTGGTTTAGGATTTTATAGATAAAACAAAGGCCGCCTGAAATGCTTCAGGCGGCCTTTGTTTTATCAGTCTCTGTTTACTTTTTCTTGCAGTAAATGCGGTAGTTGAGCCATGGGAACAGAGGGCTTTTCTTTTCGCAGTTTGTGAGCCATTCAGTGCTTACTGTATTGCTTGCAAGGGCATCAAAAACTTTTGTAAAGGAAAGAATTTCATCCTTGAACTGTTCGTTTACATAGTCGGAAAGGATGCTGTCGTGAAGCATCATAGGCCATTCGCCGCTCTGGGCAAGAAGAACCTGTTTTGCCGCCATGTTGAGCAGGCGTTCCTTAAGGCTGTCTTCAGCAGGAAATCTTTCCGTAAGGTCAATCATTCTTTCCGTGGCCTTTCTTACATAGCGGATCATCCAGCTGTTGGAATTGTCCACAAGGTCTTCTCCGTAACCGAGTCCGTTTGAAGAACATGGGTATGGATTGATTTTTGGAAGACTGAACTGATTTGCAATGAGGTCCTTGCAGAGTGCAAAGTCAAAGCCCTGCTTGCTTGCAGTGCAGCGGATTACGTTTTCAAGCCATTCGATGCCTTCATGCCATTTCTGACCAAGTACTTCTGCAGGAATTGCGCATACGAGGATTGGTTCTTCACCCTTCATGTGTTCTGCCGCCGCATCAAGTTTTTCAAGCTTTGATTCGTAGAAGGAAATAGCATCTTCGATTGCCTGCCTTGAAGCATCTTCGCTGCTGTATGGAACCAAATCGTCTTCTTCGCTTTCGTTTGACCAGTACTTGAATCCAGTTTCAATTCTTGCATCGTTCTTGTTGAAGAATGCAGAAATCTGATCCTGCTTGAGTTCGTATCCGATGTCAAACTGCTGTGAACGGTAAACTTCATTCTGTGCAAAACCGTCTTCTCCAATGAGTTCCTTTGGAGAATCAGGATCGAGTCCGAATACTACGAGGGAAGTTCTCGTTCTACGAGGTGCATAGATTCCCGTTTCGGGACAGTCTTTCGAAAAGAGAATTGAACGGGCATCAAGAACAGTGTAGTTTGCGCCGTAAGAACGCAATGTCCATTCAAAGCTGCGTGACCATCCCTGGTATGGAAGCCAGAAACCTTCACCTGTTTCACCAAAGAACTGCCTGTGGGAATAGATTCCTGTTTCAACCTGGGCGTTTACTGCTTCAGGGAAATCTTCATAGTGTGGAAGATATGCATAAGTTGCTGCCGTAGGAATGAGTTCAAGGTATCCCTTGTCGGCATATTTCTTGAAGGCAGCAGGAATGTTCTGCCCGTAAACTTCAGTGTAGTCTGCCTTTGTCTTTTCGATTTTTGCAAGGCATTCTGCAGCAAGTTTTTCGCATTCCGTTCCCTTGCAGCGCTTCAGTTCCGATTTTCCAAGGGCAATGAGGTTGTCCAGGTGATCCAGGTACTGCTTCTGAATCTGTGCATCGTCAAGAATGAAACAGAGGGCAGGTGAAAGCACAAGGCCAAACTTGAAGGAAATGTTCTCTTCTTCAAGCCTTCCGAACATGTTCAGGAGCGGAATGTATGTTTCTGTAATTGCAGTAAAAAGCAGGTTGTTTTCTACTGTAAAATTGCTGTCTTTTTCTGTGTTCCTGATAAAACCCTGGTGTGCATCAATAATCAGGGCAAGTTTTTTATTGCTCATATTCTCCCTCACTCTGAAAATGACTGTCTGTGGTTAAGGTAGTGGTCGTGAAGAATCTGCTTCATTCCTGAAAGCTGAACCAGTGGAGGATAGTTTGTCTTCTTTCCCGGCTGAAGGTTCTGGATGTCTTCCCTTTCTGAAGGAAGTTCGATCATTCTTGACGAACAGAGTACTTCTGGAAGCTTTCCCTTGAAAGAAAGGGCAAGGTCTATTTTGAGCCATCGCTTTCCCGAAGGAAGAAGGATTGACTGTTCCTTTGTGTCAAAGTCTGTCTTTATGTCGATTGATTCCGCTGGTTCCTCGTTGTTTGGTGCATCAAAAAATGAAATGTGGAGGAATATTGATTCAAAATCCCTTCTGAGTTTTACGGAAGCAATGTCGGATTCCTTGATGTCCCAGAATGCAAAGAGCCAGGCTGGATTCCTGATGATTGCATCGATGTATGTGTTGTTGTAGCTTTCAGGAAGCTGGTCAGGAACAGGAGTGTCGTCTTCTGTAATCTGAACCGATGATTGTTTTTCTGGAACCTTGAATTCTTCTGCTGCTTCAAGAATCTCACCAATGATGAGGGTTCTGTTAAGGTTGTCTGGAATTTCAATTCCGAACTTATCTCCCAGAACTATAAGATCTGAAGTTGTCATTGATTCAAGCTGCTGTCTGGACAAGGCATCTTTTTTCATATTGTGGTAATAATCTAAAAAATCCTTGAATGTGTCTAGTACCTTTTGCGCTTAAAAAAAGGCAAGCATGTGAAAAAAGTACAATAAGTGTAAAAAACAATTATAAAAAAATGAAGTTAACGATTCATTAAAATCAATGTTCTTTCAATTTTTATTCAATTTCGCTATACTTCTGTCGTTTTAATCATTTTCATACATATAGGAAAAGAATATGACAGATCAGAAAGAAATTTTCAAATCCATCGTTGTAAAGGCAATCGAACAGTATAAATCGGAAAAGGCTCCGGAAGCAGAAATAAATGTTGATTCAGTTCGCGTTGAAATTCCGCCTAAGCCGGAAATGGGAGACCTTGGCATTCCGATGTTTGCTTTTGCAAAGGAATTCCATTCTTCTCCTATGGCAATAGCAAATGATGTTGCGGTCCTCATGAAAGGCTATGCTGAATCCGACAGCGCCGTTGCTTCCCTTGGCGAATTCCTTGCCGCAGGACCTTATGTAAACGTAAAGCTCAACAAGGCAAATGCATCTTTGGACATCCTTCGTGCTGTAATCAACCAGAAGGAAAACTACGGATCCCTCAATGCTGAAGGCAAAAAGCATCTTGAAGGCCGCCGCGTAATGATAGAATTTTCATCACCAAATACAAACAAGCCGCTTCACCTTGGACACCTTAGAAACGATGCCCTCGGAGAATCAGTAAGCCGCATCCTCAAGAAGGCTGGTGCTGAAGTATTCAAGGTTGACCTCATCAACAACCGCGGCGTTCACATCTGCAAGTCAATGCTTGCATACAAGCTTTTCCACGAAGCAAAAGGTGAAACTCCTGAATCCCTTGGCATGAAGGGAGACCACTTTGTAGGCCAGTGCTACGTTGAATTCGACAGGCATTCAAAGGAACATCCTGAAGCCCTTCAGGAAGCAGAAGACATGCTCATCAAGTGGGAGGCAGGGGATCCTGAAGTCCGCGCCCTCTGGCAGAAGATGAACGACTGGACCTTAGGCGGCGTAAAGGAAACTTACAGGCGCACAGGAATCGAATTCGACAAGTTCTACCTTGAATCGGAAACTTACCTCAAGGGTAAGGATGAAATCCTCAAAGGCCTCGAAAAAGGCGTATTCTTCAAGGCTGAAGACGGTTCTATCCGCATAGACGTTACAGATGTCGTCGGAAAGGGAAAGGACGAAGACAACCACGAAAAGGTTCTACTCCGCAAGGATGGAACTTCAGTTTATATTACACAGGACATTGGAACTGCCATCAGCCGCCACGACGACTGGGCTTTCAACGAAATGATCTATGTTGTTGCATCTGAACAGAACTATCACTTCAAGATTCTTTTCCACATCCTCAAGAAGCTTGGTTTCGACTGGACAGACAAGCTCTATCACTTGAGCTACGGTCTCGTAAACCTTCCAAGCGGAAGAATGAAGAGCCGCGAAGGAACTGTCGTTGATGCAGACGACCTCATCGACAACCTCCACGCAGATGCCCTCAAGGCAATTGCAGATCGCGAACGCGATGTTGAACTTGATGCAGACGATGTTGCAGAAAAGGTTGCATTGTCAGCCCTCCATTACTACCTGCTCAATGTTGCACCGGTAAAGGACATGCTCTTCAATCCGGAAGAATCATTGAGCTTCAACGGAAATACAGGTCCATACCTCCAGTACATGGGTGCCCGCATTTCTTCAATCCTCCGCAAGGCAAAGGAGGCCGGAGTAGAGCCTGATACATCTGACGAAGCCCTTGTAATGCTCAATACTGAAAGCGAATGGGCATTGATTAAGGATCTTGAAAGATACCCTGCCGTTGTAGCCCGTTCTGCAGACACAATGGATCCAAGCATCATGGCAGCCTATGTCTATGATGTTTGCAAGAGTTTCAGTGGCTTCTACCGCGACTGTCCAATTCTTTCGGTTGAAGCAGAACAGCCAAAGCTTGCCCGTGCACGCCTTGCCCTTGCAGAATGTACCCTCACAGTACTTAAGACTGCAATGGAACTTGTACTTGTTCCATTTGTTGAAAGAATGTAGTTAAATAAGATTTGGAGTAAAAAAACATGGATGAAAATATAATCAAAAGATTGTCAGACATTGCCATGAGCAATGACCCAATCGACCAGTCACTCTATGAAAAATATGATGTTAAGCGCGGTCTTCGTCATGCAGACGGTCGCGGTGTTCTTGTAGGACTTACAAGCATCGGTGACGCCATCGGTTATGAAATCGACAAGGACGACAAGAAAGTTGCCGTTCCTGGCCGCCTCATCTACCGTGGATATAATGTTGAAGACATTGTCCACGATGTTGAAAAAAGCCATCAATATGGTTACGAGCAGGTTGCATACCTTCTTCTTTTTGGTCAGCTTCCTACAAAGAACCAGCTTGAAGAATTCCAGGAGCTCCTCGGTAGCCTCCGTGTCCTTCCTGAATACTTTACCGAAGACATGATCATGAAGGCTCCGTCAAGTGACATCATGAATAAAATTGCCCGCGGTGTTCTTGCTTCATACTCTTATGATCCGGATCCAGAAAACCGCGACATTTCAAACATACTCCGCCAGTGCATCGAGCTTACTTCAAGATTCTCAACTCTTGCAGCTTATGGCTACCAGGCAAAGAGAAGATACTATGATGGAAAGTCAATGTACATTCACAATCCAAAGCCTGAACTCTGCACTGCAGAAAACTTCCTCCGCCTCATCAGAAGCGATAAGCAGTATACTCCTCTTGAAGCAGAACTTCTCGATCTTTCACTTATCCTTCACGCAGAACACGGTGGCGGTAACAACTCTTCTTTCACAATCCATGTTGTTTCTTCTGCTGATACAGATACCTATTCCGCTGTTGCAGCTGCTGTAGGCTCTCTTAAGGGAAGCCGCCATGGTGGTGCAAATATCCGCGTTATGGAAATGATGGACGACATCAAGAAGAATGTTAAGGACTGGGCAAATGAAAGCGAAATCCGAAACTATCTTGTAAAGATTGCAAGCAAGCAGGCCTTCGACAGAACAGGTCTCATCTACGGACAGGGACACGGCGTTTATACAATCAGCGATCCTCGTGCAACTCTTCTCCGCAACAAGGCATCAGAACTTGCAAAGGAAAAGGGTGTGGAAGAAGAATTCCACCTTTACAACATCATCGAACGTCTTGCTCCGGATGTTCTCTTTGAACTCCACGGTGGAAAGAAACGCATCTGTACAAACGTAGACTTCTATTCAGGATTTGTATACAGCATGCTGGGCATTCCTCGCGAACTTTACACACCTCTCTTTGCAATTTCCCGCATTGCTGGTTGGAGTGCACACCGCATTGAGGAAATCGTAGCAGGACGCCGCATCTATCGTCCAGCATACAAGGGAATTGCAGGTGAACGCCGTTATGTTCCAATGGATCAGCGCGTAGAAAACAAGATTCTTCAGGTTAAACAGGAAGATAATAGGGTTCCAACAACAGGACCTTCGGACTAATTCCGTTTCTTAGAGAATTCAAATGCATTTCTAATAAATATTATTTTGATATTTATTGGAGATGACCTATAATGGACAGTGGAGGACTTATGAGAAAACTTTTTACATGCCTTCTGCTGTCTTTTTTATTTTTAAATCTCTACGCTGCACCCAAAATTTCGCCGCCAAGACAGAAATTCATTTCGTGTGCCCTTGAGCTGCGGGGTGTTCCTTACAAATGGGGCGGACAGACTCCAGAGGAAGGTTTGGACTGTTCTGGACTCATCAACTATGTAAACAGTCAGACTCTTGCAGATAAAGTTCGTTTTCCACGCAAGGCTCAGGATATCTACAATTCTGTCATCCATATAGAAAAGGCCCAGCGTGAACCGGGCGACCTTGTTTTTTTCAGCGATGAAAAGAATGGCCCTATTTTTCATGTAGGCATTTACTGCGGTGTATATCCTAAAAATGGACCTGATGAAAAATTCAGGGGCAAGAGGGTTTTTGTTTCTGCCCTCAGCAGAAGTGATTCAGGAGTAAAGATTTCCCTCATGGATGAAGGGTATTGGACAAAATATCATCCGGTTTACGGACGATTTCTTCGTTCTACAAAAGACTACTACAAGGGAATCAGCGAAGAAAAAAAAGCAAAAAAGGCAAAAACTGTAGTAAACAAACCTGCGCCACGAAAAAAGCCTGAGCCAAAACTGCGCACAAAAGCTTTTTAGAATCCCGCAGTTTACCCTTCATTTGAATTATTTCTCGTTTCTTACTATATTTATGCCGTAGCAATTCAATTTTTTTAGAGGTAACTATATGGCAGAAAATTCAGGTTGCGGCGGATCATGCGGATCATGCTCGAAAGACTGCGCTAAAAGACCAACACACGAAACCCTTCACAAAGATTCAAAAGTAAAGAAGGTAATCGGCATTGTTTCAGGAAAGGGGGGAGTAGGAAAATCCCTCGTGACTTCTTTGCTTGCCTGCAAGACAACCCGCGACGGACTTAAGACTGCCATCATGGATGCCGACATTACAGGCCCATCGATTCCAAAGGCATTCGGCCTAAATGCAGAAAGGGCTCAGAGCGGAGGAACTGCAGAAAGCGGATTCCTCTATTCAGTAAAATCAAAGACTGGCATCCAGATGATGTCCATGAATTTCCTTCTTCCAAACGAAAATGATCCAGTTGTATGGCGCGGACCAGTTATTTCCGGGGCTGTAAAGCAGTTCTGGACAGATGTTGTATGGGAAGACGTAGACGTAATGTTCGTAGACTGTCCTCCAGGAACAGGTGATGTTCCTCTTACAGTTTTCCAGTCCATGCCCGTAGACGGAATCATCGTAGTTGCTTCACCTCAGCAGCTTGTCCGCACCATCGTGGAAAAGGCTGTAAATATGGCCAACATGATGAAAATTCCAGTTCTCGGCCTCGTGGAAAACATGAGCTATGTAAAGTGTCCTGACTGCAACAAGGAAATCAGGATTTTCGGCGACGGAAACATCGAGGCATGCTCAAAGGAATTCAACATTCCGGTCCTTGCCCGCATTCCAATTGAAGCAGAAACAGCAGCAAAGGTTGATTCAGGCTGTGTAGAAGACCTCAATCTTCCATACCTTGATGAAGCCGCAAAAGTTGTAGAAAACCTTTAATTCCATTTACTTTACTGCGCAGAGTAAGCAGGTCATTGCAATCAGCACGGCACGTCAATGCAGGCAGCATAGTCCGTCATTGCGAGCGAAGCGCGGCAATCCATACCAAAGGCAAGCAACAAAATATGAAATTAATCTGTGCTCCCATGGCAACCTTAAGTCACGAACCTTTCCGCCGCGCAGTAGAAAAGTTTGGCGGCTGCGATGAGTACTACACGGAAATGATCAATGCCTCATCACTCCTGAATATGGGACCTTTTGAAAAATATTATCTTTTAAATGGCCCTGTTCCGGAAAAAATCGTGTGGCAGCTTACGGGTTGGGATGCCGAAAAAATGGCGGCCGCAGTTCCAGTAGTTCTTTCCAATGGTGGCATAGGTGTAGACATCAACATGGGCTGCAGTGCCCCTCAGATTTTTAAAACCGGGGCCGGCATTGCGTGGATGACAAAGCCTCTTTCAGAAACGGAAAAATGCATAACCCTTGTAAAAAAAGAAATTGAAAAATGCAGGGCAGGGAAAGGAATTCCGGCTCAGCGTAAAGTGCCGTCTTGGTGCAGAAAATTTCACGGAAGAAAGTTTCTTTAATTTCACTGACATGCTTGTTGCCAACGGCGTAACCCAGATCGCGCTCCATCCACGCACCATGAAAGAAAAATACCGCGGCCTTCCAAAATACGACTGGGCAGAAAAACTTGCCCTCCGCTATGAAAATAAAATTGATGTAATCGTCAACGGGGCCGTAGAAAATTCAGCAACAGCTGATTTTGCAAAGACAAAGGTTCCCCATGCATCAGGAATAATGATTGCCCGTGCCGCCGCCGTAAAGCCATGGATCTTCCGTGAAATTTCCAGCACGGAATCCTTTACCGTAGACCGCCAGCAGCTTGCCCTGGATTTTGTTGAGGATGTAAAAAACTATCAGCCTCCAGAATTTTACAAAACAAGAATCCAGCGTTTCTTCGGCTACTACTGCCAGCAGTTTGCATTCGGCCACTATTTCCAGTCTCAATTACAGAACTACAAATCCCTGGAAGACACCGTAGAAAAAATCCACGACTATTTCACAAAGCAGCCCGATGAGAAAAATCTTTTTTTAAACAAGCCTCTTTAAGTTATCGTTCAAAGTTTATTATTTTTTTCTGAAGCAACCTCTCTTGCTAACCCGCTTTCCGGGGTTCCGCTCACGCTCATTGCCCTGCCGGCCAACGCCTGCGGCGCCCCTTCAATCGGGGCTAGTCGGGTGTAAAAATCACGCGTCAAAAACGTGGCCCAGAGGGGACAGACCCCTTCCTCGTCCGTCATTGCGAGGAGCCGCAGGCGACGAAGCAATCAGCAATCCTAACTCCTCTCGTCATTGCAAGCGCAGCGAAGCAATCCTCTCCTTTAGCCAACATAGCCCGAAATTCGAGTTTTCTAAATTAACCGTAATCTGAAAAAGTTTTGATAAAAGTCCAGATTGCGGTTAATCATATAAGCTGCAATGCTATAGAAAAAGTGACGGAACATACTGACAATACTTCGTGCCTTATGATATTCAAGCTGAAAGTTATTTTTCTGCGTTCCCCAGTCGGATTCAATGATGCTTCTATGCTTGATATGATAGCATTTAAAGCGGCTCATAAGTCTGTTCATATTTTTTCTTGGAGCAGCTTCAAATTTGATTCCCTTTTCTTCCATTCGTTTCAAAACATCTTTTTTCTGTAAATACCCTGCATCTGCAAATATTGTCCCCTTTACAACTTCTGCAAGTTTTTCTGTTCATAGCCATCAGGAAGTTCATAAACGCAAGGATGAATACAGTCGATTTATTTGTTGCCTTCATGAAATTTTCATAATTCGTGTCAGAGGGGACAGACCCCTCTGTTTGCTTATAATCGGGCATGAAATTCTTAGAAATTCAACGTATTTCAACCAAATTCCTTAAAATTCATTTAAAATGCAGAAAATTCTTTAAATTTCTTTAAAATAAATGAAAATTCAGTTGACATTATTTCAAATCGGCTATATATTCTTCGTCACCGTCGCACAAGACGGTGGCGCAAAAGAGAAAGTTTGCGGCTGTTCTTCGACAGAAGCAGGGAAG
>SAMEA3663296__coassemble_280_pt1 | contig 23999 bp, 29 predicted proteins | sample SAMEA3663296__metabat2_low_PE_018 | metagenome-assembled genome bin SAMEA3663296 (sample SAMEA3663296) | pig gut metagenome | biome: pig gut; feature: pig-associated habitat; material: faeces | place: China | collected 2013
GAGCGTCGCATCCCCGTCCGCTTCCATGGTGGACTTGCCGCCGGCCCTGACTTCCGATTTATCTTCCGTTTCTATGCTGATTGACCTTGACTTGAGGAAGGCTTCCCCGCCGCAGTCCATTGCAAGCCTGCGGCATCTTATTCCTATGCCACCAAGCTCGTTTACAAGGGTGATTCCGCCTTCGCTGCCGATGACGGCCATCATCTGGCCTTCGGCGCTCTCTATGCGAACCTCTCCGCTTCCTTCGCTGTCCGTGATTTCTATCCTGTGGTTCTTCGTCTGTACGAGTATGCTGTCGCTTGCCTTTCCGCTTGTGGCTTCGGGCGGCTTGTGCTGGCCGTCGTATATGAACCCGAGCACGTAGCCGCTCCTCCTGTCTCCGGAAGTGTATGCGACGAGGGCCTGGGTGCCTGTGGACGGCAGGGTCCAGAATCCACTTCCGTTACCCCTGGAGTGTCCCGCGACCGGAAGCCACGGGCTCACGCTTCCGGGCATTGTGCCTTCGTGGCTCACCCTTATCCTTCCTAATCCTTCGGGGTCATGGTTGTCCACCACTATCCCAAGCATCGGGGGACAAATCCTGCTGAACATGATTTCCTGGTATGTTTGTCTTCCCCCACTTTTAGTTCTTGGATCCACATTGTTTTCAAGAAGCTTGTTTATTTTTCCTTCCAGGTCCAGCATCTATTTCCTATGGAATTGCATTTAGAATTCAATTCCATCTACCCCCATTTCCGTGATGTCTGAAGTGAATACAGTTGTCTTACGCTTCTTCTTCTGCGGTTTCTTGAAATACAAATAGCATTCCGTATCAACCGGCTTTTCATTCTGCAAGAGATAATACAGTCTCTTTATCTTGTCTGCCGGCATTTCTTCCGCAAAAATAGGGAAATATACACTGAATATATTGTTTGATTCCTGGTTTTCAAGAATCGTGGCAGATATATCAGTTCCATCGGAGATATTCAATGCATCAAACGGCAGTTTACCTTCAATTATTTCTGGAACAATTCCACTGACCAGATATAGAAGAGCCTGCAGACCAAGTTTCGTTCCCCTGTACCTATATAGCGGAATCGCATACTGAAGCACTTTTCTTGCTATCTCTTCTGACCCAAGCAAATCAAAATTTACACCAAACCAGTCAGCTAAAACCGGCAGAAATTTTGAAGGAGTTTCCATTGGGCGAAATATATTATCCAAATTATCCAAAGTTATGGAGGTTTCGTTCATTATGTGCTGGAAAATCATCAGGTAATTCCTTAAAAAGGCATTTTCCTGATACATGGACGGCAAATGTCTGATTGGATTATTTGATGTTGCCTTTATCTTTACGGCATGTTTTTCTTCATCATAATCACAGCCTATTACAATGAATCTCTGATACTTGGATTCAACAAATTCAATGTCGATTTTATTTTTTAATTCAGGATAGAGATTTTCAATCCGATTCTTTGCCTTATATACATCGAGACCAACTACTATCCTTTTAATATTTTCGATTAAGCCAGCGTCTATTTCCATCTTCGAACCGTCAGTTTCAAATTCTGCTGCAAGTCCTGAGTCTCTTCAACAATGGAATACCCCATATCTTTAACCTTGTCCAGGACAGTCTCGTAGGCATACTGTCTAGTAATCCTGTTCAACAGATCTTCCTGCTTCTGTTCAGTGAACGTTTCTATTGCCCACCAGTCTGCAACAAATTCATAGTTTTCACCAACTTTCCTAAGACCGATTCCATATTTCGAACCAGTCTTAATTTCCATGATGCAGCCTTGAATCTCTTCCCCTTTTCCATAGCCGCATAACGTCAGCAACTGGTTTTCGTCTGCCTCAACAAAACCCATTCCAAGTGATTCAAGAGCTTTTTTCAAATATTTTAAATCTTTTATCTTTGTTTCAATTTTTGAAATGTGTGACATTACTTTTCCTTTGCTTTCTGACCTGTCTGAATTCTTATGTATGAATTGGCAGGTATTCTATGCGTTAAATTTTCGATCGAACAATTGACGAATCCACCGGACTTGCTTATGACCTTAAATGTGCCTATCACTTCGCCAAATGAAACATCCGCAGATATTTCTCCCAACGAGCCAGCCTTTACCTCAGGAATATCTTTGTCAAGCTTTGCAAAAATATATTTCTGCACACCGTTTTCCTCAGATACTTCCCTGATCTTTAAGATTGCATAAATCGGCTCATACTCCACAGGAACTTCGATGACAACTTCCCTAGGCAAAGGTTTCACTTCCAGAAGAGAAATTGATCCCATCGTCGTACAGGAAATGCAAGCAAAGGGAAATACAAACAAGATTATTTTTCTAGCAAATTCCATACAAAAGCTCCTTCGCGTCCCCTAAAAACTTCCAGCTCGTCATTGTTGACATAAACATACAAATCCTGATTGTCTTTTGAAAAATCGTTGTTGGGATTCAGTGAAACGTCACTTTCCATCATTGTGCCCGTATTTATGATTTGCCGTGCCGCCGGAATCGGATATCCTTCCAATTTATCCCAACCAATAAACATTCCATTTTTATAAAATCCCTTGCCGGAGAAAACAACATCATCGAGAACCTTGTATTCTGAGTCTTTATAGACTGACTTGCATATCTCCGTTATGAAATAATTATTCAGTCTCCAGAGTTCCTCTGCAGTCAGTCTTTCTATGAAATATCTTGAGGTTCTTACCAAGGCTCCAGTATCTGTTCTTATCAGTGACAAAGTAACTATGTTGTTTCTGTCAGACAAGACAACCTTGCCCTTCACAAGAAAATCCGCATGTCCAGACAAAGACGTTGAATTTACAGAAGAATTAGCATATTCTCCTACAAGCCCAACCGGAGACGCTGTGAACAGGCCAGTGGCGGTTGCCTGATGTGACAAAAGATAACTGAAATAGTCATCAGTTTCCTTTATTTCTATTCCCTCCTGGTTAGAAAAAGAAGTCTTGATGAAATCAAATTCCCCAGACTTTTGTTCAACAAGAGTCCTGCAGGAAATTTCAAAGGGACTAATTGCCAGTCTAGTCTTTCCTTTAATCCGGTTTTTCATTAATCCGAACAATTCTTTCAATCCTTTATCGACTGCTTCTGACAGATCCTTTTCGGACTTAACAATTCGAATCGATGTAATTGGATATCCCTTATTGTCAAAAGGCATTATGGCCATATATAAAATGTATTGTTTGCCAACTTTGAAAATCTTTGCTTTGCAGATTCCTTTTATGGAAATCTGATAACGTTCAGATTTTAATTGATCAAAAAAAGCAAACAAGTTTTTTTCTTTTTTTTCATTGTATTTGGCATCAAGCCATTTTGTCATCGATACTGGTTTAAAGACAGCATTGACAACCATCTTCTGTTTTATTTCTGTATAAACTGATTCTATCACATCAGCAGAAACCCCTGTCGTTCCCTCAGGTCTCAACAATATTACAGCAGGAGTTGTTTCCGTTAATTCATTGTACACGCTCTGCAGATCAACAATTTTCTGAGAAAAGAACATGAATTTCTTTCCTTCCACCGTTGGATAATCTGCAGAAAACAAGGAACCTGCGAGAATACAGTTCAAAAGAATATAAAACATTATTTTTCTAAAAAGATTCCTCACATGTTCCTCCTTATCACTTGTCAAGACGGGTTATGCCCATTCTGCGCTTTCGTAAACAATGGAAATTGTTTCCTGGTTTACACCCTGTTCTGTACTGCTCAAATCTGTAATTGACCATGCACAAGGAACACAGTTAAACAGGTTTCTTCTCTGAATTTCAGAAACTCCATCACGATCCATAAAAACAATGGAAATTGACTTCTGTTCTGGATTTCCAGATTCAACTGATTTCCACCAGTCTTTAAGAACCTTGTCACGAGGATCGTAGTTGCGGGTCATCTTTACAGTATCGTACTTTACTTTTCCCACAACCTTACGAGGATTCTTGTCCATTCCTCCCATGTCGTCTGCAACTTCTGCTGTTGCACCCAATCCTGAAACTGACACAAAGTTACCGTAATCGATACCGTCAATTTCAACCTTGAAATAAGCCTTTGTAGTAGGTAAATAATTAGCCATCTTCTACAACTCCTCTATTTATTCTTCACCCATTGCTTTCTGGGAAACCCTGAAAACAACGAATTCTGCTGGTTTAGCCGGAGCCAAACCAATTTCACAGACTACATAACCAGCATCAATTGATTCTGGTGGATTCAACTCATCATCACAACGAACGTAGAATGCTTCTTCTGGATTGTCTCCAAATAAAGCACCACTGCGCCAAAGATTCAATAAGAAAGCTGTGATGTTTCTTGTAATTTTTTTCCACAAATCTCTTGTGTTAGGTTCAAAAACAACCCAATTTGTACCATTCTGCAAAGCCTGTTCAACCATGCAGAAAAGACGGCGGACATTAACATAACGCCATTCAGGGTTAGAGCTGATTGTTCTTGCTCCCCATACCCTGATTCCACGGCCAGGAAAGTCCCTGATACAGTTGATTCCTTTTGGATTCAGTAATTCCTGTTCTGCATCCGTCAGATTGTACTTCAATCCAAGAGCAGTTCTGAAAATCTCATTGGCCGGAGCCTTGTGAACACCTCGAGTACCATCGACCCTTCCATAAATTCCACAAACACCGCCACTTGGAGGAGCAAATACATTCTGATCCTGTGTCGGATCATACATGGAAATCCAAGGGAAATAGTATGCACCCATTGTAGAATCACGAGGTTTTGGCATTGTGTCAATTCCACCGTTCAAAGTTTCAGGGCTGTCAAGAACCGCAAATCTGAATCTATTTTTTTCACAGTGACTTAGAATCGCATCCTGCGCAGCAGGATCTGTAACTCCAGGAGCAGAAACAATCGCTATGTCACTTATCTGATCAAACAGATACAATCCTGTTTTTTTACCAAGACCTTCATCTTTACCGATTATAAGCTTAGCAATATTGTCAGGATTCTTAATGCTAACGGAAGCCGACTTGTCTTCTGCTGCCTGAGCCTTATCACCTTCCTCTTTTGCCTTGGCTTTTTTCTCAGGCTCCGCAAGATTGTTGATGTATGCTTTAGAACCTCCATTCTGGAAGAACTGATAGACAGCATGACCCAACCAACCACCAGTATGCATTCCACCGAAAATTTTCGTATACTGAGTCCAGTTTGTGACCAAAACAGCTTCATTTACAGGTCCTTTTTCTGCAACTCCTAAAAAACCAACAATGTTAGTTGCACCTGCTTCGATAGGCTTTGAGCCGCTCTCAACTTCTTCAACATAAACACCTGGTGTTTGATAATTTGGCATTATTTGCCTCCTTTTTATTTTTTCACGTAACCACGGATATCACGCCTTTCAACACGCTTAAATCCTGTAGGCTTCTGTGAATTTATACATATTTCAGTTTTGAACAACAGTTCAAGAGAATGTACCCCATTGGGCTTGTTTTTCCTTTCCACATCTACATGCCGTATTACAGGCTCAAGGTATACCTTGTCACTCATGGAACCATGCCAGTTCCATTCCCTTATGTCTATGGAAGAATTATCCTTGAAATACGCAGCTGTCCTGCCATACGTTCTCAATACACCGTACAAATCCGTGCCGGAAACTACAACTGCTATGCACAATTCAAAATTTGCAGGCTGCTCATACTGCTGCTCATCAACTATTACTTTCTGCCCGCTTTTGTCCAATTCACTCTGACATATGTCATTTACAAGCAGACTGATTTCGCACTCCGGTTCCTTCTCGATATTGTTGAGGCTATCGTTTATTTTCTGTACCAATCCACATAAAATATCTGACTGTGCCATACTTTATTTTCCCACGATTATTACATTCCTCAAAAATGGCAATTCATCTTCTTTAAGCGAGAATGATTCTACCATGACATTTGCATCAACATCAAATATTTTTGTCTCGTTGATGGAAAGCAAAGAACCTATCTTCTCAAGCTGCTTCAAAATGATTCCAACAGTAACAGGTTTTCCAAATTCCCAGCCATTACCTTTTGCTCCACCAAACAGGGAATGGAAATACGTCAGCAACAGATCTTTTATCTTCTGCTTTTCATTGTCAAAGTCAAAGACACTGCTCTTGAATTCAACCGACAATGTTATTTCAAAATCTCTATAGACAGGTCCTTCCACAACAACCTTTGTTCCAACAAGCTTTGTTTCATCCAGATGCTTTCGTACTCGCCTCAGCAATTCCCTCGATGGAACAAGCTTGAGCTCACATGAATTTCCAGCTACCAATTTTGGAATGACAATACTCTTTATCTCACCTTTCTTTGTCTTTTCCCTCAAGCAGTAGGATCTTCCCACTGAACTTGAAGCTTCCCGGCAAAGCCATTCAAAATCTTCCCTCGTCACACCCCTGTTCAAGCTTTTAAAAACCCCGGCTGCACGAGACTTGAGACTGTCTATGGATTCCATATCGCATCCACCTTCAGAGGCAAATGGATTATCACATCCCGCAATATATGGAATACTTTGAGTCAGGAACTGCAATTTATGGGCGGCAACATTTCCAGCTTCACCACCGCCAACCTTATATTCTGCTATGCGGATGTTAAATTTTCCCTTGGGAGGGTTAATGCCATGAACGCCGTCTCCAAACATTATCTTTCCGGTGGAATAATCAACAACATAATGCCGTGAAAAAGCATTGGAATTATAGAAATTCGGAACTTCCTTGTACGAAACCCAGACAGCCTTATCTGTCTCCTCATAAGGGACATCAATGCCATCCTTCTTCATCAGTTCAATTTCATTGTTGCTTGGAACGGAACCTTCATTGACAAAAAGTTTCATTCCAGGAAGCAGATTGGAATGAGCAACATTAAATATCTGTCCAGGAGCTCCATTGCCTGACCCAATTACTTCATTTCTATATGTATCCTGGTTGGATGCATATACAGCATTTATCACAATATCCTTAATGAATGGAACCCTTTCAAAACTGCCATTCAGTTTCACGCACCTTATCCAATATAAATCCCTGTCATACAACCGGGAATTCTGAAGTCCAGGAGGAATGATAAAATCTATGAAACCTGATTCATGGAAACTGTCCGTATAATCGTTAGCCTCAAGTTTTCTCCATTCATTTCCATTCCAGAACTGCCATTCAAGAGACACTCCTCTTTTCTGATTACCCGATTCTCCTTCAAGATTCATAAAGCTTAAATCTTTTCCATAGCCAGTATTTCTGTTGCAATTTTCATCCAGCAGAAAGTATACCGGGAAATTTCCTTCCTTGATTTTTTTTGAGAATCCAAGGAGCAGACTTGGCATCTCATTCTTTCTGACATCAAATATGGAATATTCATTACCGTCCTTGTTTTCTCTTGTCAGTCCATCCAGATTTTTCCATTTGAAATCGCTGGATACACTAACACTTTCTGGATATTGAACAGGTGCATTATATGTTATTCTTATCTTACTCATTAACGGTGACTGGACCTTTGACGAAAAATCCCATTTCCAGGAACCTTTCTCGTCCTGCACATAATTGCCACCGATAGAAAAATCCTTTGTAACAAGCCTGATCCTTATCCATAAGTGAGATTCATTATTTACATCTGTTTCACTTATATCTTTTGGAATTTTAAAACTTACTGTTCCGCTCTGCTTAAAATTAAACGTACCATCAACGAATCCATTTTTTTCAGAATCAAGCTTTATCCAATCCTTTCCATTCCAGTATTCATAGGAGAACAACGCATTTTCATTATCAGAATCGGAAACATAGACCTCGCTGAAGGAAAACGTAATCTTCACAAGAGATTTTCTGTTTCTAAAAATTTCATCCGCAGCAATGTAAAACACTTCATTGAATGTCGGCTGTTCCGAGAACATTGGAAAAGTATTGTTCATGTCAACAGCTGCATATGCTCCGTTTGAATTCATCAGACAGATGTCGGGAATAAATCCATCACCTTCAAATATGCTTTTAAGCCTGATGCTCTTTATATTCAAGGTATTTTCTTTCTCAGGAACGTCTGAAAGAACACCACGTAAGAAGAGTCCTTCGACACCATTTATGACACACGGCTGAATATCAGCCGGACCTTTTACATAAACAACGTCATCTGCCTTTTTTATTCCCTTCAACGAACCAAAGGAATCCAGCTCAACCCATTTCTTTCCATCCCAATATTCCCAGAAAATATGGTTAACAATTTCATCGCTAACTGAAATAATTTCACTGGCAGGTTCAAATGCAATCTGTATTCCGTGCCCTTCACATAAATATTTGAAGATAGGTGAAGAAACATAAAGACAATGTTCAATGGAATTGTTTGTTTCAAACAACAGAAAATTTTTTACCTTATCCCGACCTGCACAATTTTCATCCCATTTTTCTCCAACACGATTAATACAACTAGCCAAAGATGTGTCTCTGACAGTAAGGTTTGAATCCGTCTCAAAAACAATAGGCTCTGAATCTGATTCTACAGAAGCAATTTTTGTACCAGCTTTTACAAGAATAGCCTTGTTGCAGTTTTCCACAGAATAGAATTTTATTATGGATCTTGAACTTTGAGGGGAATTCAATGTCAGTCCCATTAACTCAAGCATTGACAGATAGGTTTTTGATGGGACCTTATTTAATCTGTACAGGGTCATCTCCGTCATCCACGAAAACAACTCTATCAGTGTAATGCCAGGATCAGAAGCATTATGATTTGTCCATTCAGGACAGTATCTAGGTATCAATCTGATGGCTTCATCTCTGATGTCATCAAAGGTTCTATCATCTAAGTTGACCGTTGGAATCACGTTCTCCCCTCTCCAGATAAAAAGGATAAACCATATTGAAAAAAGTATTCACAGACCTGATTTCATAGTCAATCTTGATATTAATCAAACCAGGATTGTCTGGATCTACATCTCCATAAACTTTTTTCAATATGACTCGAGGCTCCCATTTTATAATGGCCTCTTCTATGTAATGTACGGCAAGAGAAACTGTCTTTGAGGAACTTGGTGAAAAAATAATGTCATTTATCTTACAACCGAAATCAGGGTGCATTACCCTTTCCCCTGGAGTTGTACCTAAAATGATGCGGATAGATTCTTCTACACTTTTTTCGTAGCTGGATAAAGCTACTTTTCCCTGTACGTCCGTACCAACAGGAAACGCCCATCCTCTACCTAATATATTTCTCATTCTTTATTAAATTTCCAAATGCAGAAATTATATATAAATTTTTAGGAAATTTCTAGATTATTATTTGTAAGCTAACACTATCAAAAAATAATAGTAAAATTTTCTTCGTTTTTTCCTACAAATACAAACTGTATCACATCCTATCAAGCATTAATAAAAAACAACTTTTACCTGCTCCAGTTTATATTTGCCCCCAAAACAAAACATTTCTAGGGGCAAATTTCGCTGAATTTCACCAAAATTCCCGTCGCGATGTCTCCACTCAAAATTTGAAAAACCTAGAATTTTAGTCGTTATCTTCATCTTCAAAGAAATAAGAATAACCCAAGAAATCATCCAGAATTCGAACAATATATTCTGCAGCAAGACATATAGAAAATGCCCTTACCCTTTCTTCCTGTGTTTTTTCAGTATCTTGTATCATTTCTGACCAGTTTTCATAAAATGGTACCGCCAGATCATAAAAAAGAATATTCTCTTCTTCAGGATCAAGGGGTTCTACAAACTCTATTAAACTATTACCAAAGACTTCGTTCTTATCCATGCTATTAAGTGCATCTTTTAACTTCTTACAAAATACAAGAACTTTTTTATCTTCTTCATCTTCTGAATCAATGTAGCAGTTTCTAGCAAGGTCTTCCATGTCATCTAGAACTTCATAAAATTACTGATTAAAAATATTTGAATTGCCCATAACCTTACCTCACCAAGTCCCTATAATTTTTCTTTGCTATCTCAAATGCTTCTGTATCAAACAAAACAATAACAGCATCCATATTATCGGCGAATCGCTGGATGCAACTTACGGCTATATCCAGGGCTTCTGCTTTTGGATAACCATAGACACCTGCTGAAATCAAAGGAAAAGCAATTGATTTGCATTCATTCAAGAGAGCCAAAGCTATCGAGTTTTTATAGCAGCTTTTAAGCAACTCTGCACATTCATCTCTTTGATTTTCATAAAAGACTGGGCCGACTGTGTGCACAATCCATTTAGCCTTTAGATTATATCCTTTGGTGATTTTGGCTTCTCCTGTAGGACAACCTCCAAGAGTTCTGCATTCAGCAAGCAATTCAGAACCTGCTGCACGGTGAATGGCACCATCAACGCCTCCACCACCTAAAAGAGAACTGTTTGCTGCGTTTACGATTGCATCCACTTCGTATTTTGTAATATCACCCTGTTCGATTTTTAAACTCATTTAATTTTTCTCATCTTCATTTATCTCCCTATTTGTCCAGAAAAATCCCCACAAATCTTTTCCATTTGTATATTTATCAAGTATTTGTTTCAATTCAAAAAACACTGATTGAACTATACCTAATGCATTTAGCGTAAGTTCTTCTACAGATCCAGGTTTTATATCGTCTTTAAACCTTTTAATTTTATCAACTTTCATAGTCAAAATATTGAAACCCTTTACTGTTCTTCGACCAAAACGAATTACTTCATCTGCTCCATCATAAAACCATTCATTACTTACATTCCTAGGAAAACTTCGAATAATGTCGTCTTTTTCTTTTATAAATTTTTTGACATTTTTTAAAAGTTCCAATGAATTTATCAATATCTGCTCATTAAAATTTTCCTTCGCTCTAGTTTTGAAATTATAATCCCAGGTTTCAACAATTAAGTTTCCATCTGACAATAATATTAGCCTATGACGTGGCCCCCATAAACACGCATAACTATATTCAAAAATAACCGATGGAAGTTTTTTACAATTACGAAAGATTTCAAACGGATTTATATCTAACTCCCATTTTGATTCATTTCCATTAACAAGAATAACTTGTGGCAATCCGATACAAGGTGGATTTTTTTTCCACTCCTTTTTGTATGGAGTGTAAACTTCATAGTTTCCATAAATTCCTTCGCATTTTACGGCATCATAATGCATCCCATCTTTTGCAGCGAATTCTAAAGCCTTCTTTCGATATTCATAGGTGGTCTTCATTCAAACTATCTCCTATGCTCGTTTCCTTGTTCCATATTCCCTGTAGAAATCTTCCTCCCACAATCCATTATGAGAATCAAAATCGTACAGAGCCTTGTGTGTAACATGATAATACCCACAGTCTTTACAGTAATATTTACGGCGTGGAATGTTCTTTGAATTACTATGATCAGCCTTTATCCAGCGATGACTTCCGGCATGTACATGTTTCCTGCAATTGTTAATAACTACACCAGCCTCTCTTTCCGTGTAGCAAACTTTTCCTGTGTTAACACAAGTAATGTTAATTCCTTCAACTGTCTTCATAGCAACCCCCTTCCACAGCTTTGTATGATTCATTATAAACTGCAAGGGTGCCAAAAATTGACACAGCAAATTTTTTTTTCGTCAATTCGCTATTTATTACATCTATCTCGCAGTGCGGTCGAGCTTCTCCAGCGTGGAAGTTTTGAACCTGGAATATGAATCTTTTCCCCAGTCTTTGGATTGCGACCATCTCTAGCAGCACGTTCACTTACATCAAAAGTCCCAAATCCAAGAAGATGTACACTGTCTCCATTTTCTAAAGCCTTTGAAACATTCTCAATAAATGCCCTAAGGAAAAGGTCTGTATCTTTCTTTGAAAAATTTGTATCTGCTGCAATAGCATCAATAAGTTCTGCTTTATTCATTTTTCCCTCCAATATTTTGAATCAAACTTCAGGCACTCAAGCTGTATCTTCTCTCTTTTGAATATCCGTAGAGAGAAGAGCATAAGTCCCTCATTTCCTGTGAAGCGACAAACATTTTTTCAAGGCGTTTCTTCTGCTGGTAGCTGTCTTCCTCAATGTAGTCGTAATCAATCATAATATGAGCATCCCTTAAGAATTCTTTAAAGAAAAAATCCCTCTCGTTTTCTGGAATGTCCTTGCAAAGCACTTCAAAGTTTTCTTCTTTTGTCTTACTAAGATCATGGAAAAAGGCTGCTGTTCTGACCATATTTGTTATTTTCTGAAGCCGCTTGTCATACACCTTATCTTCAAAGTCCTGATCGGCATCACTTTCAATAATGTTTTCTGTATCGTTGCATATCTGTACGAGTGTGTCAGAATACATAAAGTCATCTTCTGTAATAACCTTCAGCCCAAGTCTTTTTGCCTCTTCAAGTTCACGTTTTGCTCCGCTACTCTGCTCCCAGTCATCCAGAAGGTAGATTCCCTGACAGAAGGAAAGAGCCAGAAAATCAATCTGCATATACTGCTCATATTCAAGACCATTTGGGAGAATAGCCGGATTAAATACATCGTATCCAAAAGATATGAGCTTATTGGCTGCCTTTTCAAATTTCAGCTTATAGTTCTTGTCGCCAGTGATTTTTCCACTTACATAAATCATCATATTATCTTCCTCCTCATTGTTCTGTATTAAATAATAATATATACCCATGCCAAAAACTGGCACTCTGAAAATTTTTTATTGCATTTGTAGTATAATGTATGCATGGCTAAGAAAAAAGAAAATCATACAAAACCGCTCAGACTTTTTAAGGTTGAGCAGGCAATTCAAAACATGAGCTATCCGAATGTCGAAAAACTCATGGCTAAACTGGAAGTTTCAAGAAGAACTGTTCTCAGAGATATTGAAGAACTGAAACTTTATTATGCAGCACCTATTGAATACGACAAAGTTAGAAAAGGTTATTACTACACTGACAACACTTACTTTGTAAAAAACATGATGCTTACAGAAAGTGAGATTTTTGCCGTTACGGGAATTCTTCCTCTCATGGAGCGTTATAACAATACTCCTTTGAAAAAGACTATCAGCAAAGTTTACGACACTCTTTCTCAGATGCTTCCAAATCAGGTTGAAGTCCAGACGAGTTTTATGAATGACGTAGAATTTATTGCCGATCCGATTCCTGTTATTGAAGAAGAAGTATTCAATGCCGTTTTCAAGGCAACGAAACTCCATCAGATTATGAAATTCGATTACCGCTCAATCAGTGCCACAGAACACAAACCTCACGAACTCCATCCTTATAAGATTTACAGTCAGAAGGGAGACTGGTATGTTCTGGGATTTTCTCCAAAGCACAACAGCTTTTCTACATTCACCTTAGCCAGAATGAAGAACATAAGCCTTGGTGACACTTTTGAAATTGATCCTGAATATAAAAGCAAAGTTCACATCGACCCTAATTTTGGAATCTGGAACAACTCGACACCGCCTGAAAAGGTTGAACTGCTTTTTGACAAGTCTGTTAATACATACATTCTGGAAAGAACCTGGCATAAAACCAGGAATGTCATCAGAATGAAGACGGCTCCGTTTACCTGAGCTTCACTTCAAACCAAGACCAGGAAACACTGTTCTGGGTAATGAAGTTCGGCTCAAAAGTAAAGGTTCTTAATCCGCCTAGTCTCAGGGATAAAGTTATAGAAGAACTGAAGAAGTCGCTGGAAAACTATTAGCGGAAATTAAGTTGAAGAGCTTTGTAAATTTTAAGACCGAAATAAGAGTGATTCATATTTAGTGTATTATCAGTCCATGGGGGTATAACTGGATGACTGGAAAATTCGTAAGCGGTCAAATTAAATGATCTAGCCTTGAGCACTCTAATTAGGCTGTCAATAACTTTTTAATTAGTCTGAAATATCTTGAACAGAACTATTTAATCTTGACTAAGAGAATCAATTCGCCATTTAAATATACTTTTTTCGGTAAAGCATCTCTTAATACAATCTTGCTACCAATTGTTTCTTCATATGGAAAAAATAAAGTATTTTCCTTGAGATAAGGTTTATCTTCAACTTTATAACAGAAAATTGAATCATTATTTTCAAATATAATTATTCGATAAGTTTTTCGATTATTTCCAAAGGAATACTCATTAAAATATATTTCAATATTCTCACCAGAAGATAGCATTGCTTTTCCAAGATAAGTAAGAGTATCTTTTTCATGAAAAAAAGATGGGTTTAATTCTATTAATTCCTTTTTTCTTAAATTCGTTGTTTGACATGAGATACCCAATATCATTATGAAGAAAAAAATAAAGAAAGATAGTGTTTTTCTATTCATTTTAGTTACTTAATTCCAAAACTCGATCAGCATAATAATCTCTGTGCTGTGTTCTTTCTGTTTCAACGGAAGCCGGAGGTGGATTGGTGTTTCCATTATACCTTCTAAATGCCTGAAAATCTCCTCTTCTTAAAAATTCTTTCAAACTAGGAGTTTACATCCTGGTGTATAATCAGTCCATGGGGGTATAACTCAAATAAGCTAATTTCAAATTATCATTTTCATCAAAAACAAACCCGACTTCTTTGTTATCTAATAAATAATATACATAAATCGGATTATTATTATCCATTCCATCAAATGAGATTTTACCTATGATTGATTCCACACTTTTTTTAGAAGTCCCTATTACTATTTTTTTATCGTTAACAGTTAAACTTTGATTTTCTGAAAATATTTCAATTTTAAATGGCAGTTTTGTAATCCTGCTGGAATAAACCGTAAAGTCTGCATATTTATAGCAGAATGTATCCCAATTTGGATTTTGTTCAAAAGGAATAATATCCAATTCTTTTTGAATTCCAAATAGCCCTTGTATTTCCTTTATAGATGTATCAAGTGATATAGTCTGATTATTTATTGTTATGTAACTATCAGCAAACAAAAAAGATAAATTCAAAAAAATAAGCATATAAATAAATGATTTCTTCATTAGTTTCCATCCGAATACAAAAGTCTAGCAGGATCATCATTTTTGTCTGTTCTGCTGTACACATTATCCCTGTTGTTTATTCTGGATTAACATAACCAAGATATATTGATTTTACAATATTATTTTCATCATACATTATTTCCATTTCTCTATAATCTGTAAGACTATAATAGGAAATAGCTCCATTTCCTGTATTTTCATCATAGGATCCTTTTCCAAATTTAGATTCAATAACCCGTTTATTTTGTCCACAATGAATTTCAAAATTGTCGATTTTAATAGTATATGATGAATCCTGAGTATATATACTATTTATCTGCCCAATTACCTTGTAAAAAGAAATTTTTAAATCTCTGTATTCAAATATAATTCTATCCCAATCATGGTTTGGTAAAAAAGGTTCAATTTTTTTTTCATTAGGAATTCCGTAAGTTGATATTACAGCAACTTCTCTCATATCCAATTCTAAAAATTTATTATTTTCATCGGCATAAATAAATACTGAGAAAAATAAGAACGCTAACAAAAAGAGTTTCTTCATTAATTTCCATCCGAATACAGAAGTCTAGCAGAATCATCATTCTTATATATCGTCGTAACCTTCAATTTACCGTGGATGCCGTTCATTTAATTTTCAAATTAGAACAAAGTAAGCGTCAATTTAGACGCTTTTACTTGAATTAATTCATTATTCTTTTCCCATTAGTATCTATGTAATAAACTTCACTACCTAGTGTTACTTTGGCTTTATCGTCGACAAAGGCATCTGCTTTATCAAAATTTATTGGTGAAATAAAGTTACCATTAGAATCTAAATAATTCCATTTCCAGGACGAATCTTCTTTAACTCGTACTTTTATTAAACCACAATAAAAATAGCTTAGACCAGATATATTGTTAAAATCTTTTAATATATTCCCTTTATCGTCTATTAAATGCCAGACCACTCCTGATTTTCTAGATTCTTTGATAAAGGCTTTCCCATTTGAAAAATTAGTTGCAGCAAGAGCTCCGCTCTCATCAAATTCTACCTTAATCTTAAAAAGAATGTTACCTTTGATATCTATAACACCCGTTGTACCGTCTAAAAACATTGCAAAATTTTTCCCTTCTGAAAATTTTTGTCCTAATTGTTCAAAGTGAATATTTGAAATATTTCCATTTTCATCAAGAATTGCACTATCAAAATTCATAAGTGCTACGGTAGCATATCCTTCGGTAAATCCATAGAATCTTTTTAACTGTTTTGTAAAAAGAATATTTCCATTTTCATCTAAAAATGAATAGGTGTTATAGTTTTTTATAACTCTAATTTTTGAAGTAGAAGGAAAATCATTTGCTTTACACGGAGATTGAAATAAACATATAAGAAAAAGAAATGAAAGAAAATAAAAAGATTGAATTTTCATTTAGTAAATCTCCTGATAATAAAAAGACGAATATGCAAAATCATTATGAAAATCAGAAACAGAATCATATGTTTCCACTATTGAAACAGCCCTGTTAGTCTAAATTTGATATTTCTTCTTCAAGGTATTTCATATATTTTTCATTCCATACCGCTTTAGTATAAATCGTCTTGTATGCTTTTAATTCAGGAAAAAATCTATAACGCTCAAAATATATTATATGATTTTCTAAGTCTGCATTTCTAACCCAAGTATTTTCATCTACAAAATTTAATAAATTTCGTAATTCCCCATCCGAATATTCTAAGATACATTTTGCATTATTCATGGCCCAACCATGATGAATAATTAATTCCTGCTTTCCATTCCCGTTTAAATCACAAATCCAGCCTTCATTGAATCTATTGCCAAGAGCGGGACATTCATAGCAACGCTCTTTTTTGAGTAGAGAAACACAATAATTATTGATTTCGCAATGCTCAAGAATTTCCTCCGTCTCGTCAAAAATAAAAAGTCCTAAACTTGTAGTTCCAAAAATAGATTCCCGCCTATAATCTTCCTCATTAAAAAATACGACAACCTCTGTTTTTCCTATGTTGGCGAAGTTTCCAAATACATACTGAACAATAAACCGTTTATGTCGCTCTGCTAAATTTTCGTTTACTATTGTAAGGATTTTCTCATGATTTCTAATCATGAAATCGTCTATTTTTCCTTCTTCCTCATAGTAGATAAAATTATGGAGTTGACCAGGATATACTTGTCTGTAATCTTTTCTTGCCCATAATAGACAAGAAAATTGAAAAAGAAAAATAAATAAAATACTTTTTTTCATTCATATTCTCCTGTTGTTCAGAAGTAAGCGTCAATTATGGCTTACAAAGTTTACCATTGGCTTCTGTCAACTTCATATTTTATAAAAGAATTTTTATTACTATCCCAAAATAGTGAGATTCCATCAGCTACATTTTTCCCATTTTCAGAGTAATACGTTGTTCTAATAAATCCAGATTTTTCAGTAATTTTGATTTTCCAACCATAGAAATCTTTTCCTTTGATATATGAAGAAAAGACTACTTTATTTTTTATTTCTATTTTGTCTTTAACAAAATTTATCTGCGGAATGATGGTATTGTTTTCTAACTGATAAATAATAGCTTTCTCAATGATAAATTGAGAAGCATCCTTATATTTTATTGCAATCTTCATGTTTTTTTCACAGATATTTACATGCTGAATTTGGTATTCATTTTCATTGAAAAACTCATTAAGAAATTTCTTTTCATTATCAGCATAGCAACAACTACTAAAAATAAATAAAGCTAACACGATTAAACTGAATTTTTTATGCAATACATTCATTGATATCTCCTAAAAATGTAATCTTCTAATCTCACCTGATGCTGGTAAAGGAGTTTCTAGTAAAGAATTTATTTAGTATTGATTCAGTTCACATGAGATTCTGTAAATATTCGGGTTGTTTTTTATTATTAGGGGGCTTTTTATACAATCAGCATTCAGAATCTCTGGAATACCTAAAATTTTATTGTACGACAAATCTAAAATAGTCAAACAAGGATTTTTTTTCATGTCAATCTGTAAATTGGATAAGGAGCATGAATCAAGAGTTAAACTTCTTATATTTGGTAATGAATAAATAAAATCAATATTTTCTATTTTTACACCGGAAATCACAATTTCTTCCAAAGTTGTTGCATTAGCTAGAAATGAAAAGTCTTTTATAAATGCAGTATGATCAAAAGTAATTGATCTTAAGCATTTTAATTTTTCAAGACCTGAAATTTCTTCTATGTATGAAGGTTTTACAAAGTTTAATTTTTCAACTTTACTATCAACAATAAGGATCTCATAGCCTTTATTAAGTCCTAATTTTATCTTAAGAGAAATATTTTCTGCATTTACTGTGAATAATGATAGTGAATATAGAATTATCAAAAAAATCTTTTTCATGGTGTATTATCTCCAGGTAAATCATCTAAAGGTACAAATACTCTATTCGGTTCTGTTCCAGATCTGTCCTGGGGAATTGGTGTATCTATACCGTTAGTACTATAGAGTGTATAATGACCTTCTTCTGAATTACGATTATCATAGAATTCCATATGCTCAGGGACTGTATCATCATCATTAGGACTATCATAAAACACATATCCTCTCGTATTTGAAGGAGGTGCTCCATAATGGCGATTATTAGGATATCTTTCGTAAATTTGAGAAACTGACAGTTCATTGCCATCCCATTCTTCACCATTTTGATCTCTTGGATCTGCATCATGATCCAATGCTCCATTCCATGAATAGATATCGCAATGATAATCATTAGGATCTGTAGGAGTTTGGTATTCAATTACATTAGTTGGAGCATTTTCCATTTCATCCGTCGAAGCTTCTTCTGCACCAATAAAATTTGTTTCTTCAGACATATCCCGTCCAATATGAAACCAATTATTGTATTCTTGTGGTTCAGAATCATTATCAACTTCAATCCCTTCATGTGCAATTTCTATTCTTTCGACTGCAAATGTACTGGGATCCTTATAATCTAATTTTGGGCCAATCCATCTGCATGGAAAGGCACGGAAAAAGTTCCATCTCTTTACTTCATTTTCTTGAAGATCTTTAAGTACTACGGAACCATTTTTCCTTTCCAGTTTTCTGTTTTCTAAGCAGGTTTCTTTAAACCAGTTAAAAAGAGAGTCATTATCTGTTATTCCTTTCTCAAGAATAATATTTGGGAATTTCGTTCTACCTTTAAAATGATGAACTTCACCGCCACCTTCTTCATATTCAAATACAGAAGTTTCAGCTTCAAGGCCTTCACATTTTTGAAAACGGGCTGTCTCTATATCATCAATTTCAACAAAAAATAAATACGATGAAATATTTTTATCGTCTGCCATAAATAATCCTGAGCATTTTTGTAATCATCTTATTATAGCACAGATTTTTACTGTTGAATCCACTCTCCACAAGTTTTATATGACATAGGAGTTGAAGGCAAAAAAAAATCAGGTCCTTATAGGCCTGATTTCATATAAAAAATTTGGATGGGCGGCGTATCCATCATGTCAGGTTCCCTTTCGGGAGCGCAGGGTGCCTTTCCTGCTCGTCAAATTTTTACATCATCATTATACCACATTCATTATTTTTAGAAAACTCTCACTTCTGAACTTCCAGTCCCATATACATCTTCCGCTTTACATCCTGATCTATTGTTCCGAATATCTTTTCGAAATAGTCAATCCAGGTATAGTTTTTCCATTTTCCCCATGCATCGATATATCCGTCATCCGTCTTTCTTCCGGCAAAGTAAACTCCGTTAATCTGCGATGCTTCATACTGAGAGTTGTAATGCTTCTTTGCAAACAATTCCTGTGCAAAGATTATATGAACTGTCAGGTCAGGATTTGAAACTGATGTTGCCCAGCATGTGAAACCGATAACTTTTTCAGAACCGTCAATGTTGGTCTGTGTTCCCAGAAGATTCAAAGAAAGCTGGTAATACATCAACCTGTCATACTTGAAGGCATAAATCTGATTATCAAGCTTCAGATAGTAGTCATCGTAGATAATTACTTCATGGAACTTACCCATGCTGTCCTTTGCCGTAAACTTCTTGATATAGTTCTTTTCTGATTCTACTTTTTCAGCAGCAGCTTTAACTTCATCTTCTGATAGTTCGTAATGGACTGAATAATCCGGATCAACCAGGTTCTTCATTGATGAACATGAAGTAAGCATAACAGCTGCAACTAAAACTGTAAGTGCAATTTTCTTCATAAATTACTCCTTGCTCCATGTAGTTGTAGAAGACATACCAAATCCAAGATTTCCTTTGAGTGTAAGACTTGATGAAGAAATTCTTTCAACAGTGAACTGTCTGTCATCTACACTCTTGTTTGTCTTGTAATCATAGCAGTCAGTGATGCTAAGATATTTTGTGTTTCCATATTCAGAACCCGTCCAACTGAAAACCCAGTCCTGAACGAGATTTCCATTAAGATAGTTCTTCATAGTTCCTGCATGGTTCTGATTCAAGACAAGCGTGCTTCCACCTTCACGAGTCCAGTTTCCGCCAAGCTTATATTCAATTGCACTTCCGCTGAAACCTTCTGCCTTCACAGTTACTGTACACGACCATGTGCGATTTTCATCATTCCAGTCAAAAGCTTTAAGAACTGCATCTCCGACATTATCTGCTGTAAGTCCTGTTCCAGAAACAGAAATTACATCTGAATCATACTGAACCTGGTAATACACTTCATAATCACCGATGTAGTTTGGAAGTGCAACTGTTTCTCCCACATTCATCGTGTACTGCCGGGTAGATGAAAGATCCAGCACCTTTCCTTCAGGTGTTTCATCTTCATTCTGCTCAGGCGGAGTAGAATCTGGAACTTCAGGATCTCTGTCATCTGCTGGAGGATTTTCTTCCGATGTTTCAGATGCGGGTGTTTTTTCAGTGTCAGGTACGTAAGTAGTCTGTGAATCCTCTCCTGACATCTGGCATGATATCATCATAAATGCTGCAATTACTGCAGCCATAATTGTCATTGTCTTTTTCATATACGGTTCTCCTTACTGTAAGTTTTCTTCGAGTTTATTGAGTACTTCATAAAGCATTGCTCTGGTAATCTCCCAGCCCTGCTTTTCACAAATATCAATCGCATACATTCCAGCTTCCATAGCTGTGGCCATCTTGAAAATCTTTGGATAGTCATTCACGCACATTGGCATGATGATAGAGAATCCTTTTTCCAGAGGCGGAGTATCTTCTTCAAGAATGAAGTTTTCGTCCTGGAGCTGTGATGGCTCTGTCAAAGTAAATTTAGTTTTTACAAATGCTAGATTTGGATATTTGGAATAAAACTCTTTAAAAGATGTCATTGTTTCCTCCTGGCGTAAATTTGACTACGCAATAAAATACCGGCGAAATACAAGACACGAAATTAGTTCTGAGCGAACATACCCAGGTTGGGAACCGTTTAAGTGTTTAAGAAGAAGTGTAAGTCCGCTGGAATTTACAAGGAATCATCGTATGTTCTGTTACCGTTAAGATAATTTAACTTCTTCCTTCTTGTCACAACTGATAATGCTGATTAATACTTCAGCTTTCTTTTTTACTGACGATTACAAAGTTTGTACAAAGTGCTGTTTGGATTTGGTTTATGAGAATCGTCAATCTGCTCATAAACTGTACTTGAATCAAAGCTAAGAAGTTCATCAACCGACTTAGCAGGTTTCTGATATTCCTTAACTCCCGAAATTACCATCATAACCATAAAAGCTATGAATCCATAAAAGGCACATTTAATTACTGCGATCATAAGGCTTTACCTCCTCGGCTGCCATCGGCAACTGATCAAATGAATCCAAAGAATAAGATGCCACTGGTTTCTTTCTTAGATCAGTGTCTTTTTCTTTCTTAGGTTCATCCACGTGCAAACCTTCAACGTTTACATTTTCATACTGGACTGCTGAAATAATCAGATCCCGTATGTACCAATGAACTTTCTTGTTACATTGGGCAGCTCTTTCTTCAAGATCAAGACCGACATTCATAGGAAGAGTGATAGTGTAACTCTTCTTTGTATGGCCGGTTGCTTTTCGTCCGGCACCTGCTCTTGCACCACCGTGACCATTTTCTGCCATGTTTCCTCCTTGCTTGATTTCTTCGTGAAGTTTTCAAGATATTTATAATATAACTCTTCATTTCCGAATCGTCAAGAAAATTATAAAGAAATTTATTATTTTTATAAATACATTATATTTTTATAATGTAATACTTGAAATATTTTTTAATTAAATGTATATTACTTCTTGTAAGACAAACTTGCCTGCCCAGGTAAGGATTTGTTTTGAAAGAAAAAGAAGAGTTTTCCAGACTCGACCCAGACAGTTCACACAAGATATACTGGCTGGCCATTCTTAACTGGCTTGTACCTATCGCACTTGTCATTACGGGTTTGATAATCACCACACAGAAGTTCGCTCCTTTGATGAACTATGATCCTGCTGTTGTAGGAAATCCAATGTTTGTTACCAAGGGCGGATATCGTTTCTACAACCCGTTAGTATTTCTAATCGGGATGCTGAAGTATGCGTTTAATGATACTTATTCGTTTTACTTCTTCCAGGCTATTCCACCAACATTCATCTGTCTCGTTGCTGCAGTAATGGTATTCGTATTTACAAGTATCTTTGTAAACAGCCATCAGAAAAACCAGCACATTCACGGAACCGCAAGATTTGCGACAAAGAAAGATTTGAAGAACTTCGGAATGCTTCAGGAACATGGAGTAGTATGCGGAGAACTTGCAAACGCAAAAGTAACCTACAAGATTGATGCCGTAAAAGCTTCCCTCGTCCTTCACTGCAAGAAGATTGCAGAACTCATCTGTCATTCAGGAAGAACCAATACCCTTATTTTGCTTCCTACCCGTGCTGGAAAAGGTGTTTCCTTCATAATACCGACACTTTTAAGCTATGGAGTGCCAGTCTATCAGTGGGTAAAGAAAAAGTTCCTGTTTTTCAAGATTAAAGAGAGAAAAGAAATTGCCGGAAAGGGAAGCGTTGTAGTGTTTGACCCAAAGGGAGAAAACTTTGCCGCAACTGCAGGATACCGTTCAAAATTCAGCCGTGTAATTCCTTTCAGACCTCTGGACCCTGATAATAATACAGCCCATTACAATCCAATCTGGGAAATACCTGACAGTCCAAGTGAAGCCTTCAGCTGGGCAGATACTATCGGTGAAATCTTCTTCGGAGGAGATTCAGCAAAAGCCGCATCTGATGGAGCAACACAGTACTTCAACAATACTGCCAGAGACATCTTCTCAGGAGTAGTCCTTCATGTACGTTTCTGCAAAGACATCCCTTGGAAAGAAAAGAACCTTGCAACAGTTCTTCATGTATTCTCCCAGGCAACTGATGATGACAAGAAGGAAGGACAGCAGAAGGATGATGAAGAGACAGGCGGACCTGGCGGAAAGATGCTTGATGACATGATCAACAGTGACCACGGAAATCAGCAGATCCATCAGCTTATTGTAGAGGCTGCAAATCGTTCCAAGATTCAGACACCAAAGGAAAGAGCTTCGACTTACTCTACTGTATTCAGTAAGATTTCACTCTTCCAGGATCCGCTTCTTGCAAACGCAACTGCATATTCAGATTTCAGCGTAGATGACTTCATTACTTCAAAGAATGCAATTTCACTGTATCTGATTGTTCCTTACAACCATATCAAGCGTATCAGTCCGGTGTTCAGAATGATCATCACTTTCATGATTAAGAAGTTCAGTTCGGGCGAAACAAATGCAAATGAAGTAAAGCTTAAGATTCCGTGTCTCTTCCTGTTGGACGAGTTCCCCGTCTTAGGATACTTCCCTGACATTGCGTTAAACGCCGGAATTTTGGCGGGCTATGGGGTGACCTTCATGATTATCTGCCAGGCATTGAATCAGCTGGTAGATGTTTACGGAGAAAACCATCCGTTCCTGGACCACTGTAAGACAATAGTAATCGGAGCCCCTGGTTCCATAAAGGATGCAAGGATGTTCAGCGAATCTATCGGAAACCGTTCAGTACTCCTGGATAACATCAGTGCAAGCGGAAGCAAGTATCAGGTCGGATTCAACAACATTTCAAGAAGCAGTCAGGAAACAAGTACTTCGCTTATAAATCCAGACGAACTTATGAAACTTGAGTTTTCGAGAATCATCG
>SAMEA3663296__coassemble_294_pt1 | contig 23141 bp, 18 predicted proteins | sample SAMEA3663296__metabat2_low_PE_018 | metagenome-assembled genome bin SAMEA3663296 (sample SAMEA3663296) | pig gut metagenome | biome: pig gut; feature: pig-associated habitat; material: faeces | place: China | collected 2013
CGCCTTTAATATGGGTGTCAAAGGTGCTGCCATCGCAACTGTTATGGGGCAGGCATGTCTTTCGGCTCTGTTATTCCTCTTGCTGTTGTAGGAATCGTTATGAAGGTTTTTGGAATTGTAGTTTCCATTGTGATTGGAATAAGTCTTGGAGGCCAGCCAATCATCGGCTTTAACATGGGGGCCGGAAATGTGGAGCGTGTAAACGAGACTATAAAAACGATTACAAAAATTGTCCTTGCAATCGGTACTGTCTTCTTTCTGATTTTTGAACTTGCCCCTGATTTTGTAATCTCTATTTTTGGAAAAAACAACAGCCCGGAATATACCGAATATGCCCGACTTTGTGTCAGAATCTTTTTGAGCGGCATCATCCTCACCTGCTTTATAAAATCTGCAGCCATCATGCTCCAGTTCCTGGGTAAAAGCGGAAAGTCAACTCTGCTGGCCCTGCTCCGGGATGTAATTGTCTTTGTCCCATCTTCAATTATTCTGGCTCTTATAAGTCATAATATTGTAACAATGCTCTGGGTCTCTCTAATAAGCGATGTGATTTCATTCATTTTTGCAGTTGCTTTTATCATGTCAGAAACAAGAAAAATTACACAAGAACTTTCTATATAGTCTGAAATTCGAGTTTTCTAAATTAACCGCAATCTGAAAAAGTTTTGATAAAATCCCAGCTTGCGGTTAACCATGTAAGCAACAATGCTATAGAAATCCTGCATCCGCAAATATTGTCCCCTTCACAGCTTCTGCCAGTTTTTCTGCAATTTTACAGTAAGCAAACTTGCATAACTGAAAATGATGTTTTCAAAATGAAAAACATGCTGGTTAAGTTGTAAATTTGTTCATACATAAGCGTAACTCTTTTTGATTTTTTTGTGGTGATTAAAATTTTAAGGATTTACGCTTTTTTTTGTAAATTCTCAACTAAACTCGAAATTCGGACTAAATAGTTAAACATACTGGAGAATTATTATGGAAAACCAAATTAGAAAGAAATCTACTATGATTCACAAGGAAAATGAATGGGAATGGAAGTTTATCGGATCTGTTTTAGAAGTTCATCAAATTCTGCTTGAGAGAGTACTTCTGAACCTTTTCTTGCTTCCTCAATTTTCTTGTCTAATTCTTCCCTTGTCAAAAGCTCCCCCCCCCTTGTTTACCCACAGAAACCCATTCTGCGCTCTTCGGCATTTTCGAGACGTTCTGTTTTGCAAAGCTCTACAATTTCTTCATAACCTGGCCGGGTGCCTTTGATAATTTCGTTCATTTCGCATTTGCGAACGATGTTGTCAATTTCGCCACCGGAGAAATCAAACTCTTTTGCAAGCTTCGAGAGCTCTTCTGCGCCAAGATTATTCATTTTTGTTCGCCAGATGTTTTCGCGGGCCTGCAAGCTTGGCTTTTCATACTTCACCTTAAAGAGGAAGCGGCGTTCAAAGGCCTTATCCATATTATTGCAAAGGTTTGTTGTGGCAATCATAATGCCATCAAGCTTTTCCATTTCTTCCAGCAAAATGTTCTGAATGGCATTTTCAGTCTGGGCACAGCTTCCTGAATCTACATCACGGCGTTTTGAAATGAGAGCATCTGCTTCATTAAAAAGAAGGATTGGGGTATTTTCATTATGGCTTCTACAGCTTTTGCATAAGAGCTTGTAATCTGTGAAAATCTTTTTAATTTTCTTTTCGCTTTCTCCAAACCACATTGATTTTGATTCTGCAATATCAACATGAAAAATCTTATGATTTGTCTTCTTAGCAAGCTGATAAACTGTTTCAGTTTTACCAGTTCCTGGCGCCCCATAAAGAAGAACTGCAACACCTTTTGGAAGCCCTTTCTGAGAAAGTCGTTCCTGCATTGCTTCAAGATTCTTCTGCTCCAGACTTTCACGGAGCATATCTATCTGCTTCTGGACTGTATCCGAATAAAAGAGTTCCTTCTCCTTAATCTTTTCATTTTCAATGATATTTCTGCCAGTTACAGAACGAATATAAATATCTGCATTCTCGCCATATAAGAGTTCAAGTATTTTATTTGTTACGGACACAACCGTGTTTTCAATATTTGCGCTCTTCTCAACTTCCATAAGGCCTTTTTCAACAAGCTCATGCTTATCATCCAGGAAAGAACGCAGCTCTGTAAAATAATCTGGCGTATGACCATAAATATCATTTAGAGTTGCAGGAAGGTTAGATTTATCACCTGAAAGATAATCATTTGTTGCGTCATATACAATGAACCGGTACTCATCCTTTGAAATGACAGTTTGAAGGGTTTTGAAAAAGGATAATGCCTTATATTTATTCTCAATTCTTCTTAGGTTGAATAATTTTGTATATTTTCCTTCGCTGTCATTCTCATATGCATAGCTAAAATCGCGAAGAGCTTCAATTGTTTTGTCAGTTTCTGTCTTTTCAAGGTCCTTCTTTATATACAGTTTCGCCTCATTGCCAAAGATTTTTTTAATTCCATTTGTGCTAAGCTTAAAATTGATTTTCATCACAGCTCTTCGTCTGCGATATTCATTTGTTTCCTCGTAGAAACGTTCAAGGAGATTCTTCTTAATAAGGATATCTGAATCATCATAGAGAGCGCTTCTTCTGGCATATTTCTTCTGAGGACTTATAAGCTTTAAGAAAACAGGAAATCTTCCGGATTCTCGTTCCTCCTCTTCCAACAAGTTGGTATCAAGTATTGTACAAAGACTCAAATAATAAAGAATTGAGCGTGTGTCTAAATCATCCGGGAATAGATTATTAATAGTCTTAACAACCTCAAAATCCGCATTTTTTCTTTCTGCTGTAGCAAGCTGTCTTGTGTACTCATTATAGTTCATTACATGTTCCAGATAATTTGACTGGATAAATGAAATCTCATGGAGTACAGATTCTGTTGTTTTCTCTTCATCTTCCATGAAAATGATAGGCTCGTTATCTATGACATTATTCATAACGGTTCCAGAAAGCTCGTATCCATTATTTTCTGCATGATGACTTACATTTCTTTGTTCTTTCATGTGAATGAGATTTTTCTTTTCAAGCTCATCAATTTTTTTGCGGTATTCAAGAATATGAAGATAAGAATAATCCAGAAATTCTGCTATATCATGCATACTTACAGAAGCCTGGCGCTGATTCTGCAAAACAAAAATAATCGTAAAAAAGATTGCAGACATTTCATCTGCTTCAATATAATCTGCAATACGGGTAAGTTCCCCTTCTATTTCTTTTAATGCGGAGTCTTCAAGTTTAGAGCCTTGCATTTTTTCTGATGCAGTAATAATTGCAGACAAGATTGTGTTTGTTTCTTTCATAATCATAGACAGTAACTCCTTATTTTATTTCCGAGGATATTATTTAATATAGTGCGCAGGACTATCATTTAGTGATATGAGGGTCATTATTTTTTGAAATTTTCAATACTAATTCCCTCCTTTCTTATATTCCTGGTGCGCAATGGATTGAAAAAGCCTTACGCCTTACAATATGCTTTTCCTGGCACCATTCAGAATAGGCTTTAAAAGCTTCACCATCTAATTCATTGTTACAAGGACCAAAGGCTTGCCGAATTGTGAAATCCGAACTCACCTCTATACAAATATAAGAACATTTTGTGAAATGGCAAGAATATTCTCAAAGCGATGGCAAGAACGGCACCATACCTTTTTCTGCTTTGTATCAATAATAATCGGAAAAGCAGAAAGAGGTTCTGAGACAGTCGGAATGTAATTATTTTGCTTAATGTTATATGACCAGTATTTTTCCAATGGTTGAAGCAATGACCATCTTTTATAACTCCGAAACTTTTACAAAGCTAACCGATCTTGAAACCGGCCTTTATCTTGAAAGCCCTCTTTATGTCTATGACATTTTTAAAACAGAAAAAGCCTACGGTCGAATTGTTCAGGAAGAAATGTAATTATTCCTTATTTAGCCTGAAATTCGAGTTTTTAAATTACCCGCACTTTGAAAACCTTTTGATAAAAGTCCAGATTGCGTTTGAAATATGAAATTCATACTATTTAATATAGGTATATTTTGCGAATCGTAAAGTAATTTTTTTAATTTTTTTTATTTATTATAAGGGAGGGGAAAGTCTTCCCCTGTCTCCAGCCCGCTTTGCGGTCTTCCGCCACCCCTTCTAACGGGGGTTCAGACGCCACCCCCGTAACGCCCCAGGCTTAATCTTTTGATGTTTTTCGTTGTTTTTCGAGCTCGTAAAACTTGTTTCTGTGCCATCCAATAAAGTATTCATTTCCTGCCGTGATATTTATCTTCTTGTCTACGACAATATTCATAAGGATTAAATCATTTTGAGATAAAGCTTTTGAGATAAGAATTTTTCCATCTTCATCAAATGAAATCATATATTTATCGACAAGCTTATCATGATTCGGACAAAGCAAGAGACCATTGTTTTCATCAACTTTTTCATTTTTATCGCTGTCGGCCCAAGATTTTAAATGACTTGCAATAAGAAGTTGTTTATTTGTGATGCCACATAAACAACATTTACCATATTTTTCAATTAATTGATTTCGAAATAATCCCTGCCCTTTCCTTTGCTTTCCTAAACCAATTACGTCAGAGCCTTCAAGATTTTCCAAGGCTTTTATTTGAGCATTTATAAATTCTTTTTGTTTTTGAGTTTGCTCAGTTTCTGTAGCAATTTCGTTTTCAATTTCAGAAATCTGACTATTAATCTTAGATTTATATTTGTCAAATAGTTCGATAGCTTTTGCTTTCAGTTTTTCAGCTTTTTCTCTCTTCTCTTTATTGACTTTGCCATTGACTTTGCCATTGTCTTTGCCGTCAGCATACCAAACATTTCGACCGGGTGTTTCTAAATAATAATCTTTTCCGCGCTCATTTTCAGGAATAAGATAAACATTAGAAGACTCTGCTTTGATATTGTATTCTACACAGTTATTAAAGTTTGTTCGATTTCGTTTTACAGCTTCAGGAACTATTTGAAGTGTTGAATATACTTCAGCATGTTCATACCAACCTATTATTCGTTTTTTACCCGAAGTAGGCGTTGCTGTCCATACAACAAGGACGTCACCAAGGGAATCTGCATTAATATCTGTGTTTGCATCAATTTTCGATAACGTAATTCTATTCCCTGTAGATTGAACATAGCCAAAGTAGACTCCATTATTGTTGAAAAAATTATAGCATTCATGACCAATGTTATTTTCGTTATATCCACCACCATTTTCAGGAATATCATCTATTTGTCCTCGATAGTATTTAGTCCAACCAATATTACAAAATAAAACTCTTGAACACATAATTATTTCCTCATTTATAATTATACTTAAAAAAAATTCTTTGCAAAACCCAAATTTCACATTTATAATTAATTCAGAGGGTAAAATGGCTAACGAAAAGAAAGTTCTTACAATCAAAAATAATATTCTTGAAAAATGTACAAATTCAAAATTTGCAGTTGATATTGAAATACCAGATGGAGTTACTGAAATTGCCAGAGAAGCTTTTGCCGGAAGATGCGCTAGTGGCTGTGCTTCTCTTTTAAGCGTTGTAGTTCCAGACAGTGTAAAAGCTATCAGACACAGTGCCTTTGAATATTGCAGGAGCCTGCAAAAAGTTACACTTCCAAAAGAACTTGAAATACTCGAAGCTTATGTATTCAATAATTGTCGTGCTCTTGAAGAAATTATTATTCCAGAAGGAATCTCAACAATAGAATACGGTACCTTCAACTTTTGCATAAATTTAAAAAAAATAACCCTTCCAAAATCATTGAAGGTTATTCAGGAAGGCGCCTTTAGTGAATGTCAGCTTTTATCTGAAATCAATTTTGCCGGTTCTAAAGAAGATTGGGAAAAAGTAGAGGGCAAGGAATATCTTCTCAATTCAGATGTACAAGCAGCCTCTGTTAAGTGTCAGGATGGAGAAGCAGAAGACCCTGAGTTTTTAATCGAAAATAATGTTCTTGTAAAGTTTATGCGGCCAAATCAAAAGCAAGTTGTTATTCCAGAAGGAATTACAGAAATAGGGGAAAACGCTTTTCAGGGATTTAAGAATCTTGAAACAGTTGAAATTCCTGAATGTGTAAAAAAGATAGGTCGCTTTGCATTTGATGGTTGTTCCAGTTTGAAGAAAATAAATCTTCCGTCTGGAATTAAGAGTCTTGAATATTCTTTGTTTAACCATTGTGAATCATTAAAAGAACTCATCATTCCAGAGGGTGTTACCGTAATAAAACAGCTTTCTCTTGCCCGATGTGGTTTTAAGGAAATCAAACTTCCTGAAAATCTTAAAGAACTTGATTATGAAGTTTTCACTGGAGACGAAAGTCTTAAGTCAATTGAGATTCCTAAAGCCATTACAGAATTGAAGGCCAGGCTTTTTGAACACTGCCCTGCACTTGAGACTGTTAAGCTACCAGAAAAAATTACTGCAATAGGAGACTGTTCTTTTGCCGGATGTCTTGAACTAAAGTCAATCAATATTCCTGATACAGTAGAGAAAATTGGTAATCAGGCATTTTTTTCTTGCAAGAAGCTTCAGAATATTACACTTCCAAAGAAGCTTACAAGTATGAAGCATGAAGTCTTTAGGTATTGCGAGTCGCTGGAATCAATAGAAATTCCTGGCACCCTTGAATCAGTTGATGGAAATAACTTCTCGGACTGTGACTCACTCAAAAAAATTATTGTGAATGAAGGTGTAAAGAAGATCGATAGATTTGCTTTTAATCCTTGCCCGGCCCTAGAGTCAGTAAAGCTTCCTTCAACTATTGAATATATTGATCCTGCAGCTTTCTGTGATTCAGAACCACAGAAGGTAAAGGAACTGGAATCTCTTTCTGAAGTTTATCCTGTAAAGAATGGAAAAATCAGAAGTAAATCTAATAAGGTAATGCTTGCTTTAGAATAAGAAGCCATAAAAATCCCTAATCATGCAAAAGCCAACACGACAGTTTGCATCCGGGGTTGCACCGGGAAATGCGACGAAGAATTTATAAAAGTAATCAATATAATAGAAGAAAAAGTTCTGAAATTAAAGCAAAGGAATTTTTAGCTTTCGGGCGTCTCCCGCTGGCGCGGGCCGGCTGTTCCACACTTCCGCTGCCGCTCCATCCCTTCGGGACTGCTTCGCAGGTGTTCCATAGCCTGACGCAGTTTGCCCTGAATGGTGTTCTTATCTGTCTGTATCATTCTCTTTATTCCCTTAAATTTTACCTGTGACAGTTTTTTTTACTGAAAAAAATAATTATTTGCGTTATAATTCTTATGTTTTTTCAGGGAGTTTTTATGAAAGTTAAAAATCTTATTAAACTTGCTTTATATGGGGTTTTGATTTGTGTAACTGCTGTTTTTGTTACTGCAGGTTCTCGTTTTCTTTTTGAATCAAATGCTAAAAAAGAGCTGTTGCAGCTGCAGCAGACCAAGCTTCTGGAATTCAATAACGGCATAAAAGACCAGATGGCATTAAGCATTCAGATGTCTAAATCGCCTTTAATTGTTTCCTACATGAAAAATCCTTCTGATTCTGCACTTGCTTCTCAGGCTTTTAAGGAAGTTGCTGCTTATCAGGATTCTTTTTTAAGTCATCTTACATTTATGATTAATGACAAGGATCTTAATTATTACAGTAACGGAAATCTTGTTTATAATCTTGATAAATCAGATCCCTCATCAGCCTGGTATATAGCTACTTCAAAAATGACAAAAGACTACGACCTGTTCGTAGATTATGATGTGGGCTTAAAAAAGACTTATATGTGGGTTAATGCCATTGTAAGAGATGAGCAGGGTGGTTTCCTGGGAATCATGGGAACTGGAATCCCTCTGTCAGACTTTGTTTCTTCAATGTATACAAACCTTCCAGAAAAATACGAAATGTATCTTTATAACTCAAATCTCGAAATTTCTGGTGCTACTGACTTAAATCTCCTTGAAGCAAAAACCATTATTTCTGATCACCTTCCTGACCTTAAGGGTTTCAACGGCGACCTTAAAGTTTTGGAAAATTCTTTCTATTCTACATTGTTTACTGTTTATTCAATTTCTCCTGTTGAATTCTGTGGCTGGAGTATTGTAATTTTCGAAAAATTTACAGCTGGAGCCTTCCTTAAAAACTCAGCTATTCCTGCTGTTGTGGTTCTTGCCCTTATTCTGGTTCTTTTTGCCTGTCTGACTGCCGTTAGAATCGTTAATCCTTTGAATACTCTTTCCAGTGCTATTTCTCAGTTTGCAGGAAGTGAAGCAGACCTGAGTAAGCGCATTGATATAAACAACTCTAAGGCCGGCATGGCTGTTATTCCAAAACTCATTGAAAACTTTAACCAGTTCGTTGAAAAACTGCAGGTTATTGTTCAGCACTTAAAAAGCTCTGACGGTGAACTTTCAGAAAACGGAGAAAAACTTTCCGGAAGTGTTTCTGAAGTCTGCATGGCAATTGAAGAAATCATTGCTGAAATCAAGAAACTTAACAACGGTTTTGCCAGCCAGTCAGAATGCGTTGCACAGACATCTCAGGCCGTTAACAAGATTTCTTCAACAATCGGTGATTTAAACAATCTTATCGAAACACAGTATAAAAATGTAAATGATGCTTCTTCTGCCATCAGCAGCGTTGTAAGCAGCATCAGTTCCGTAAATCAGACTGTAGATAAACTTTCTTCATCTTATGTAAACCTTGAAAACAACCTGATTCTTGGAATCAACAAGCATAACGCTGTAAACAAACAGATTGACGACATTCAGCAGCAGAGCGAAATGCTTCAGGAAGCAAATAATGCTATTTCTGCTATTGCAGAACAGACAAACCTTCTTGCCATGAACGCTGCAATTGAAGCTGCCCACGCCGGGGAAGCAGGAAAAGGTTTCTCTGTTGTTGCTGACGAAATCCGTAAGCTTTCTGAAACTTCTGCAGAACAGTCTTCTACTATCAGCGCTAAACTGATGCTGATTGAAGAAACTATTTCTGGCATTGTTGAAGGTTCCGCTGAATCTACAGAAGCCTTCGAAAAAGTTTCTGAAGAAATTAAAACTACCGGTGAATTTGTTCAGAAAATCGGTTATGAAATGAAAAATCAGGAAAATGGTTCCGGCAGAATTACTGAATCTCTGAATATTGTTAATGAAACAACAAGCCGGGTAAAACAGGCATCTGCTGTTATGACTGAAGAAAAGTCTTTGATCGTCAATCAGATCAGCAGACTTCAGGAACAGGAAAGTCATATCAAAGCCAGTATGGAAGAAATGAATTCCGGTTCTCTTAAGATAAGTACTAACAGTGATAAACTTACAGTACTTGCAGAGGAGCTGGAAGATTCCATCAGACAGATTGGCACCGAACTGGAGCAGTTCAAAGCTTAAAGTAAATAATTCCACTTTCATCAAAACTGCCTGACCAGATTCCTTCAGATATTACATCCCCTGCCGTTGGTTCATTAGTTGCGTAATTGTAATTTACAATTTGATACTTCCCGTTGGGGTAAAATATCATCTCTGGATTTAAATCAATGTAAGTATCTGCTGCAGTATATGTGAAAGTGATGCTTTTTGTAAGCACCCCAGTGGGGAAACTGTATTACACAAAAACATGGAATGTTCCAGAGATAATCTGTAGCTTGTGACAAATCCCATGTTTCTAAAATACTTTTGTAGCTCCAATCGGTAAATAGGTACCACCATTATCTGATGCTTCCACTGTAAATGAACTCCATACAGGTCTTTCGACAATTATCAAATTTGAGGGATTATTTATTTCAACAGTTTCTGCAAGTTCATAAGTTCTGTAGGCACATTCCTTTATGCTTACAACCGTATCTGCTGTTAATTCCTCTTTTGCTGTATAACTTGCGTTCCACAAACCTTCGGAAAGAATTATATTCCTATTATATATTACTTGATACTTTCCATTTGAATAACCATAAAATACGAATGTTCCCATATTATCGTTGGGATTTCCAGTCAAGTCTACACTATAAGTTGTATATCCCTGTAAATTCTTCATCGAAAGGTTTATGCGGTTTTTCCCTGCGTAAACAGTCTGTTTGTCAGAAGTTCCCGTGAAAATATGTAATGGCTCAATACGGTTTGCATCGGAAGCTGTTACAGCGTTCGGGTTATATACATTCGCTTCTACATAAATTTTTGAGCCAGAAGGAATGTAATTCAATGGTGTATGTTCCACTGCCTGTGATTTGAAGGCTTTTTGTTTCCCTATAATCGCCCAAAACAGATGCTACAATTGTTTATCTTACATAAACACTTATGTGATCTTGATTCGAGTAATTAGACTGTTTGATAGGCACAGTTGAACTGCCTGTGTATGTGACTATAGTATTTCCATAAACGTCTTTTTGTTTTACAGTCACATTAAATGTATAAGTGAGTCCTGGTTCAAGAAATGTTTCCTTTTTCTGATTCCAATAATAGTTTGGGATTCCGTCCAGATAACTGCAACTCATCGCCCCGGATGATTTTCCTTCGTATCCACTTTCGTCTCCTGTATAGGTAAAGCTCACGCCATTACCAGTGACTGTGCATGAATAATCAAAAGTATAATTTGTAAAAAAATTTTCGCCAGCAGGATAAATATTAACAAACGGGTAAGAACCTGAATTATTAAAAGTTCTCATCGTAATTGAAGTTTCCTTTTTTTCTCCGGCATATACTGTTACTGTAGTTTTTCCGTAGTAACTTACGCTGTCATAAGTGAATGTACGCGGATTTTCTAAGCTACCGTCATTTCCAGTCACCGAATGATAGGCAAGGACTGAAATTGTATATGTGTCTGGATACAAGTTGTCAATTACAATTGTTGAGCCTGGTTTAGCTCCACTAATTTTCTGACTCATTTCGTTATCAGAATTCCTAACCCTTATTTCGTATGCTTCAATTTGGTCATCTGCAGGAATACTTCCGCTCGATGAAATGGAACGTGCTGAAGATGAATTTGGAAGTGAAACCGCAATACTGCCACTTTCACTGTTGAATGCAGAGCATGAAATTATTGCAAGCAATATAAAGCAGGTAGAAAGCAATCCAAATAATTTTTTCATAGTTTTTCTCCTCCGAAGCGGCTCACTGAGCCGTCAGTATAACATAATTTTAAACCGCATTGCACGAAAGTTCAATGCCGGCTTTGAAAATGATGTTATGTGATTTAAACTTCATACTTAGATGCAATTTCTTGCCATCTTGGTATATCAAGTTTTACACCATAGAATTTTCTATAACTTTCAATGAAATTCTTTTTCCAAGTTGCGGCTGATTCGTGTGTTTTTGGATTCTGATATACAGCTTCCTCTATTGCGGCGATAAAATCTTCCATACTTTTAAACATTGGAATATTACCAGGTCTATCACTATACCAAACCCCAGGTCTGATTTTATGGACCACACCTTGTTTTACTTGTAAATTTATAGACCAGCCATCCATTCTTCGGGTAATTTCCCAGACTTTTTTAAGCCACAAATCTTTAATGGTCACAATACCATCATCGCTCATATCATACCCAAAAATAAGATAATCTACATTTAGCATATATGGTTTTTCGATTATTTCTTCTTCATACATTCTAAAATCCGCAATATCGAATCCAGGGCTTGCAGAACGATTGAATGCCTTTACTTCCAATTCAAGCAATTTATCTTCATCAAGTAATTTTTCAAATACTTTAAGCGCATTCACTTTCATTCTTTTTTTTCTCTGTCAATATTGTTAATACACGCAATGCAACTTGTTTTATTACAGGAACTACAACAGTATTCCCCAATAAATCATATCCGTCTTGTAATGAAACATCAAATTTAAAGATAGTGTAAAATTTAGTTCGCAATTTCGTATTTAAAATTGAAAAAAGTCATTGAAAACACCAGAATGTTTTTTTTGCTAAAGAAAACTCAAGGGGTTTAACAATGACTCAAGAAGAGATTATTAGAAATTGCGGAAATTAGCCAGACGGGAAGCAGCAGGATCCGCTCCATAATGGCGACTGTTCCAATTGGTTTTAGGCAAACTGGACTTTTAAGGCGGCTGTCTGCAGTTCGAGCCTGCAATGGCTCACGAAGCATCGGTAAAAACCGTTGCTTTTTTTTGCACTTTCGCCGGTTTTGCAATACATTCTGATACTGTTCAAAAATATAACCCTCCATCAAAAACTGATACCTGCCATATAGTATACTAGATACAGTATACAAAATACAGTATACTTAAAACAGGTGAAGCAGAATGAACAGAACTTACATAGCCATTGACCTTAAATCTTTTTACGCCTCTGTGGAATGCGTAGAAAGGGGGATGAACCCATTGAAGACGAACCTTCTTGTGGCAGACCCAGACCGCAGCGAAAAAACCATCTGCCTTGCCGTTTCCCCTTCCCTAAAGTCCTTTGGTGTTCCAGGCCGTCCAAGACTTTTTGAGGCCAAGCAAAAAATAGACCAGGCAAACAATGAAAGGCGGATGAAACTCCCGTCAAAAAAGTTTTTTGCAAAATCCTATCTTGCGGATGTGCTCAATGACTGCGGCGACTATGAAATAGACTATGTAATTGCAAAACCAAGGATGGCCTTATATATAGAATATTCCAGCAGAATCTACGGAATCTACCTCAAGTACATTGCCCCGGAAGACATACATGTCTATTCCATTGACGAAGTTTTCATTGATGCAACTCCATACCTTAAGCTTTACGGAATGACAGCCCACGAACTTACGGTAAAAATGATCCACGATGTATTTGATGCTACCGGCATTACGGCAACGGCAGGCATAGGTCCAAACCTTTTCATTGCAAAAGTTGCCATGGATGTGGTTGCAAAAAAACTGCCGCCAGACAGAAAGGGGGTGCGCATTGCAGAACTGGATGAAATTGAATTCAGGAAAAAACTTTGGCCGCACCAGCCCATTACCGACATATGGCGAATAGGTGCAGGAACCGCAAGACGGCTTGCAAAATACGGGATTCATACTTTGGGAGACATTGCTCGATGTTCCATTGGAAAGCAGAAAGATTTCCTGAATGAAAATCTTCTCTACAAGGAATTCGGAATCAATGCGGAACTTTTGATCGACCACGCCTGGGGATACGAGCCCTGCACAATAAAGCAGATAAAGGCATACAAGCCGAAGAACCACAGCCTTACCAACGGACAGGTTCTTCCAAGAGCCTATGAATATGAAGAAGGCGCCATCATCGTAAGGGAAATGGCAGAACTCCTTTCATTGGATCTTGTTCAGAAAAAGCTTCTGGTAAAACAGATTTGCCTTTACATTGGATACGACATAGAAAATGCAGAGAAAATAAATTTCATGCCCCGCAACGAAATAAGGGAAATGAATCTTTGCAAGGATGGATACGGGCGACTTATGCCTTCACCAGTTCAAAGAAGGATGAATTTCAAATCCTTTACACAGAACATCGACGACATCTGCGATTCCTTTGAAAGAATGTACCGAGCCATAACGAATCCAAAGTTTTCCATAAGGCGCCTGTTTCTTGTTGCTTCGGAAATTACTACGGAAGAGGAACATTCAAAAAACGAAGGATGGTGGACACCAAGTCTTTTTGATTCAGACAGTGAAGAAAAGCACCGTCAAAGCAAAAAGCTTGAAAATGACAAGGCAAAGAAAATTCAGGCGGCAGTCCTTTCCATGAAAAGCAAATACGGAAAGAATACCCTTGTAAGGGGATTGAGTCTCCAGGAATCTGCCATGACCATGACACGCAACAAGCAAATTGGCGGGCATCAGGCCTAGAAGAACTTATGAAAACTCAGAACAATTACGACGACATGCTGAACCTTCCGCATCCAGATTCGGTGAATCATACGAGGATGGAAGCAGACAAAAGAGCTGCCCAATTCATGCCTTTTTCTGCCCTTACAGGTTATGAACAGAGCATAGAAAAGACGGCCCAGGAAATGGAAAAGGAGATTCTGGATCAGGAAAAGGGAACGGAACTCTTTGAATCCACTTAATTCAAGGTTTAAATAACAAAATATTACTTGATATTCCTACTTGCTAGACTATAATTGAAATGCTGCAAAAAGCAGCAAGGTGGAAATATGACTTACTATGTAGATATTAATGCCGCAACCTGTGGTAGCGGTACAAAAGAAAATCCATTCAAGCAGATCAATGAAGCTGCAAGAATTGCAAAGCCAGGTGATGAAATCATCGTAGCTCCTGGTGTATACCGCGAATATGTAAATCCTGTAAACGGAGGTACAGAAGACAAGAGAATCACCTATCGTTCTGCAGAATACAGAAAGGCGGTAATTACAGGTGCAGAAGAAATCAAGAACTGGAAGAAAGTAAAGGGAAATGTTTGGGTTGCCCGCATTCCAAATGGAATCTTCGGTTCATACAATCCATACAAGGTACAGGTTGCAGGCGACTGGTTCAACGTTAACTTTGTTGCTCATACAGGTGAAGTTTTCCTCAACAACAAATCCCTATATGAAGTTACAAAGATGGAACTTGTTGAAAAGCCTGTTGAAGACAACATCAAGTCTTGGGACAAGGAATTCACAAAGCATGTCTGGTACACAGAACAGGACGAAAAGACTGATGAAACAGTAATCTACGCAAACTTCCAGGGAAAGGATCCAAACAAGGAAAATGTAGAAATCACAGTTCGCGAAAACTGCTTCTACCCTAGCGAAGAAGGACGCGGATACATTACATTGAGCGGATTTACAGTATGCAAGGCAGCCACTCAGTGGGCTCCTCCAACAGCATACCAGGAAGGAATGATCGGACCTCACTGGTCAAAGGGCTGGATCATCGAAGACTGTGAAGTAAGCCATTCAAAGTGTTCGGGTATTTCCCTCGGAAAATACAAGCAGCCTAACAACGACAACAAGTGGTCAAAACTCAAGTTCAAGGACGGAACACAGACAGAACGCGACAACATCTGTCAGGCACAGATTGAAGGATGGACAAAGGAAAGAATCGGAAGCCACATTGTTCGCCGCTGTGACATCCACGACTGCGGACAGACTGGTATCGTAGGACATCTTGGAGGAGTTTTCTCAATCATTGAAGACAACCACATTCACCACATCAACAACAAGCAGAATCTTGCCGGTGCTGAAATCGGTGGCATCAAGATGCACGCTGCCATCGATGTCATCATCCGCCGCAACCACTTCCATCACTGTACTCGCGGACTTTGGCTTGACTGGCAGGCACAGGGAACCCGCGTAAGCCAGAACCTGTTCCACGACAATACTCTTGCACGCGACTACCTCCTTAGACCTGAAAACCTGGACCTCTCATGCGGAGAAGACATCTTCATCGAAGTTAGCCACGGTCCAACACTTTTGGACAACAACATTTTCCTCTCAGATGCAAACCTGAAGCTTCCAACACAGGGTCTTGCCATGGTACACAACTTCTTTGCAGGATCATGGACGGCAGTTGGTCACGGTGTCCTGAACGGAGCCCTTACAGAAAAGAGGCAGAACCAGGCAGTACGCTATACCCCGTACCATGTTCCACACAGAACAGAAATCATGGGCTTCATGAGCATTCTTCACGGTGACTGCCGCATCTACAACAACATCTTCATGCAGCAGCCAATGCGGCCAGGTCTTAAGAAACTGTCGGAGATGATGAGCGACAACGAATGGACTGACGGAAACTTCATTGCAGGTACACATACATACGACATGTGTCCAACTTACGAAGAATGGGTAAAGCAGTTTGACGGCTACTGTGGACTCGGAAGCGCTCCAAGTGACCGCTACTACAATCCTCTCCCTGTTTGGGCAAAGGGCAACTGGTACTTCAACGGTGCAAAACCTACAAAGAATGAAAAGAATCCTGTAGTAGACAAGGAAAATACAGTAACTTATTCCCTTGAAGAAAAGAACGGAAAGTGGATATTCAAGACAAACGCATACGACTTCATCAAGGAAAGCAACTGCGGAATGATTTCTACAGAAGTTCTTGGAGAAGCTTTTGAAAGCGAACAGAAATTTGAAAATCCAGACGGAAGCGAAATCGTATTCAATGCCGACATCTTCGGAAACAAGCGCGATGTAGTTCCTCTTCCAGGACCATTTGCAAGCGCAAAGAAAAACTTCAAGGCTGAATTTGAATTCTAAGCAATGCTGTTTCCCTGATATTTTCGGGGGTACGGTCTTTAGCATTCAAAATGCATAAACAAAAAGGTTGTCTGACGAAAAATTACACTTCCATCAGGCAGCCTTTTTTATTGCCTCAGAAAACAATCAACCTGCAAAATTTACTGATTTCTTTTCTTCTGCAATGTTCTTAAGGGCAAAACTGTAAAGGATTTTTGCAACATCAAAGATTGGTTTTTTAACGCTTAAACCCATGTTGCGGGCAAAATCAACGGAAGCCTTTGTTGCTTTTGGATTCCACAGTGTTGCATAGGCAAGGTCCACATACACAGCCTGCTCTGATGAAGCAATTGCCTTAATGTGGTTGTTCATCGAATCAAGTGAAGCTTCCTTGTTGATATTGTTCATGGAAACAAGGGCAATGCGGCATTTACTGTTGACCATTTTAATTGTAGAAAGCAACTTAAGGTAAAGGCTGTCAAACTCAGAAGGACTTGTCTTGAAAAGTTCCATGTCTTCAGCACCAAGTCGAATTATGATTCCGTCAGACCTAAATCCTGCAACTTCCTTAAGATAGTATTCAACTGCATTCTTGACGGATAGTCCCGGCAAGCTTTTATTCATCAGTTCAAAATCAAGGCTAAAATCATCTTCCAGCTGCTTTACTGGAATTGAGCGGTCATAGTCTCCTCCCATTAAGACAACATTGTATTTCTTTTCGGGAACTTCACGCATCCTTTTCGGAATGAAATCGTAATCTTCTGCATTTGAAAAAGAAAAATTTTCTTTATGCGGTACAAACCTTCTTGCATTATCATAATTCATATTCAATTCTTCCTTCTTTCTGTCCAAAGCCTTGTTCCTAAAATAAACAACCACATTGGCAAAAACAATTGCAAGGTTCAGGAAATAAACGGCTAGAACATAGTTGAACTGCCTGTTGATAAGTTTTGCAACGATACCAGCAACATAACCGGTAATGATAAGACAGATAAAGGCAAGGCTTGTGCTCTTTGCTGTCTTTGTTTTATAAGCCTTGACTACATTTATAGGCCAGGAAAACCCAAAGCATACCAGCATTCCTGCTTCAAAAAGATGTGCTAAATTCATTTTTATTACCTCGTTCTAAAATGTACTTCCCAGGAAGTTGTCTGTATCATACTCTCCTGAAAAAAACATTCAATTTTTTGAAAGTATTAAAAACAAATGTTTTTTTCCTGCAATTTTTTTTACTTTCAAAAGCCTTTTAGAAAGTTTTTTATGTGATAAACTTCAACTGTATGAAAGAAAGAAAACCTTCCGGAAAAATAAAAGGAAACCTTACAAGCTTAAGGAAAATAATTACAAGAACTCAGGTTGCACTGATTGTTTCAGTTACGGTTTTGTTAAGTTCCGGTGGTCTTATAATAAACATAAAATCCAACAACAAAGCCTTCAACCAGAACCTGCGGAACACAACCGCACTTGTTTCCAGAATCTACGGTTTTACAAAAAATTTGAGTCAGCCTAAACTCTGTGAATATTTTGACGGAGTTGCTGCTGATCTTCCTGAAGTAGATATTTTTTCAATTGTAGACAAGAACAGCATACGCCTCTACCACACCCATCATCACCTCATAAATACAAAATACGAAGGAACCCATCCTGATTTTTCAAGCTGCTCTACAAGTTACTTTACAGAAGATTCCAACGGTCCTTCAGGTCCACAACGACGCACCTATTCTGCCTTTTTCGATGCAAAGGGAAATTACGAAGGCTTCATAATGACCATCAGACTAAAGACTTCCATGAGGATTGTAACAAGAAACACTGTACTTCTTTTTGTCCTTGTTACCCTTGCAGCAATTTTCATTGAACTTGTAATTTGCGCAAAGCTTTCTTTTGAAATAAAAAAATCATTTCTGGATTTTACTGAAGATTTTGAAGGAACTAAGTTTCTCGTAGATTCCATGAGGGCAAACAACCATGACTTTACGAACAAGCTTCATGTAATTCTGGGATTGATTCAGATAGGACAATACGAGCAGGCTATGAACTATATTCAGAATATTTCTATCATCCAAAGAGAAACAGTCACTTTTGTAATGCACAACATCAAGAATTCCTCCCTTGCTGCACTGCTCATAGGAAAAATTGCAAGGGCCAGCGAGTGCAATGTAAAGATTTCTTTTCAGGAAAACAGCCATTTCAAAAATGAAGACATAGACATTCCATCAGAGGCTCTTGTTACAATCACCGGAAACTTAATAGACAATGCCTTAGATTCAATGAACACCAGAACAAACAGCACCAAGGAACTTTCCCTCGGGATTTTTACGGACACAGGTAAAATGCTTTTGATTGTTCAGGATTCAGGAACAGGAATTGCAGATGGCTTCATCGAAAAAATTTTTGAAAACGGATTTTCAACAAAGGGAACCGGACGCGGCGTTGGTCTTTTCCATACTAAGCAGCTGGTTGAAAGCCTTGGCGGTGAAATCTATGTAGAGTCTCAGGTTGGGAAAGGATCCTGTTTTACGGTAAAATTAAGCAGGTAATTGATGGGGAAGCATAATGGCATATAGAGTTCTTATTGTAGAAGACGATCCAATGGTTGCAATGATTAACGAGCAGTATGTAAAGCAAAACAAAAACTTTACGGTAAGTACCATCTGCAGGAACGGAGAAGAAGCCTTAAATTTTCTTGAAGGAAACAAAATCGACCTGATTGTTCTTGATGTCTATATGCCCGTCATGGATGGAGTGGAAACCCTTAAGCGAATAAGGGATAAAAAAATATCCTCGGAAGTAATCATGGTAACGGCTGCCAACGATACAAATACCCTTGAGCAGACCATGCACCTTGGAGTATTGGACTACCTCATCAAGCCTTTCACGCTTGAAAGATTCTTAGTTGCACTTGAAAAATTCCTTTCACAGAAAGAAACTCTAAAACAGAATTCAATAATCGACCAAAACTGCATAGACAGACTGATGACACAGATCGGCACACAGGATAAAAAAATCAAACCAACTGAATACCCCAAAGGCATAAACAAAAAGACTCTGTCCTCGATGATTGAATACTTTAATGAAAATCCCGGATGGCATAGTGTTGACATGATTGCAGAAAAATTAAAGATTTCAATCGTTACAGTCAGGCACTACATGAATTATCTTGTCCAGCAGAAAAGCATTGTTGAAGACATTAACTATGAAACTGGCGGACGCCCATCCATGCTCTACAAAAAATCAGACTGTCAGGAATAAAAAAAGCAGGCAACAAAAGCCTGCCTTATGTCATTTTAAATACTAGAAAAAATCAGTCTTCCTTTCCGACAAAATCCATGACTTCCTGTGCAGTCTTTTCGTCACCAAGGCAGCGGGCTGCAGTATTTATCTTTGCACGGATCATAAGGTTCTGTGCAGTCTTTTCGTCTACCCCGCGGCTCTGCATGTAGAAAAGGATTTCCTTTCCAAGGCGTCCAATGGAAGCACCGTGACGGCCTTCAACAGCTTCTTCGTCGCATAGGATTACAGGAAGACTTTTATTTTCAACCTTAGGATCAAGAAGAAGGACATTTTCCTGTTCATCGCCCTTGCTTTCGGCACAACCGTTCCTAAAGTCTATGGTGCCGCGCCAGGTCTTTTTACCGGTACCGCCTACAACGCCGTCAACAGCCATGGTACTTTCTGTTTCGCGCCCTGTGTGCAATGAAACATAGTTTACATCAAGGCTTTCCTTGTCATTGACAAGATAGGCATTGTGTCCATTGAAATGCGATTTGTATCCTTCAAGGGCATTGTAGTTCCCCCAGATGTTGTCTTTTCCGCCCAGAATGATTTCTGTAGTTTCAACAGTTGCATTGTCGCCGGTCTTGCTTCCGAATGAAACAAAAGTCTTTGCAGATTTTCCGCAAAGGTTAACAAGGCCAACACGAACAAGAGCATTGTCTTTTGCAATGACACGGATTCTAGCTCCTATGGTTCCGTCAAAACCTTCTGCCGACTTAAAGGCAAAAATGAAATTGCTTTCGCTTCCTTCTTCTGCAACAATCTGAATTTCATCAAGGGCATTACCCTTGTCTGCAGAATATTCGATTCTTGAAGCATCAGTTTTCTTCCCTGCGGCAACAGAAAATTTTCTTGCCTTCAGCTTGAGTTCATCAAAGGCCGCATCGAATTCAGCCCCCATGCCTGTAGCAATGGAATCAAAGCACTTGCATCCAGATTCTACGGCAGCAACTCCGTCAGCCAGGGAAACGGCAGGTTCACACTGAGACCCCTCAATGCTTTCAAGGGAAGTATTGTTTATTTTAAGAAAATTCCATGTAAGTGATGGAAAATTATTTGCTTTCATCATATCCTCCATCTCAACCTTGTCCTTTCATCTCTAATTGGATCAGGTTGTTCATCTCAACGGCATATTCAAGAGGAAGTTCTTTGCTTACAGGATTTGCAAAACCGCTTACGATCATTGCACGGGCATCCTCTTCGCTGATACCGCGGCTCATCAGATAGAAAATTGCCTTGTTGGAAATGCGTCCTATTTTAGCTTCGTGTCCAATATCGCAGTCATCGGTCATGATGTTCATTGCAGGAACAGTGTCACTGCGGCTTTCGTTGTCCAGCATAAGGCTTGAACAGTCAACGCTAGCCTTGGCATGCTTTGCACCTTCGTTTACAACGATGGCACTTCTGTAGGTACATGCACCGCCACTTTTTGAAATTGACTTTGTATTTATGACAGTGCTTGTATTCTTTCCGATGTGGACCATTTTTGCACCCGTATCAAGGTTCTGTCCAGCACCTGCAAAAGTGATTCCGGTGAATTCACAGGTTGCATTGTCGCCCTTGAGGATTGTCATCGGATAAAGATATGAAATGTGGCTTCCAAAAGAACCGCTTACCCATTCCATGCGGCCGTTTTCTTCAACGATGGCACGCTTGGTGTTAAGGTTGTACATGTTCTTTGACCAGTTTTCAATTGTAGAATATCTAAGGCGTGCATTCTTCTTTACATAAAGTTCAACACAGCCTGCGTGAAGATTTGCAACATTGTATTTAGGGGCAGAACAGCCTTCGATAAAGTGGAGGTCTGCACCTTCGTCTACGATGATGAGGGTATGTTCAAACTGACCTGCCCCCGCAGCATTAAGGCGGAAATAAGACTGAAGGGGAATCTTTACCTTTACATTCTTTGGAACATAGACAAAGGAACCGCCCGACCAGACTGCACCGTGAAGGGCTGCAAATTTGTGGTCCGTAGGAGGAACCAGGTGCATGAAGTATTCCTTAACCATCGGTCCCCATTCAGGACTCTTGAGGGCACTTTCAAAGTCCGTGTAGATTACACCCTGGGCTGCAACATCTTCCTGAACATTGTGGTAAACAACTTCACTGTCGTACTGAGCGCCTACTCCTGCAAGGCTCTTGCGTTCAGCTTCAGGAATACCAAGCTTTTCAAAAGTATTCTTGATGTCTTCAGGAACATCTTCCCAACTAGTAGCCATGTCTGTCTTGGCTTTAACATAAGTAACGATTTTCTGTATGTCCAGGTCACGGATGTCCGGCCCCCAGTCAGGTTCGTTGATGCTGTTGAAAAGATGGAGTGACTTAAGGCGGAATTCTTTCATCCACTCAGGATCTTCCTTATCTGCACTGAGTTTTTCCACGATGGAATCATCAAGGCCCGCACGGATCTTGTAGAATTCCTCATCCTTTTCTTCGTAACGGAAATCGTAGAGGCTTCTGTCTATTTCATTAACTTTTGTCTTTTCGTTTGACATTACTTGCTTTCCTTAAGCTGGTCCTGCAAATCATCTTTGCTTACAGAATTTTTGATTGCATCCATAGCGGCCTTGGCAGCGGCGGCAAGGGCAGCCTTTCTTTCCTCGTCCTTAACTTCCTGTGGAATGAACTTGTCGAATCCGTGCTCGTTGATTTCCTGAACAAGGGAACCGTCGCCTGTGTGAACAAGCTTACCCTTGACCATAATGTGGGTCTTATCAACCTTAAGGCTTTCAAGGATTCTTGTAGAGTGAGTGATGATCAAAAGAGAGCCGCCAACACTCTTCATGTATTCTTCAATTCCCTTGCTTACTGTACGGCATGCATCAACATCAAGACCGCTGTCTGTTTCATCAAGGATTGCAAATTTTGGCTTGAGCATCAAAAGCTGAAGAATTTCGCTCTTCTTTTTTTCACCGCCGGAAAAACCAACATTAAGGTCGCGTTCAGCATAGGAATGGTTCATCTTGAGGATGTCCATGTTCTTTTCAAGTTCCTTTGCAAACTGCATGAGCTTTATTTTCTGGCCAGTAACCTGCTGCATGCTTGAGCGGATGAAAGATTCAAGAGAAACGCCAGGTACTTCAAGTGGTTCCTGGAAACTTAGGAAAATGCCTTCCTTTGCGCGGAGATCTGCAGTAAATTCAGTAATGTCCTTTCCATTAAAAAAGATTTTACCGCCAGTAATTGTATATTCAGGGCTTCCCATGAGTGTATAGCCCAAAGTCGACTTGCCGGCACCGTTAGGCCCCATGAGAACGTGGGTTTCACCAGGATTGATTGTAAGATTGATGTCTCTAAGAATAGATTTAGTTCCGATGTCAGCACACAAATTCTGAATTGTCAAAAGCTCTGCCATAATAATTTCCTAGTATTTTAGTTGTCATAAATATACTAAATATATGGAAAAAAATCAAAGCAAGGTATTTATTCATGCAGAACAGAGGGGACAGACCCCTAGGGCACAGGAATTTCAGCTTGGAACAGAGGGGACAGACCCCTAGGACACATGGCTTAAAAAAGGTTATAAGAAAAAATGTCAAAAAATACTCCACAATATTCAATTTTTTTAAATTGTGGCACTTTTTTGGGCAAAATTAGACTTTATTTAGAATATTTTACAGAACTTCTACAAAGGAAAGATTGGTTTCTTTTCTCTCGTTCAAAATATCAAGTAATCTAAATGCTGGTCCTGTTGGATGAGTTCTTCCACATTCCCAGGCTTCAACTGTTTTCTTTGAAACTCCCATATAATTTGCAAAAACAGTTTGTGTCATACCTGCATTATTTC
>SAMEA3663296__coassemble_345_pt1 | contig 20750 bp, 18 predicted proteins | sample SAMEA3663296__metabat2_low_PE_018 | metagenome-assembled genome bin SAMEA3663296 (sample SAMEA3663296) | pig gut metagenome | biome: pig gut; feature: pig-associated habitat; material: faeces | place: China | collected 2013
ATAATAACGTATAATTACATTACAATACTAAAAGTAAAGAAAATAGTATTGATATATTAATGTAAAAAGAGGTAAATTTATTATGACTGAGTCAGAAGAAATTAAATGTCATGCAATCATTCATTCTCATGCTGCTGCTGTTGCTGGTGGCAATTTAGTACCAGTTCTTGGACTTGGAATTGCAGCTGATATAGTTGGAATGACAACAATGTGTCTTGCTTTAGCTTCTGTTTTTGGAACTGACAACTTACAGGCTGAAGTTGCAAAAGGAATTGCTGTTGGTGCTCTAAAAAAAACTTTATTAAAGCAGCCTGTAAAGACAATCGGAAAAGAATTAGCAAAACTTATACCGTTTGGCGGACAATTAGCTTCTGCAGCAATATCTGTCAGTCTTGTTGAAGCTGCTGGCTGGGTTATGGCAAAGGATCTGGAAGCAAGGGCAAAATAAATTTATGACAAATGAACAATATGAAGAATGGTTTAGAAATCTTTCAACAGAGGACAAATTAAAAGAATTAGAATTGGAAGACACACCGCTAAATCGTGGCTGGGTTGAGTGTCCTGACTTTGAAGCACAGGCTGAATATGTTGAAAAACATCCCGAATGGTGGAAGAAATTTTAACAGAACAGAAATTAAGTTCCAGCCTGAAAACAAAATATAAAAGGGAATAAACTTTGCAAAACTTCAGAATGCCGTTTCCGTGGGAAAATGTACCAAGAGTATGCATGAATTGCGGTTATAGAGGAAAGGGGAAGGATTCAAGAAAATTGTTTTTTCAATTTGACGAACCCATAAAATGTCCAAAATGCGGGAAAAAGAAATTCATCCTCGATCCAGCGGTAGTATTTTAAATTTTATAGAGGATTAAACTATAAGTTTTTAGATAGGAAAATAATCATGAAAATCTGTTCAAATTGTGGATATGAAAATATCGACAACGGAAAATTCTGTTCAGAATGCGGTACAAAATTACAGAATAGCCCAAAATTCTGCCCTGAATGTGGCACAAAATTAGAGGGAAATCATAAGTTTTGTCCTGAATGTGGATTTAATTTATTGACTGGTGAAGCTACCTCTTCCCAAAATGATGAAATAGAAGATGAAGAATATACAGAAACAGGTTTAGTTGAAGATTCTTCAAATTCTGAAGAAGATACAGAAAGTGAAAAAGTTTATGCCTTTGAAACAGTTGATTTTGATACAATTGATTATAACGACTTATCAGATTATACGATGGATGAGTTAGATTATATCGAATGGCATATTGATTCTTATAGTGATTTTGATTATCGGAAAAGCTTAAGAATTTTAGTTCGCAATGAAATGGGAAAGCGTTACTTTATGGGTGATGGTGTTGAGGTTGACAAGGGAAAAGCTTTTGAATTATTCATGAAGTCAGCATCCAGCGGAGATCCTTGTGCTCAGTTTATATTGGGAAAATGCTATGAAGAAGGTTATGGCACGGAAGTAAAGAAACAGACAGCATTCAAGTGGTATAAAAAAGCTGCAGAACAGGGAATTGCTGAGGCTCAAGAAGCACTTGCAAGTTGTTATACTTATGGCGTTGGAACAAAGATAGATGAAGATGCTGCCCGTGAATAGCATGAACAAGCAACTTCTCAAAAAGACATTAATGAGGGGTATGCTTGGTGGAAATTTATTTAGTTAAATCCGCTTCTCAAAAATCATTGTCAAATTAATTTCTTTTGCTGGCATTTCATTTATAAGTATTAAATTACCTTAATATAGTGCCGGCTGTAATAAGAACATATCCCACAATGGATTTCCATGTAAATTGTTCATGCAAAAAAAACAAATGCAAGAATTAAAGTTAATACAACTGACATTTTATCAACAGGAATAACTTTGGAGGCATTTCCTAACTGCAAGGCCTTGTAATAGCACAACCAGCTTAGCCCTGTAGCAAGTCCAGATAAAATCAAGAAAATCCAGCTTCTTTTTGAAATTCCACTGATTCCAGCCTGTTGATTTGAATCAATTGTATCAAGAGCAAGAAGGAATGACATCTTTGAATATTATGCAATCGCATATGTGACGAAGCGAATAAGTTTCATACAAGAGATGATAATAAATTAGTTTCTCTTATTGATGCGTTCAATACAATTGTTTCTTATGGATATACTGAAATGGGAAATTATCGTTTCTATTGTAATTGATGGCACGCTGCTGATTTATTTTAATCATTCAAAAAAAAAATCTCTTGATGGAATGCAAAGAAAGCTTGTTGATGACTTAAGAAAATCTCCATATAGAAATTACATTAACAGGGAAGTTCCATCAGAAGAAAGGGGCGTTTATTTTATGCTTTTCTATCCGGATTATAGGGTTGAAGAAATCTACGGTTTGCTGGAAAAAGAATTTGAAAAATTAATGAAACCAGGGCAGCCACCATTTGATGACTGCCACAGATTCTATTTAATCTTGTTGAAAAGTTTTCTTACAAGGCCCAGTTTGCCAAAGCAAATCCAGTAGATGAAAAGGAAGAGAAGAACAACAAGAGTTCCGTATATTGCGATGTAAAGGATTGACCAAACATAGTGAAGTCCAAAGTTTACGATGTTTGAAATGAATTCGCTGAACTCGGATTTTGTGTCGGGCAAAATAATCCCGTTTTCATTGCGGCTCGCAGGAAGCTGAGCGTAGAAATGAACCTGTGAAAAAGATATTTCCTTTGACATCCTGTTCATCTGGCCCTGAAGGTTTTCAAGCTCTGCAGTGGTGTTTGCAAGTTGAGATTCAACCTGAAGGATTTCCTTTACATTGTTTGCCTTCTTCAAATATTCCTGAAATTTATTTACGAGAATCCTTTTGTTTTCAATACGGGTATTAAGATCATAATACTGGTCTGTAACATCCCTTTCGTTGATGCTTTTGTTTGTAATTTTCCCAAGGGAGCCGCAACTTTCCATAGCCTGATCAAAAGAATCTGCGGGAATGTGTGCGGTAATGTTTATGCTGCTTGTGTTTTCGTGTGAAGATGAAATGTATCCATTGTAATGCTTAACCCATACTTCTATCGCAGTAAAAGTTTCAGAAAGATTTTCAACCTGCAAGTTAACATCGGCATTCCTTATTTTCTTTTTTTCAGAAGGATTTAGTGATGGTTCCGCAGGAGCTTCCATTACAGCACGGTCTTCCATCTGTGTTTCGATCATTCCTTCTGCAAAGGAATTTTCAGCACGCAAGGAAGATTTTGCCATGGCAAGCATTGGTTTTTGTACGAAGGAATTTTCAATAACAGGGATTTCTGGGAAGCCTGTTTTCTTGTTGTTTGCAACGATTACCGCACCGATTGAAACTGCTGTAAATGTGATTGCAAATATTTTCTTTATTTTATTGCTGTCCATAAATAAACTCCTTGATTAAGTTCTGATTATAAAACAAATGAAAGTTCAAGTTGTTACAGCTTAGAAACATGACTTTTGTTGTTGTCATAACTTGATTTTTGTAACAGAATGAAATCATGAAATTTAATTTTGTTAAAGCAATTAGAAAATCAATTTTACTTTCAGTACTCTCAGTTATTACTGCAGTTAATGTTTTTGCAGAAAAGACAAATATAGACGGGCTTTTCCGTTTTAAGTTGGAAAACGGTCTTGAATTATATGTTGCGGAAAATCATAGTGTTCCCCTTGTTTATATAGAACTTGCAGTTCGTACGGGTGCAATAAATCAAACGAAAGAGACAGCCGGTCTTTTTCATTTGTATGAACACATGATGTTCAAGGGAAATGCCCTTTATAAGGATGCAGCATCTGTGACAAAAGCTTTGGCAGACTTGGGGGTTACTTCCCACAATGGAACAACATCTACAGACTGCGTTAATTATTTTTTTACGATACCATCTGCAAAACTGGAAGAAGGCCTTGCATTTTGGAATGCAGCTGTAAGAACTCTTTCGATAACGGAAAAGGAATTTGAAAGCGAAAAGAAAGTTGTCTTAAGTGAAATTCAGGGAGATCAGGCAAATCCATCTTATGTTCTTCACTACTTCTCAAATCTTCTTTTGTTTCCGGATGATCCATGCAAAACAGATCCTCGCGGAAGTTTTGATGTTGTTGGCAATGCTACAGTTGCTCAGATGCGCAACATCCAGAAAGAATTTTATATACCTTGCAATTCTGCAATTTTTGTTGGGGGCGATGTAAATCCTGATGAAACTTATGAACTTGTAAATAAAATTTACGGTACTTGGAAAAACACTCCGGGTGTTGTTTCTCAGAAAGTGGTTTCAGCAAGTGGCAATCAGCCTTCTTTAAATCCTCTTTCAGAAACAAAGTTTCTTGTAATGCCTTTTGACAGGATTGCTCCTGATATGGCTCAGATTGAAATATCATGGAGAGGACCTGACATGGATTACAACTATGAAGATGTTGTAAATGCCGTATATCTTGATTATATAACTGGCAAACCAGATTCTCTTTTGAAAACAAAACTCTGTGAAAAATCAGAATATAAAATTCCTGATCCAAATTATGTGGGCACATATACATCCTTTGGAAGAAAAAATTCGACTGTAGGATGTTATGTTTTATTGAAAGATCCATCTGATAATTTGGCTGGTCGTGCAAAAGATATTTCTTCATACATTCAGAATACTTTGTATCCTGAAACTGCTTCTGATAAAAAAGCTTTTTCTTCAAAGAATGTTAAAAAGTTCAAGACAGCTCAGGATGATTCCTTTATCAAAGCTTCTGAAACAGCAGAAGGACTTGTGACCCTTGCAAGACACTGCTGGATTGATGGTGAGATGGAATATTTCCTTGGTAATAGGAAAAGCTCTTCAATAAAGCAGAGTAAAGTTCAGAAATATGTTAAGGATTATCTTGAGTCTAGAAATGCTCTTGTTAAAGTGATTGTAAATCCTTCAGTTTATCAAAAAACAAGAAAAGAATTTCTTGATGCAGGTTATTATGAGGTAAAGAAAAATGAAGAGGTCTGGTGGCAGAGGGAAAAATTTGCCGTTGATGTGAATTCTTTCCCTAATGATTCAGATTTTATTGTTGAATCAAACATTTATGTTCCAGAAAAGAAAGATGCCGAAAAAAATGAAATTGAGCAGAAACGTAATGTTGAGGTTGTTGAACTAAAAAACGGAATTAAAGTTTATGTTCAGCATACAAATTCGAAAGTAAATGCTCTTGCAATTGGATGTATGGGTGGGTATGAAAAATATCCCCCTGAACTTTCTGGGCTTGAAGGAAATCTGTTTGATGTAATGTCGTCCTCATCAAAAAAATATTCAATGGAAACAAGAAATCAGATGCAGTATGAAAATGGAGTTTCCATTGACAAGTATTGCCGTACACTTGGGTCTGTTCTTTACATGTATGGCATGGAAAAGTATTTTGACAGGATGATGGATGTGTTTGTGGATGGCTTCCTTTACCCTGAATTTGCTGGAAATGTCATGGAGAACATTTTTGATGGAAATGAACAGAGGGTTCAAAACATTTTGAATTCTCCAGAAACCTTGTTGCAGTGGACCATCGGGAATGATGTTTTCAATAATCATCCATATAAAACAGTTGGCGGTGTAACACCTGATTCCGTAAAAAACATTACTGTAGAGAAAATGAAGGATGTTCATGAACAGATTATCGGTGGAGGTGATTTCTTCATAGTTGCCATAGGTACTGTAAAAACAAAGAAACTTGTAAAGACTTTGAACAAGACTATCGGAAATCTGGAATTTGATTCTGCCAGAAAACATGTTATGCAGAATATTCCTCCGGTTAAGATAGAAAAGAAGAAACCAATGATATTGACTCATCCAAGTGCAGCTGGAACGGCTTACTGTGCCCGTGTTTTCGCCAGTCCGGTTGTTAATGGTGAAGATACAATTCCTGCATTTCTGGCGGGAGAAATCTACAGTGACATTCTATACAATGTTGTTCGTGAACATTATGGAATCTGCTATACACCATATTCTAGTGTAATTACGAGCAAGGCACCTGTCAGTCAGGATTACCTGTATAAAGTGTCTGACTATAAAAATGCAGGCAAGGCTGTTAAAGAAGCGATGGAATACATGAGTCGCGGAGTTACGGTTGAAAAAAGCAATGAAGACGGATCTTATGTTTTCTCAACTGTAGCAGAAAACTTGGAAAGCTATAGGAGCAAATGGCTCAATTCCAAATACGGAAATTCTAAGACAACGAGCGGACAGATGTTCAGGATGATTTCCGACATAATGTATCATGAAGACATGGATTACGACCTTAAGGAAGTTGAACTTATAAAGAAGATTACGGCAGAAGACATTGTAAGGGTCTTCAATAAATACTGGGTAGAAGGAAATGGCAACTGGTATGCAGTCACCTTCCCCGGAAACGAAAAGAATCTTATTCTTGAGTAAAATTATAATTCCTGTTCTTTATTTCCGATGGTTATTAAGCCTTTAAAAGGGAAAGTACAGGTTTTTATAAGATTCTGGTTTTTTAACTGCGTAATTATTTCATCAGTATCGCTGTGCTCGTAGAAATTCATTCTGTAAAGTGCGGCGATTTTTTTATTCAGAAGAATAGCACTCTGACCGTTCAGTTCCTCTATGTTCCATTGCTTTCTGTGATGACGAACAAGATCCAGAATGATTTTGCCGTCAATCGCTTTTGGAGCAGGGTGCCCGTTCTTGCATATATCGCATCCATTGCATGCTGCCTGCTCGCCTCCAAGTGCATCCAGAAGAACTTGTCTTCTGCAGGTCTTGCTTTCTGCAAATTCCTTCAGTACTCTTTGTCTGGATCCTTTGGGAAATTTTTCAGAATCCATGCTGTCTTTGGGGCTCCAAAGTAGAACTGCATTTGCAATGCTGCCGTCTCTTCCACCTCTTCCTGCTTCCTGTATGTAAGCTTCTGCTGTCGGACTTGGTTCAAGATGGATTACTGTATGAATGTCCTTTTTGTCAACACCCATGCCGAAAGCACAGGTGCAACACAAAATGGCATCTGTCCTTGGATAAAACCATTTTTCAACCTTATCTTTTTCAGTTTTTTCCATTCCTGCGTGGTAAAATTTTACTTTGTCAGGGCCATAGTAGGAGGCTAATTCCCGTGCCATATCCTCTGATTTGTTTCTTGTTCCACAAAAAATTATAAGTGGTTTAGGTCGTTCAAGCGCAAGCAAAAAAGCTGTTCTCTTTTTAGCATAGGTATTTATTACTTCATAATGAATGTTAGGCCTATCGGAATCACTTCTTACAACATGACTCATCCCTCCAAAAAGAATTTCTGAGACTCTGTTTAGAACCTGTGGGGATGCTGTGGCCGTAAAAGCTGTTACTGCCGGCGAATTGATTTTTTTTATTACGTTTCCAAGATTAAGGTAGGCTGGTCTGAAAGTGTCTCCCCATTCTGCACAGCAATGAGCTTCATCAATGGCAATGTGTGAAATATTGCATCGGGAAAGTCTTTCAACAAGTTTTTCACTTTGAAGGACTTCTGGGTTTGCAAGGATGATTTTAGCTCCATTTTCAATCTGACGGAAATTTTCTTCCCTCTGTTCTTTAGTTTGTCCTCCGCAAAAGACAACGCTTTTTATTCCTCCTTCATCCATTCGCCTCTTTTGATCTGACATTAAGGCAAGTAAAGGATACAGTACAATGGTAGCACCATCCAGCAAAAGGGAAGGCGTAAGAAAGCAAAGTGATTTTCCGGCTCCTGTAGGGAGAAGTACGATTTGCTTCCCCTTGTACAATTCCGTGTCATCAGAATTTCCAATATTTTCTATTTTTTCTGCGGGAATCTGGGCATCAAGAATGTTGGCAATTACGATTCTCTGCCATGGATAAAGGTACGTAATGCCGAAAGCTTTTTGTGCTGCAATTAAGGCTTCGTCATCGGTGCAGATGTTTTCGCTGCTTGCTTTCTGCAATGGCATTATTGGATTTTCTTCTTTCATTTTATCCTCCATCCTATATATAACCTGAAAAAAAATAAAATTGACTTGAAGAAATTATACTTGCATAAAAAAACGGAGCTGTCCAATAAGTATGAGTCATTCCGTGGTCGACACGGAAATCTCTTGTATTGCAATTAAATGACACTTTTTGTGGATGAACTTCTGCGTAATTCTGCAGGCTTGCGGCTGTTTCTGTTTTCTCCTGTCCTTCATCTTTATGATTAAAATATACATCTTAAGCCTTTCGGCGTATTTAGAAGGCATTTAGAATAAAATTAAAGGTTTTAAGAATTATATTATTCCGTGTTTTCAAAAATTGCTTTTTTTTAGGTGGAATTCTATAATTTTTTTATGACTGATTTACTCAATAATGCAACTAAGGTTCAAAACGAATGTCTTGAAAAAATAGATTCTTCTTTGATTGAAAAATCAAAGCGTCCTCATTTTCATCTTGCATCCCCATGCGGCTGGATTAACGATCCCAACGGCCTTTCTTTTTATAAAGGTCAGCTTCACCTGTTTTTTCAATATCATCCATACAGCAATAAATGGGGGCCTATGCATTGGGGACATGCTGTCACCAAGGATTTTTTATCATGGAATTTTCTTCCTGTGGCCTTGGCTCCTGATACAAATGCTGATATTGACGGATGTTTTTCAGGTACAGCTATGGAAGATGGGGACTTTCATTTAATTGTCTACACTGGGGTCGTTAGTGACAATGCTGTTCAAAATCAATGTATCGCTATTGGAGATGGTGTTGAATACAAAAAACTTGAGAACAATCCTGTCATAACTGCAAGGAACATTCCTTTCGAATATGATGTAGCACATTTTCGAGATCCAAAAGTATGGAAAGAAAATGGAACTTATTATGTTGCAGCGGTAATTAAAACAAAGGATAAAAGTGGAGCCCTTGTAATTTTCAAATCTGAAAATCTAAAGGAATGGAAATTTGTTTCTGTAGCAGATAGAAGTGAATGTAAATTAGGCATGATGTGGGAATGTCCGGATTTCTTTTCCATTGGTGAAAATGATGTCATTGTAATTTCACCGCAGGAAATGAAGGAAGATCTTGAGGCGGGATGGCATGACGGAAACAACAGTGTATTTATGACTGGTAAGATGAACCGCAATGAATGGAAGTTTAATCGAAAATCTGTTTATCAGATTGATTATGGAATAGATTTCTATGCACCTGAAACTACATTGCTTCCAGACGGAAGGAGAATCATGATTGGATGGATGCACCGTTGGGAAGGGTTCAGTACTCCCGATGATTATCTCTGGACTGGCATGATGACACTTCCTCGCGAACTGAAAATCAACAATGGAATTGTGTATCAAAATCCTGTAAGGGAATTGGAAAATAAAAGAATTAATCCAGTATCCGGTAAAATAAATCTGTTTGTTGGAAAAACAACAAAGGCTGATGGCGTTAGGGGAAGGCATTTTGATTTGCTGATTTCATTTGAAGGCATTAGTTCTGATTCCGGATCCCTTGAAATTCAAATTGCTTCTGATGAAAAATACAGCACCAAAATAAATCTTGATTTTGGAAAATATGAAATGGGTTTTGACAGAAGTAGAAGCGGTACAAGGACAGATTGCGAAACCTTCAGAAAATTCAAGTTTGAAATTCCTTCAGACGGAAAGTTTGATGTAAGGCTTGTGTGTGATACCTGCAGTGCAGAACTTTTTGCCTGTGGCGGAAGATATGCCTTTACCAATGTTTTCTATTCTCCTCTTGAAGCGGAAGAAATAAAGTTCACTTCGTCAAAGGTCCTTTCATTTGACTACAATTTCTACACTCTTGTATAATGTATTTATGGCTAGAAAGAAATATACGGCAGCTTTGATTGGGTGCGGACGCATTGGATATTCACTTGGACTGGACAGAAAAAGAGAACAGCCTGCAAGTCATAACATGGCATTAAAGGATAATCCAAGAATTAAAATTGTTGCAGGATGCGACACTGATGAGACAAAACTCATTCACTGGCATGAAGCAAACAAAAAAGCCATTGTTTATCCAGACAGTGCAACCCTTTATTCAAGAACTAAGACCGACATCGTTACTATTGCCGTAAATGAAAATGCCCACATGAGGGAAGCCATCGATGCCATCCGTTCAAAACCAAGACTGATTATTCTTGAAAAACCTGTTGCCCTTAATCTTAGGGAAGCAGAAAGGATAAAAGAAGAGGCAGATGAACATCAGGTAAATATTCTTATAAATCATGAACGTCGATTTGCAGAAGATTTTATAGCTGCAAAAAAATACATGTCCAAAATCGGGGAGCTTCAGTCCATTAGGGCAGAACTTTGTTCGAGTCTTGTTGTTTATAATCGGGCAGAAGAAAAAACCGGAGCCTACAGCCTTATCCATGATGGTACTCACCTTGTTGATGCCCTTCTCTTTTTCCTTGAAGAAGACGGAAAACCTTCGGAAGTAAAAAAGGTTCCGGTAAAAAAAGAAAGAAGTGGTCTTTTGTCAAAAGCTGAAAATCGCAATGAGGAAGTAAGGACAGAATTCAAGACCATCAATACAATCCTGAACAATCCTGTAATGAGCGGGATTTACCGTGATGAAAAAGGAAATGTCCGCCAGATGAGTGCTCACTATTCTACGGAAAAGTGTCCTGATGTTTCCATTGTAATCAGCGGAAGATCCAGGTTCTTTGGCTTTGAAATTGTAATTACGGGAACAGAAGGAAGAATCTGTATCGGAAACGGTTTCCTTAAATTTTATAAGAGGGAAAAGTCTTCCCTTTATACTGGTTTTTATTCGCTTAAAAGTGACAAAAGAATCAAGACCCCGAAAAAGACCCTCTATTTTGCAAATATGGTTAAGAATGCTGTAGAATTCCTGGATGGAAAAAAGCCATTGCGTTCGACATTGCAGACAGGCATTAATGCCCTTGCTGTCCTTGAGGAAATAAAGGAAAAACTGAAGTAAAAGGTAAAAGTCGAAAAAGTTACCGCCCTTTACAATAATTCAATCTATTTTTATAATATGAAGATATCTTGTTATTTAAATAAATTGGAGTTTCATTTAATGAAAAAGTTTATGATCGTTGCCTTGTGCCTTGCTTTTCCTGCAATTTCTATTTTTGCACAGGGAATTACTACAGCCAGTGATTATTTTAAAACTATAAGCGAAAGATATTCTGAAATTCAGGATTATGAAGCGGATGTCATCATCAAGATTGGAAAATCTGAAATGACAGGCCGAATCAGCTACAAGCGTCCTGAAATGCTTCGCATCGATTTTTCTGATCCTGCAGAGCAGGTTGTTCTTTTCAACGGTAATGATCTTACCATTTATCTTCCAGGTTCATCAGCAATCCTTGAGCAGAGTGTTTCTGCAAATGATGCAAAGGGGGCTAATGCTGCAACAGCAGAAGGACTTGCTCTTATGCGCCGCTACTATACCGTTGCTTATCAGTCAGGTCAGTCTGCAGTTCCTCTTGATGAGGGGAGTGATGAAATGGTTGTGAATTTCCTTTTGCAGCGTCGTTCAGCAACAGAATCATTCAGGGAAATCAAGCTTTCCGTTGATCCTTCTACAAAACTTATTCGCCGTGTTCATGCAACTACTTCACAAGATGAAGAGTATGTTTTTGACATCTTCAATTACAAGTTGAATTCAAATATCAGTGACCAGCGTTTCATGTATGATCCGCCGTCATCTGCAAACAACTACAACAATTTCTTGCTATCAGAATAAAGGGTGGGGTTAAAATATATGGAAAGCTACGGCGAAATTCTTCGCAAAAGACGAGAAGAGAAGAATGTTTCTCTTGAAGAAATTGAACGCGCAACTGCGATTACTAAGAATTATATTCTGGCACTGGAGGAAGAACGCTCTGACGACTTTCCGGGTGAATCGTATTTTACAGGATTCCTTACAAACTACTGTGAGTTCCTCGGCATAAATCCAGATGATGTTCTTCGTTTGTATCACACAAAGAAAATTCAGGAAGCTCCTGTTCCTATTGAGCTTACAACGAAACAGAAGCCAAAGTATCTTATTCCTGCTATTGTTGCAGGTTCCGCTGCCGTATTGATAGGTCTTGGCCTTTACCTTTATTTTTCTGTTTTCAATGTTCCGCAGAAGCTTGCGGAAAAGGCCCTCAAGTCTACTGAAAAAGAAAAGATTCACCAGTATGAATTTACCGGTAAGTCTGAAACAAAGAGATTCTATAAAGGCGATCAGATTCTCTTCCCTACAAAGCAGGGAACCGGGTGCATCATAATTACTGTTGGAGAAACAAAGGGAAAACTTTCTCTCCTTATGCCATCAGGTACTCAGATTGTGGAACTCAGCGAAGAAAGGGATCTTGATGTTGATGGTGATGGATTTGCAGACATTATCGTTTATCTGAGTGATATTTCTACAGACGAAGCAAGTCACGGTGCTGAAGTTCGTCTTATCGAGAAAAAGGGTGAAAATTCTGTTGTTGAAATCAACAATGTTGATGAAGGAACTGAACTTGCTGAAATCCCATCTGCAGGCAGCGTTAAGAACAATTCTAAGCGCGTTGTGATTCACGAAGATACCCGTGCATATCCATTTACAATCAACGTTACCTTCCGCGGTTCTTGTCTGTTCCGTTACAAGAGCGACAGAAATACTTATGTTGAAGATTACTTTAAAAATGGTGATCAGGTTGCCGTTAACTCAAATAACGGTACACGCCTCTGGATGAGCAACAACAATGCCCTTAAGATTCGCGTAATAGCCGGTCTTTCAACTTACGATCTTGAAGTTGGTCGTGCAGGTGAAGTTAAGGCAGAAGACATCAAGTGGGTTCGTGACAGCGACGGAAAATATCGTCTTGTCCTTATTGAACTTGAATAGTTTCTTTATACAATGAATTGAGAAGGGCACTGGAAGGTGCCCTTTTTTTTGGAGTAGAACAATGGCAAAAGCAAAGACATTTTTTCTTGATCAGCATGGATGTGCAAAAAATCAGGTAGACGGTGAAATAATTATGGCTCGCCTTGCAAACCTTGGGCTTGTTCAGGTGATGAATGCAGATGATGCAGACCTTATAATCATTAATTCCTGCGGTTTCATTGAAAGTGCAAAAAAGGAAAGCCTGGATTCTTTGCTTGATGCCCGCACTGCCTATCCTGAAAAGAAAATAATTCTTGCAGGCTGTCTTGCAGAACGCTATGCAGAAGTTTTTGAAAAGGATCTTCCTGAGGCAGACGGAATTGTCGGCAATGGGGATCTTTCCCTTTTGGACAAAGCCGTTAAGGATGTTTTTTCAAAAGCAAAAAAGCGTCCTGTTCTTAAAGGCGAGCAGAAAGGGGTTTTCTGCGGAGAAAGAACAGACCTCCTTTCTTATAAAGGAAGTGCCTTTGTTAAGATTACTGAAGGATGCGACAACTTCTGTTCCTTCTGTGCCATTCCTCTCATTCGCGGTAAGCTTCGTTCCCGCCCGGTTGATGAAATCATCGCTGAAATCAAGACTCTTTTGAAGAAAGGTGTTTTTGAAATCAACCTCATTGGACAGGACCTTGCAGCCTATGGTTGCGGTAAGGATGATGAAGGTCTTTTCGGAAAGAAAAACTGGCATTCTGTTCTTTACGGTGAACTTAAAAAGCCAATCATTGAAGAAAAGAATTTTATTGAAGAACACGGCAATTCTCCTCTGTATAAGCTTGTTGAAAAAATTACGAAGATCAAGGGGAAGTTCTGGGTAAGGCTTCTTTACATTCATCCTGATCATTTTAATACAGATGTCCTTGAACTCATAAAAAAGGATGAAAGAATTCTTCCTTACTTTGACATTCCTTTCCAGAGCGGCGATGATGAAATCATTCATGCAATGAACAGAAAAGGAAGTTTCAAAAGCTATTCCAAACTTGTTAAAACAATCAGAAAAGAACTTCCTGACAGCTGCATCAGAACTACTTTTCTTACAGGTTTCCCAGGGGAAAAGGAAGAAAATGCAGATAACACAGTAAAGTTCCTGGAGACAATCCAGAGCGACTGGTCCGGTTGCTTTGACTACAGCCGCGAAGATGATACCGTTGCTTATAAAATGAAAGGTCGTGTTGCACATGGTGTTGCATTGAAGCGTGCTGCAAATCTTACTGCCATTCAGCATGAAATTACACAGAAGCTTTTGAAAAAGCGTGTAGGCAAGGTCTATGATGTTCTTGTTGAAGAAATCGTTCAGAATCTTGAAGGAACTGATGAAGGTCTTGCCATTGGTCGTGCCTGGTTTGAAGCTCCTGAAGTAGATGGAAATGTAGTTGTCCGCTATGATCTTGATGATAAAAATGCCGTTAAGAAAATTGTGCCGGGGGCAGTTATAAAAGTAAAAGCCGTCGCATCAAGCGAAGTTGACATCGACGGCTACTATGTTGGGTAATGGATTGCTTCGTCACTGCGTTCCTCGCAATGACGAAGCAGGGCATGCATTTCCTGCAATGATGAAGTAGGGTATGCGTTTCTCGCAATGACGTTACAGGCGGCTATGGGTATCGTCATTGCGAGCGAAGCGCGGCAATCAATCAAGGCAGCTTACATCAAGCTGGTCAAAACCTGCAATCATTTCCTTTGCGTACGAGATGATTGCATCCTTGTCCTTCTGTGTCTTGCCTTCAACGTTGAGAGGCATTACAGGATCGTGGAGTGAAAGCCTTAAGAGCATCCAGCCTTCTGCATTTGCATCGTGGAAGGAAATGCGGATTCCTTCAAAACTTTCCGGCATGTCGAAATTCTTTTCTTCAGCACGGTTCTTGAAAGTTTCAAGAACTTTTTTCCCGTATGCCTTGAAATCTTCGGCCTTGATCTTGAATCTGTATTCTCCTTCAACACCGGCGGCCGGAAGGTCTGCAATAAGGTCTTCGATTTTCTTATTTTCCTTCTTTGCCTTAGCAAGGGCTACGATAAGTTTTACTGCAAGGAATGAACCGTCATCAAGGTAGTAGTTGTCCTTGAGGGCACCGTGTCCTGATGTTTCCATTGCGAGAGGAGAAACTTCTCCCTTTGAGTTGAGTTCGATGCACTTGTTGATTACATTCTTGTATCCGCGCATGTAGCGAAGGTGCTTGAGTCCAAGTTTCTTTTCAAGGAAGTATGTAAGGCGGTCGCTTGTTACACTGTCCGTGATGATTGTGCTTCCTGGGAAAGAAGGGGCAAGAATTGCAGAGAAGAGGGCGATGATGCTGTCGCGGTTTACTTCTGTTCCGTCGCTGAATACGGCGCTCATGCGGTCAACATCTGTATCAAAAATAAGTCCAAGGTCAGCCTTGCTGCTTGTTGTTGCATTTTGGATTGCCTTCATTGCATCCTTGTTTTCTGGGTTTGGAATATGGTTAGGGAACATTCCGTCTGGCTCAAGGAAAGCGCTTCCTGTTGTGTCTGCACCGAGAGGCTGAAGAATCTTGTCTACGAAGAATCCGCCGTCACCGTTTCCTGCATCAACTACGATATGGAGACCTGAGAGTGGCCTGTCTCCGTCTTTTGCACCAAGTTCCTTTGCGATTGTGTTTTTAAGGTGTGCTGCATAAGTCTCAAGGAGGGTAAAAGAACCTGCAAAATCTGCAGTTCCGCTTTCTTCCTTTTCCTGAGCAATTGTAAGAACATCAGTGATGTCATCGTGTTCAAGACCACCGTTTACATCAAAGAACTTGATTCCGTTTCTGTTGAACGGAAGGTGGCTTGCCGTGAGCATTGCAGAACCGTCATACTTTGTCTGGTCGAAAACCGTGGACATGAACATGGCAGGAGTTGTTGCAAGACCGCAGTCATAAACTTTAGCACCTGTTGATGCCATACCTGCAGCAGTTGCCTTAAGGAGGGCGGGTCCTGTAACGCGTGCATCACGACCAATACCGATCTTAAGGTCTGTAATACTCTTTCCGCATTTTTTTGAAAGCCAGATTGCAAATGCCTGGCCAATTCTGTTGCATGCGTTTTCTGTAAGGTTTACATGTTCATCAGCAACGCCTTCAAGGGCAATTCCGCGAACATCGCTTCCGTTCTGAAGCTTCATGAGATTCTGTTCCATAATGTTCTCCATAAATTGTTGTAAACAGTATAATGCTTTTTCTATTTATTTGCATTACCAAAAATAAGATTCCATGCACTAGAGCCAGGTTGAGGAAGCTGATCCATAGGGGGCAGCTGGTCGCGACGGAACCATCTTGCTTCTGCAAGTTCCTCTTCCTGAATCTTAAGTTCTCCGCCTGCATAATCTGCAGTGAATTCTAGCATAAGCTGATCAGGGAAAGGCCATGCAGTGCTTCCCATATACCTTATGTTTTTTACTTCAAGATTGGTTTCTTCCTTTATTTCGCGTACTACGCATTCTTCAAGGGTTTCCCCCTGTTCGACAAAGCCTGAAATGCAGGCAAACTTGTTGTAGGTACCTCGGTTTCCTCGGGCAAGAAGTATTTCATCGCCGCGGGAAATCAGCGTGATGGTTGCCGGTTCTATTCGCGGAAAGAATTTGGTGTTGCATTTTGGGCAGAAAAGGGCGCTTTCGGTCTTGTCATCAAGGAGTCTGTCCCCGCAGGTTGGGCAGAATTTGTACATCTGTCGTTGCGAAAGAAGGCTTTTTGCACGGGCTACAATGAAAGTAAGGTCTGGTTTGTCCCAGAATAACTGACGGAGGGGACAGACCCCAAATCCTACCGGAATTTCAGCTTCTTCTTTCAATGATAAGGCACTATAACCGTATAAATCCTCTGAAAACCAGTCCAGGGCAATGGGGCAAAGGGATTCCATGTCTTTTGAGGTAGGTAAGTTACCGTCCATAGTCAGCAAGAGGTCTGTCCCCTTGATTGCAATATTGTACTTGTAAATGAATTTTTCAGGTTTTGTGATAATTGGCATGGACCTATTGTAACTTAAAAGAACGGTTTATGGTATTGGAGGTGTTGTTTAAGTGATTTTTCTATGAAAACCTGGTGTTTTGGAGGTAAAGGAGGAAGGAAAAATAATGCATTAGAGGGGTCTGTCCCCTCTGTCACTTTAAATTTTGATTTACTAGACAACAGAATTTTTCTGCATCAAAATAGAAATAGATACTTATACAGTTGCTATATGGAGGATTTATTATGGCAAAATCAAAGGACTATTTCGGACTTCCTTGGATTGTAAGCGTTATTCTTGCAATTTTCCCAATCACATCAGCAATTTGCGGAATCCTTACAAGATTTTCTGAAGGGAAGATTATTGCAGGTCTTATCCGTCTCTTTGTAGGCTGGAACATCTGGTGGTTTCTTGACCTTCTCTGCATGATTTTCAAGGGAAGCATCTTCCGCCTATTGAAATGCTAGTCCTATAGTTTGGGATAAAAAAAGACGCTTCGTAAGAAAAGGTCGCTGAAAAACTTCTGAAATTGTCATTATCGGGCTTGTCCCGATAATCTATTTCTTTGCAACATAAGGATTTGCGCAAATGGATTCCCGCGTCAAGCACGGGAATGACACCTTTTTCAGTGGTCTCCGTAAGAAGCGTCTTTTTTTTGTCAGAGTCGCCACCTCTTACGAGTTGGCACAGAAAATTTAGCCTACGATTGGCTTCATTGCTGTCATGTATGCGCGGAGCTTGCGTCCTACAACTTCGATTGGGTGGTTGCGGATTTCTGCGTTTACATTTACGAGTTCTGCATTGTTTACGCTGTTGTCCTTAACATTAAGGCCCTTGCCGATAACTTCTGTTGTTACCTTTGGCATGAGTTCCTTCTGCATCATTGGAGCTGCAACGCGAGCAAAGAGATAGCATCCGTATTCAGCTGTATCAGAAATAACCTTGTTCATTTCATAGAGGCGCTTGCGGTCGATGAGGTTAGCGATAAGTGGAACTTCATGGAGTGATTCGTAGTATGCAGATTCTTCCTTGATACCAGCGTCAACCATTGTTTCGAATGCAAGTTCACAACCAGCCTTAACCATAGCAACCATGATGATACCCTTGTCGAAGTATTCCTGTTCGCTGATTTCGTCTGTTGATTCTTCCATTGTTTCGAAAGCAAGCTTACCTGTTTCTTCGCGCCATGCGAGGAGGTTAGCATCCTTGTTTGCCCAGTCCTTCATCATTGTAGAAGAGAATTCTCCTGAAATGATGTCATCCATATGCTTCTGGTAGAGTGGGGCAAGAAGAGTCTTGATGTCTTTTGAAAGCTGGTTAGCCTTGAGCTTTGCAGGGTTAGAAAGACGGTCCATCATGCCAGTGATGCCACCCCATTTGAGGGCTTCTGTAATTACGTTCCAGCCGTGCATGAGGAACTTTGTAACCCATTTTGGATCCATTCCGTCTGCAACCATCTTGTCGTAGCAAACGATTGTACCAGCCTGGAGCATACCGCAGAGGATTGTCTGTTCTCCCATAAGGTCAGACTTAACTTCTGCGACGAAGTCAGATTCAAGAACACCGGCCTTTGAACCGCCCATACCTACTGCGAGAGCCTTGGCAATTGCCCAACCCTTTCCTTCCGGGTCGTTTTCAGGGTGAACTGCGATAAGGTCTGGTACACCGAATCCACGCTGGAATTCGTGCCAAACTTCAGTACCTGGTCCCTTTGGAGCACACATAACAACTGTGATGTCCTTGCGAACCTGCATTCCTTCTTCGATCATGTTGAAGCCGTGTGAATACCATAGTGCTGAACCCTGCTTCATGTGCTTCTGAACTTCTGTGATAACAGGAGTGTGCTGCTTATCTGGAGTAAGGTTACCAACGAGGTCAGCTGTTGGAAGAAGTTCTTCGTATGTTCCAACCTTGAATCCGTTCTCTGTAGCGTTCTTCCAAGACTGGCGCTTCTGTTCGATAGCTTCCTTGCGGAGTGCATAAGAAACATCAAGACCTGAATCGCGGAGACACATACCCTGGTTGAGACCCTGAGCACCACATCCTACGATGACGATCTTCTTTCCCTTGAGAGCGTTTACTCCGTCTGCAAATTCTTCTTTAGCCATTGAACGGCAGTGACCAAGCTGCATGCGAGCCTTGCGCCATGGAATTGAGTTAAAATAATTTTCACCCATAATTTTACTCCTGTATAAATACTAAAAAATATTAAGTATAATTAAAGTTTCTAAATTATATATTAAGTAGAAGAAAATTGCAAATAGAAATGAGTGAATTTCTTACTATATATGCAATAAAAATTGGAATTTTTTGAGTTCGTTTCAGAGGGGACTGTCCCCATTGAAACTATTTTGTCAAATTTTTCCATTTTTTATTTATTTTCATTTATATATATATAAGATTGGAATAGTAAATGGCAAGAAAACCAAGATTGTATGGTGAGTCTGGATTCTATCATGTGATTCTGCGCGGAAATAACAGGCAGAACCTGTTCAACGAAGATCAGGACAGACTTTTCTTTATAAAAAGAATAAAAAAATACTCGGAAGAACTGGGGATAGAAGTCCATGCGTACTGCCTCATGAATAACCATGTTCATATTTTGATAGGAAATGCAAACAAGGGCATGAGTCTGTTTGTACAGAAACTTGCAAACAGCTATGTGTTCTATTTTAACCGAAAGTATGACAGGTGCGGTCATCTTTTCCAGGGACGATTTAAGAGCGAAGTGATTCTGGATGATGCTCAATTCAAAACAGTATACAGATATATCCTTCAAAACTGTGAAAAGGCAAAGCTTGGAAAAGTTGATCAATATCGATGGAACAGTTTTTGGGTAATAAGAAAATGTTCCATGAAAGGTTTTGTTGATTCTGAATATGCAAGAAGTTTGTTTGGTTCCAGACAAGCATTGCTGGATTTTGTATTGCAGCCGGAAAATGCTAAATGCATGGAATACGAAAACAAGATTGTTCTATCGGATGACAGGGCCATTAGTCTTATTAAGAAAATATTTAGAATATCTTCACCCTATAAACTCGAACGACTTTCAATGGATGATCAGGTTGTGAAATGTGGAATCATGAAAAAAAGAGGTCTTTCAATAAACCAGATTTCAAGAATTACCGGAATCAGCAGACGAATTATCAGGCAGTCGTAAATCAGCATCTAAGAAAACTTAGTTAAATCTAAAAAACTGAGAAACTCATTGTGGAAAAGATTGGCATTAAAACAAATTAAGAAAAGGGGTCTGTCCCTTTTATCACATTTTTATCATATGTTGTTTCAGTGAAGAAGTACTCTTAAAAAAGAAAGCCGCCTGCGTATTTGCGTATTGCAAGCGGCCTGTGTGTTGCATAGGGACAGTCCCTATTGCTTATGTGTCTGCTGGTTAAGGCAACTGGAAAAGAAGCACATTCTATAGACATAACCAAATAGAAAAGGCCGCCTGCGTTTTGCAGTCGACCTTTATGTTAGCCTAGGGGCCTGTCCCTATTGATTTTGTGTTGCATAGGGACAGTCCCTATTGCTTAGAAATGTCCTTATTTATAGAACTTGATTGATTTGATATAAAGAGTTCCAGTTCCCTGATTGAATTTAATTACAGTTCTGTTAATTTTTTTCAAATCTGTTACATCTGATTGACCACTTCTCTTATCATCAGCTGCAATTTCATTTACTTTATCTGCTGAATTCCAACCATTAGCAACAACAGCCTCTTTTGTTGTATATTCAGTTGCAATTCCCTCTGCCAGATCCATTGTTCTCAAGTCAAATGGTTTCCATTCTGTAGCATTTGTACCTACATTTGTTATTACTCCAACTGTAAGTTTTGTTGTTCCAGATGCTGCCCATTCCCATTCATCCTGCTTATACTCAATTTTGATTTTTGCATTTGTAAGGTCAATTTCTTTGTGGCCTATTTCAATTGCCCGAGAAATTGTCAAATGTTGTGGATGAAAAATTGAACATTTGCTAAGCCGCTAATA
>SAMEA3663296__coassemble_347_pt1 | contig 20581 bp, 20 predicted proteins | sample SAMEA3663296__metabat2_low_PE_018 | metagenome-assembled genome bin SAMEA3663296 (sample SAMEA3663296) | pig gut metagenome | biome: pig gut; feature: pig-associated habitat; material: faeces | place: China | collected 2013
ATTAAAATAATATATTGTTATGTTATATCGTGGCCGGTTTATTTTTTTTGAGGGGTCTGTCCCCTTTGTAAACAATGGATTATACTTCAAAATGGAATTTATGACAGATTCATGACAAATTGGAGTTTGATTCGCTATGAATGAAAGAGACGTTAAGATTCACGGCATTTATCACCATTTCAAGGAAAAATACTACATCGTTGAAGATGTTGCATATCATTCGGAGACAAAAGAGGAGTATGTTGTTTACCGTCGCCTCTATGACGACAATTCTCTATGGATTCGTGAAAAAAAAATGTTCCTTAGTGAAGTAGACCACGGAAAATATCCTGAAGTTAAGCAGAAGTGGCGTTTTGAACTTGTTGAGGAATTTGGAGGCAAAAGCTGACCATGGCATACAATTTTTATGGATGGCAAACTGCTGATGTGCTGCCCGTAAACGAAAAATATAGTTCTATAAAAAATCCTCGTCATCTTTATGATCTTCTGTTGAAAATATGGTGTGCGGAAACCTGTGCCCCAAGAATGCGCAACAACTGGAAGAATTCCCACCCAACTTACGGACAGTGTTCGATAACAGCGTTTCTTGCCCAGGACATTTTCGGGGGAGAAGTTTACGGTGTTCTTCGTGAAGGGGGAAACTACCACTGCTACAATGTAATAGGTGACTGTATTTTTGACCTTACCAGCGAGCAGTTCGGCGAAGAAAAACTTAACTATGAAAACAATCCTGTTCAGCTTCGTGAAGTTCATTTTTCAAAGGAAGAAAAGAAACTTCGATATGAGTTCCTCAAGTCAAAGCTGGATGAATTTCTTTAGTATCTCTCTTTCCTGAGGATCAAGAATTTCTACTGCAAAGGCAAAAACCATGCTATATTTATACTATGGAGTTAGAAAGATCCTTTTCACTGTATAGGGAAAGCTTTTATTCAAGATGGCAGAAAAATATTCTTAATTTGAGCATTATTGTTGCCTTTGTAGTTTTGGGAATAGAGATTTTTACTTTCCATTCCTTGTTGTCTGTTGCAGAAAAAGAATTCCGTAAATTCACCTACATTTGTGCAAGGATTGTAATTCCGTCAGGAATAAATTTCGGTACCATTCTCGTCACCAGTTTTATTCTGAAATCAAGGAAAGTTAAGACTGAAAGAAAGAATTTTATGGTATCATTTTGCTTTTTCATGGTATGTTCGGTGCTTTCGGTTTTTCACAATTACTTTCAGATACTTCTTCTTAGTACATGTATTTCCCTTTTGCTGTGCTCCATTTTTGGTGATACAAGAATTCTGAAGATTCAGGTGTACCTTATAATTCCCATCTTCTTTATTGCATCTATTACCTTCTGGTGCGACAAGCTAACGGGCATTCCGATTTATAAAATCCTCACTATAATCTGTGCCATTGCATTCATTTCCTTTACTTATGTTTTTGCAAGGGCCGTTGTCATTTCTCAGAAAGATCAGCTCAAGTACATTCGCAAGATTTATGAACGCCAAAATGAGCTTGTTGAAGAATTGAGGATAGATCCGTTGACAAAACTCTGCAACAGGATGGCTTTTAACGAAACTATTTCAAGAATAATCAACCTCAAAAAGGATTCTGACATTTCGCCTTTCATAGTAATGATGGACATTGATTTCTTTAAAAAAGTCAATGACAGGTACGGTCATATCTGTGGTGATGAAGTGCTTGTTTCCCTTGCGAATATCATGCGCAGCAATGTTTCTACGAGAAAAGCATTCAGGTTTGGAGGTGAAGAATTCATACTTCTGTTTGAAGACGATAGCCAGGAAAGAATAGTTAAAATCGTTGAAAAAATCAGGCAGGAATTTTCAGAAAAGGTTTACGATTTTGCTCCAGATGAATCCTTTACGATCAGTGCGGGAATTTCTGCATGGAAAGAAGGTTTTGACGATAAAAAGTGGATTGAATGGGCCGACAAGGCCCTCTATTTTGCAAAGGAAAATGGTCGTGATCAGATAAAAATTGCAGAACTGAAATAGAATGAATGCACTGTGGCTGTTTCTGTCCTGTCGGGGAAATCAGAAACGGGGAAACGGGGTCGGGGTCTGTCCCCTCTTGAAGATGTGCTTGCATTTCCAATCCAAATGATTGTAAATACTATAAAAACTACTTTTATTTATATAATAGGGGCCATATATGTTGGATGTAAAAGATTTTCTTCCTGGTGATGACGAAAAAATTAATCAGCTTTTGCGTTTTACAGCAGAAGTTGACAAGATGACTGCAATAAAACGTAGAACCATGCTTATAGACGGTAGCCGCCGTGAAAATGATGCCGAACATTCTTGGCACATAGCCCTTATGGCAATGCTTTTCAAGGACTATGCTCCTGAAGGTTGTGATGTTTCCCGTGCAGCATGCATGTGCATTGTTCATGATCTTGTTGAAATCTATGCAGGCGATACTTTTGCCTATGATGTTGCTGCGAATGTCGGTAAGGAAGAGAGGGAAAGAATTGCCGCGGACAAACTTTTTTCAGAGCTTCCTTCTGAAATTGCTTTGGAATTCCGCTCTTTGTGGGAGGAATTCGATGCCATGGATACCCCTGATTCAAAATATGCTGCTGCTATGGACAGGCTCCAGCCGTACCTTCACAATACATTGACGGAGGGACATACATGGAAGGAAGGAAATCCAAGCATTGAGCAGGTAAACCGTAGGATGTCACCTGCCCTTGAGTGCATTCCGGAAGTCAGAAACTGGTATGAGGAAAACATCAAAAGGGGCGTTGAAAAAGGTTGGCTCCGAAAAGAATGAAAATAGTAGAATATTGATAATGAAGTGTTATGGGTTGTGATTCGGAAATTCATTTTCTTCATTATTTTGATATTAAAAAAATGCTAATTGACAAGAAAATTCTAGGTTCGTACTGCTATTTCTTTAAAAAATGTCCTAAAGATTGTCAGTTTTTTCCATATTCATATTTTCCCCTATGTTTTAATATGATAATGGGTGCGGATTTAATATTCGTGTTCTTTAAATGGGGGGAGAATAGAATGTCTGAAATGGAAACAGAAGAATTCATTGATGCGATGGAATTTACTGGCGAGAAGGAAGTAATCCGTGATGAAAATGGAATAGAAAACTTTGCCAAGGATTTTTCTCCTAAGCAAATTGGCTCCATAGCAAAGTACATTGAACCTGTAAACGGAAGTGCTACCATTGATTCCCTGATAGAAATGTTTTCCAGTGACCCTGATTTGCGAGCTCTTCCTGTAGAAGAGTATGATAGGGTTGTCGGCATCATAGACAGAAAAACTGTTGAAGATGCTACAAGTACTGCCCTGAAGCGATTCATGTCAAAACCAATCATTGAAATGACTACAAAGATAGGAGTTGTCTTTCAGGCAAAAGACTATATTGAAAAAACGCTTGGAAGAATTTCCGATTTGAACAAGAAGTTTGGAATGGTTTACTTTCCTGTTTTTGACAGGAGAAATTTTTTTGGACTCGTTTCCCTGGATGAATTTCTTGAACGAATGGATGAAATAAGGAAACAGGATCTTGATAAGGCAAGTGTAATTCAGAAATCCCTTTTTCCTTCAGGTGAGGATTTGGAGAAATTCCAGTTTGGCATAACCTGCTGGAACAGGATGGCAAATACTTTAGGTGGTGATTTTTATAAGACTTTCAAGCTTGGGGAATTCCAGTCCCTGATTTGCTGCTGCGATGTATCTGGCAAGAATGTTGCGGCTTCCCTGCTTACTGTTGCTGCCATATCATTCTTCGAAGCCCGTAAAAAAATTCCTAACATTTCGTTGGATCCGGTGGATATTCTTGCTGATTTTGACGATTACCTTCAGGATGTGGTTCCTGTAGGTAATTTTATTACAGGTGTGTTCGTATACATTGATCTTAAGAAACATTGCTTCCAGGTTTTCAATTGCGGACATACAACAACATATCTTGTGTATGCAAATTCCAGCAAGGATGATCCAAATCCAAAGGTAGCCAGCATCGAGCCAAAACTTCCTCCTTTCGGTATGGGAACAGTGAAGGAAAATCTTGATAAATCGAGAAAAGAAGAAAAGAAACCATATTTGACACTGGCAGCAAAGAGGGGAATTCACCTGGACCTTTATTCAGATGGCTTGACTGACATGGTCAGTGACGATGGATTCCGCTTTGAAGACCAGAATGTCAAAAACTTTTTCATAGACCTTTACACGAAGCCAACTGGAGATGTGGCAAAGGAAATAAAGTATTGCGTAGACAATTATATCGGGAAGAGTATGCTCCCCGATGACATAACGGTCATTGACATCAGGTTTGATTCAATGCTGTTTGTATAAGTTCAACCATTTAATAATGATTTAAAAATGTATGTAAAAATCATTTAAAAAAGATTTAAAAATAAAAAAGGATCGTCTGTCAGGAATGCACCTCTCCGAGTAGACGGTCCTTTCTTTATTCAATTATAGATCTGGAAAGAATTATTTCTTTTCCTGAACCTTATCCTTGTCCTTCTTAACCTTCTGGTCAAGAACATCCATCATCTGATTGAGGGCTGCTGCAAAGTCAAAGTCATCGCCTGTTACGTGTGCGTTTCCGCCCCAGCGATAGTTTACAGTTGTATCAAAGTAGAACTTCTTGTCTTCCTTTACGTGAATGATAAGATCCACGATGAGGTTTTCTGCATAGCTGATTCTTTCAAGCTTCTTGTTGATAAGTTCCTGCTGGTCCTTGTCGAGTGTAAAGCCCTGTGCTGAAATTTGTGTCTTCATGGTAGTACTCCTAATGTAGTATTTTGTTATATGTCCAGCAAACTGCCGTACCCAAACCTTTTTCCAGGTTATATTAATATTATAACACTAGATTTAAAAAAATCAAAATTTAAATAATTTTTATTATTGGGAGAATTCCTAGAACAATGGGGACAGCCTCCTGTTTTACAAAACAACGCAACGGGGACAAACCTCATTGGGCTTAATTTTTAGAAATATGTTTATGGGTTGTGGACTGAGGGGACAGACCCCAAAAGTTCAGACAGATGAAAATTACAATATAATAAATCAAAGCTTTGTAAAATGTTGATGTTAACGATTGTAAGAGGATTCTATGTTCAAAAGATTCCTGTATTTTGCAACGGTTCTTCTTGCTATTTTAATTTCTCTTTTTTCCAGTTCTTCAACAATCTTTTGATCGCTCATTTTTTTATTTCCAGTGTTGTTTTCTATAATTTGCTTCATGACAAACATAACCTTGTCTCGACTTATGGTTTTGTCCTGTGTGGATGCGGCGTTGGTAAAGAAATACTTTATGTTGAATAGTCCCCAGTCGCACAAAATATATTTGCTGTTTGACATTCTGCTGATTGTTGTTTCGTGTACTCCAAGTTTATCGGCAATATCTTGCAGTCTAAGAGGTGAAAGATGTCCTGGTCCTTTTTTGAAGAATTCAAGCTGAATCCTGACTATTTCAGAACAGGCTCGAAGCATTGTGTTTTCCCTATATGCTATGGCTTCCATAAGCTCTTTTGCCTTTCTGATTTTTTCTGACAATTCTTTTTTCTCTTCTTCTGAAAGATCTTTTGATTCAAGAAGCTTTATGTCTACCTCGTTTATGGAAACTTTTGGCACTGTTTCTTCTGTGTTTCTTACATTCAGTAGAATCTCGTTGTCTCCTACTATTGTTCCCGATTCAGGGAGGTCTGTCCCCTCTATCTTTTCTACCTCAATGTCTGGTGATATGTAATGGGTTTCCTCCGTCGAAAAATTTCTTGCCGGAAAAGGATCCAGGCTACGGATGAAAATGAGTGCTTCTTTAATTTCCTCATCTGTAAGATTGAAGTTTGTGTATCTCATGGATGATTCTGTAAAACCGATCATTTTTTTATGGTCATCAAGATACTTTTTTATTTTATCATGTATTTTCTCTATCTTTAGAGGGTCGAGAAAGTTAAGCTTTCCATCAAGAAGGAATAGCGCAAGTTCAGGTGCATTTCCTCTTTGCTTTGCTTGAATAAAAAGGCTTTCTTCCATGTTTTTTACGCAAAGTCCTGGTGGATCAAATTGCTGAATTCTGTCCATGCATTTATATAGAAGCCCTAGTGTATGACTTCTATTTTTTTTGTCCAGAAGAGAAACAGGGGCAAGAAAATGAAAACCCTTGGAATCTAGGTTATATATAAGTTTTTCGCATAGTTCAAATTCTGCAGGGGGAAGATTCAGCATGTTCAATTGACTTAAAAAGTGCTCGGTCAGGGATTTCCTGTTGTCAGAATAAGCTTCAAGGGCTGCCTGATGAGACTCTGAAGCAAGTTCCCCGTCTTTTGTAGAAGATGAAATCCTAAGGTTGTCCCTTAAAATTTTTTTGCTTCTTGCATATTTTTCAGTAATTACTAGGGCTGGATTCTCTTCGGCAGCCTTAATGATTTCTGTATTTAGATCCTGTGAGGACATGGAAAGAATATTGAGTGAGTGAATCTGCTTTTGGCTCATTATCTGGACCTGTTTTTGAAGTTGTCGCTGCTGAAATTTCATTGCCATAGTTATATTGTAAATCAAATGGTTAATAATTGATAGTTGGTTGCAGAAATAGGCCGGTGATGTATTTTATAAACCAGGGGTCTGTCCCTTCTATACTGAAACAATAGGGACAGACCCCTGATTTAAAAAGTCAAAAATCTTTTCAAAAAATACCATTTCTAATTTTTTCTGTTTATATATAGTAAAGGGATTAGAAATGGCAAGAAAACCAAGGGTCTATGGAACTTCCGGATTTTATCATGTGATTCTGCGCGGAAACAATAAACAGAATCTTTTTAATGATGATATCGACAGGAAATTTTTTATTGGTAGATTAAGAAAATATTCAAAAGAACTAAAAATAGCAGTCCATGCATACTGTCTTATGAATAATCATGTTCACATTTTGATTGGGAATGCATCTCAAAACCTCAGCCTTTTGGTTCAGAAAATTGCAAACAGTTATGTTTTCTATTTTAATCGAAAATATGAACGATGTGGACATTTATTTCAGGGGCGATTCAAAAGTGAACCTATTTTGGATGATGTTCATTTCAAGACCGTCTATCGATATATACTTCAAAATATTGAAAAATCAGGGCTTGCAAAACTGAATCAATATAGGTGGAATAGTTTTGGGGCTTTGAACCGTTGCAGAAAAAATAGCTTTATCAATGTTGAATATATTATGGGCATGTTTTCTTCAAAAAAACTGCTGCTTGAATTTTTATTTCAACGAGAGAATATAAAATGCATGGAGTATGAAAACAAAATTGTTTTATCAGATGATAGGGCAATAAATTTAATAAAAAGAATATTTGGAATATCGTCTCCGTACAAACTTGAGAGACTGGAGCTAGAAGAACAAATTCTCAAATGCAAAATAATGAAGAGACATGGACTTTCAATAAGTCAAATTGGAAGAATAACCGGTATTAGCACACTAATAATCAGAAAGTCATAATGAAAAATCAAGTTTTATAAAAATCTAAAAAATTTGTAAGATTTGTTTGGGGTGGAATATTAAAAAACATTCATAGGGGTCTGTCCCCATTTGTTTTTTTTGGTCGCTTTTCCGCACATAATTCATCTTTTATATGACAATTATCCTGTTATTTTGATATAATAATACTATGAAAAAGTTTGATAAGTTTGGAATTAAAGTTCCTGGCATTCTTTTGCCACGCGATAAAAAGTTGGACTCTTGGAGTGTAATAGCCTGCGATCAGTATACACAGGATCAGGAGTACTGGAAAAAGGTTAGCGATGCAGCTGGCTCGAATCCTTCTACATTGAACCTTATACTTCCGGAAGTTTATCTTGGTGCGCCTGATAGAAAGGAACGTCTTGAAAAAATCCGTGTTTCAATGTCCGATTATGTTTCAAACAATGTATTTGATGATGAAAAAGAAGAATTTATATATGTAGAGAGAACTTCCGCATACGGAAGAACTAGAAAAGGTCTTGTTTGTGCAATTGATCTCGATGCTTATGAATGGAAACCTTTCAGCAAAAATTTGATCCGCGCAACGGAAGCAACCATCGTTGACCGCATCCCACCTCGAAAAGAAATTAGAAAAAATGCTCCTCTTGAACTTCCTCACATCATGCTTCTTGTAAATGATCCGGAACACAGTCTCGTTGAAAAGACTGGGGAAACTGCAAAGAAGAATTCTCCTGTTTATGATGGCGACCTTATGCTTAATGCCGGCCATATTTCAGGTTGGGCTGTTAAAGAGGGGACAGACCTCGATGCTGTTTATGATAGTCTTGAAAAACTTTTCAAGAACAATACTGCTCCAGATGGTAGTACTTTCATGTTTGCCGTTGGTGATGGAAATCATTCCCTTGCAACAGCAAAGGCAGTATGGGACGAATATCGTGAAGAATTGAAACAGAAGGGACAGACCCCTGAGGAAATAGCCTCCTCAAACGTCCGCTATGCCCTCGTAGAAATCGTAAACATATACGATGAAGGTCTTACCTTCGAACCGATTCATCGTGTTCTTTTTAATGCTTATCCTCAAAAACTCATTTCATATCTTGCCGACAAACTCGATGGAAAAATCGTTGATGAAGATAATCGTGGGGCTCTCGAAGTAAATGTAAAGAATTCCAAGGCTGATTTTGGCTTTGTATACAATGTTGACGGAAATATCCGCTATACTCGCATCGCAACAAAAATTACTGATCTTGCAGTAAGCCGCCTCCAGCCAGAACTCGATGAATTCATCAAGAAGTACAACAACATCGAAATCGATTACATTCACGGTACTGAAGAAGTTTTCCGTCTTGGCCAAAAGGAAAATGCAATTTCAATTCTTCTTCCTCCGATAGCAAAGGATTCTTTCTTTGATACCATCAGTACTCGCGGTCCTCTTCCAAGAAAAAGTTTCAGCATGGGTGAAGCAGATGAAAAGAGATTCTATCTTGAATGCCGCAGGTTGTTTTCCTAGAAATTGACTGAGGTAAAGAGGATTAGATGGAAATAGAATACGTAGACTGTGGTAAAGGACAGCCGGAAGAAAATTTTATTCTTCCGCAGACAGAAAAGACAATCAACCAGATTATTGATGAATTTACATACTTCTTCTCTGTGTGCCGTTTTCTGCTTCAGGTTGTCTATATTGTTTACCTTGTCCTCCGATTCATTTACCTTGACCACTATAAGTCATTTACCCTGAGCCTTCTTGGTGTCTGTCTGATTCAGTTTGTTTTTCTTTTGGTAAGCGTAAGGCAGCAGAAGAAAATCAGCGCAAGGATAGTAAGACCGGTCAGGCTTGCAAAAAGACTTGTGTCATTTGCCGTTGCAGTGATTGTTGCCCTTGATATTTTTGGAAATCAGGAAGTAATACACAGGTGGCAGGCAATTACTGGAGTTCTCATCTGTCTTGGATGGATTCTTTCCATTGCAGGTGGTGTGTTTGCAGCTACAGTACCTCGCTATGCAAGGATGATCCTCACAAGCTTCAAGAAGGACATTGACCCTCAAGCTCTTGCAACTAGAAGTCTTTCCAAGGTTAAGGAAGCTGCCGGCAACATTGCAAAACGGAAGGCTGTAAGAAGCTGGCGTAACATTAAGACCTGGTTCAACGACCTCATTGATCCGTAAAACCGGGTGTTTTTTAGGAAAATCATCTTATCGACAACTGATATAAAATAATAGTATAATGGTAGTATTATGGGAAAGGTAATCACACTTGTTAATCAGAAGGGTGGTGTCGGAAAGACAACATCTGCAATCAATATTGGTGCTTATATCGCGGAAGCCGGAAAAAAAGTTCTTCTGGTGGATTTTGATAGCCAGGGAAACATGTCTTCGGGTGTCGGCGTAAACAAGAAGAAGCCGACTGTCTATGAACTTATGGCAGGTCAGGCTTCCTGTGATGAAGCAATAAAGCATACAGCATTGACAAATCTTGATGTCATCAGTGCATCAATTGATCTTTCCGCTGCAGCAATCGAGCTTGTAGGCCTTGAAAACCGCGAATTTTATCTCAAAAATGCAATTGCACCTGTACGCGACAAGTATGACTACATTATCATCGACTGCCCTCCATCTTTGGGTCTTCTTACCCTCAATGGTCTTGCGGCGGCTGATGAAGTTCTAGTTCCAATGCAGTGCGAATACTTTGCACTTGAAGGTCTTACTCTCCTTTTGCAGACTGTAAAAAAGGTTCAAAACGGAATCAACAAGGATCTTAAGATCGGCGGTATTTTCTTTACGATGTATGACAGCCGTACAAAACTTGCGGAACAGGTTGTAAAAGAGGTTATCTCTTATTTCAAGGACTATGTTTTCAATACAATGATTCCAAGAAACATCAGGCTTTCCGAGGCTCCTTCCCATGGTGAGCCAATTTGTCTCTATGATCCCGCATGTATCGGTGCAAAGAGTTATAAGAAACTTGCAGAAGAGGTAATCAGTCGTGGCTAAGCATCAGGGACTTGGAAGAGGCCTAGAGGCTTTAATGCAGGGGGCAGAGGATGACTATTCATCTGTGAACAATACTCAGGCAGAGAAAGAAAGTACTGGAGTTCAGATCAAGGGGACAGTCCCTTCGGCTCCTAAGACTAATCTTCCTGCAGGAATTAGTGCAGACGAAAACGGAACCTTGTGGTGCGATCCAAAACTCCTCAAGCCTAATCCATATCAGCCTCGAACTCATTTTGACGAAGAATATATTTCTGAACTTTCTGAATCTATCCGCCAGATAGGTGTCCTTCAGCCAGTTACAATTGAAGATGCTGGTGACGGTACTTTCTACATCATTTCCGGGGAATGCCGTACAAGAGCTTCCCTCAAGGCTGGCGTCGAAAAGATACCTGTTCAGCTCAAGAAATATACTGACGAAAAGAAGCTGGTTGTAGCCCTCATCGAAAACATTCAGCGTTCGGATCTAAATCCTGTTGAAGAAGCCCAGGCTTACTACAAGCTTATGGAAATTGCAAATCTCAACCAGGATCAAGTTGCAGAGCGTGTTGGAAAGAACAGGTCTACTGTTGCCAATTGCCTTCGTCTTCTTAAATTGCCCGAAGACATTCAGAAGGCTCTCGTGGAGGAAAAAATTACTTCTGGACACGCCCGTGCCATTTTGAGCCTTGACAACGATACTGACATGAGGATCCTCTACGGAAGGATTCAGGGACAGGGGCTTAATGTTCGCCAGGCGGAAGCAATGGCAAAGGAAATGAAGGATGGTCCTTCTGCAGTTAATCCTGGATCATCTAAACCTGCCGTAGACAACCGCGATCCAAACCTCATTGCCATCGAAAACAAGATTATTGAACGGCTTGGCACAAAGGTTCAGATCAAAGGTGACCTTTCAAAGGGTTCCATTACCATCAATTATTTTAATGGTGATGATCTTGATAGAATTTTCAAGCTTATTGCCCCTGGTGCAAAACTCTAGTCATGAATCAGCATGGGGCTTTCCAATAAGTATGAGTCATTGCCGTGCTCGACACTGCAATCTCTTGTATTGCAATTAAATGACACTTTTTGAACTTATTGCTCATCCCTATTTTTTTAATTTTTCAACCATCTGTTGCTGAGAAAATAAATCCAGAAGGCAATGGATGTGACTGTCCAGGTAAGGGGATAGCTGAAGAGTACTGTTTTGATTGTCTGATTTGCAGGTACTGCAATGAACAGCCAGAGCAATCTTAGTGCGCAGACACCAAATACAGTGATTACCGTCGGAGCAAAGCTTTTTCCTGCGCCCCTTACCGTTCCGCTCAATACTTCTATAGAGATGTATGTAAAATAGAATGGTGCAAGATACCCGGCCATTTCGATTCCGCTTTTTAGAACTTCTTTGTCCCTTGTAAAAAGCATGTATATTTTTTCGGACCAGTTCATGAAGGCAAATACTATTGCCGCTGTTGTCAGCAGGGACAGACCTAATGTTATCCAGGTTGCTTTCTTTATTCTTCCGAACTGTCCTGCACCGAAATTCTGACCGCTAAAAGTTGTAAGGGCGATTCCGAAGGTGGAGGTTGTCATCCAGAAAATGACATCGATTTTACCGTAGATTGCCCATCCTGCCATTGCATCTGTTCCAAAGAAATTAATGTTTGTCTGAATGATCAGGTTGCTTATTACATAGAGTGATCCCTGTAATCCCGATGGAATTCCAATCTTGAGGATTTTTGAAAGTATGGAACGGTCAATATTCATCTTAAAGAGACTTAAGTTGGATGCTTCTTTTTTCTTGTTGAGTATGTAGAGGGATATTGCAGCCGACTCAATTTGGCATAAAACAGTTGCAAGGGCAACACCTTCTATCCCTGCATTAAGGAAAACGACAAATAGAAGGTCAAGGAAAATGTTGGAAAAACAACCGATGATGAGGATTACAAGTGGCGTCTTTGAATCTCCCGTTCCGCGTAAAATTCCGGCACACATGTTGTATAGAAACATGGGTACAAGTCCGGAAAAGAAAATAGTCAGATAGATGGCACTTGGAAGAAGTACTGCATCGGGACACTTTGTGATTCTGAGTATAGGACGGGCAAAAATCATTCCAAGAACGGTCATTGCAATTCCGCCTATTATGCTCAAGAGAATCGATGTATTCACTGTTTTTGAAAGGGTTGAAGAATCTTTTGCTCCGTATGCCTGGCTAATGATTACGCCTCCACCGTTTGTTATTCCGGTGAAAAATCCAACTATAAGCTGAACGAAAACTGCAGAGCTTCCTCCGACGGCAGCAAGTGCTTCTTTTCCTGCAAACTGTCCTATGACAATTGCATCAATGGTATTGTACAGCTGCTGGAAGAAAGTTCCTAAAAGAATAGGGAAAAAGAATTTGAGTAAAGCCTCGAGTATGTTTCCCTCTGTGATTGAGTTCATGGTTCAATAGTATTAAAGTGGATGAAAATAATCAATTTAAGCCGTTCTCTAAATTTATTTTGCAATGAAATGGTGGCGGAAAATCAGAGTTCTTCTACTTCTTCAAGGTCTTTTATAGGTTTTTCAAGGTCCCTAATTTCAGGAATGATTTTAAGGAAGCAGTCAACCACATCCGGATCAAACAGTTTTCCTCGTTCCTTCGTAATGATGCTGATTGCCTTTTCAAGAGAGAAAGAATCTTTGTAATGGCGTTTTGAAAGCAGAGCATCAAGAACATCCGCAACGGACATTATCCTTGCGCAAAGTGGAATTGCTTCTCCTTCGATTCCGCGAGGGTATCCTGTCCCGTCATATCTTTCATGGTGATAGAGAGCCATCATTTCAGAATACATGAGGAGCTCTTCGTCGACAATTTCATTGAGGTATGATCCTATCATGTTATAGCCGATTTCAGAATGGGTTTTCATGACTGAATATTCTTCTGCCGTGAGACGGCCTGGCTTTTTCAGGATGTTGTCTGGAATCTGAATTTTTCCTATGTCGTGGAGAGGGGCAGCTTCTATGATTGTATTGACAACATCCCTTGTGAGGATGCTCTTGTACTTGTCCATTTTTGCAAGTTCATTGGAAATGAGTTCTACATACCTGCTTGTTCTTTCAATGTGTTCGCCTGTGAATTTATCTCGGCATTCTACAATGTTTGCAAAAGTCTGAAGTTCCTTGGACTGCATGATTCTGATTCTTTCAGTTCTATCCTGAAGTTCAAGAACCGTCTGCCTGAGAATTCCTGTAATGGAAGTGCATGCCAGAAGAAGTATGACATATTCAATTGAAAAGCCTGCAAGATGGGGAATGAAGTAATCCATCGGAGTATCTGTTGTCATGTCCAAAAGGTACATTTCCTGGGACTTTATGAAAAGGGAAAATATCATTCCTATGTAGCCTGCCGAGGAGGCGATGATGGTATATCTTTTTACAAGATACATGCAGCTGAAAAGAGGTGCGATGGCATAGGAAATGTTTACTCCTATGGCACTGTTGGTTCCCATGAATGAAATTATTGTTACTACTCCAAAAAGTCCCGTGTACATTGTAAGGGTTCTGTTCATGTTGAGCTTGCAGAAGAGGTACATTGTAATTGAAAAGAAAACTATCAGCGCCCAGGTAATGAAAGTGAATCTGTAGGACATGTTGAAGAAATCATAGTAGTGGGCAACTATGAAGATTAGGCATACGAAATTTGAATATAAAAAAATCTGAGAAATAAGCCTGTTTGCTCTGTCTGTCGTTCGGTTCTGAAACTCTTCTTCAATCTCTTTAGTTTCCATAATTTAATTATAACATTTTTTTCAGAAAAAAAATAAGAAAATGGTACTTTTTGTTTTTTTTGAAGTTATTAAATAGGCAGGAGGTTAGTATGAAGAATTTGATTTTCAAGACAGTTCTGCCTGCTGCAGTCCTGCTTTTTGCCGTAATCCTTGCTGTGTGCCCGCTTGGATGCAAGGCTTCCCTAGATGAAATTGATGTTCTCGAAGGAGATTTTTCAGTTCCTCATGTGGAAAACTTTACTGTGGTTGGCTGCAGGTCCCTTAAAATGGATTTTACAAAAAAAGTCCGTGTGGAAAATGCCAGCACTTTCGACAGCAAGGAGGAAAGTTTTTTCTGCGGCGTTAAGACTGCATATTCGGAAGACGGAAAGAGCGTTAGTTTTGAACTTGCACGTGATACTGTCATCGGGGAAAAGTATGTCCTCGAAGGAATGATTCTGGATGAGCACGGCAATAGCCTTACCTTCAGCATAGGATTTCGAGGATACAACGAAAATCCTGCAAGAGTAATTCTTTCTGAAGTCCGCAATGCCTACGGAACTGCATCCGTAAAGGATGAAACTGGAACATCTCAGAAAGTCCATAGAAGCGAATACGTTGAACTCTATGTACTCAGGGGGGGAAATCTTTGCGGGATAGAAGTCTGCAGTGCAGCAGACGGTGAAGACAAGAAGTTTACATTTCCTTCCGTTGGAGTTAATGCCGGAGATTATGTAACGGTCCACATGAGGACAATTGATGCAGATGAATTAGACGGGGAAGGAATGATAAGCGAAATGGGCGATGACCTGACCCTTTCAACCCATGAGGATTCCTGTAATACGGCAAGGGATCTTTGGTCTGAAAATACAAAGTCATGTTTTGCTGACAGTGACATAATTTACCTGAAGGATTCCTACAGCGGAAAAATTCTTGATGCCCTTGTCTATGCAAAAAGTACTGTAGTTTTCTGGAAGGATGCCTTCAATGATGTGGTCAATGCGGTTGAGGCAAGCGGAGTGTGGGGAAGTGAAGTCTTTCCTGAAAACGGTGTTTCAAGCGATTTCATTACTTCCACTGCAGCCACAAGAAGTTTTTCAAGGCAGAATGTAGAAGAATGCGCTGCTGCTTTTGAGAAGGGAATGCCTTTAAAGAATGGAAAGGATGTTTGGATGATTACTGCCAACAGCGGTGCCGGCAAAAATCAGGTAATAGGCATTACCCCAGGATTCAAAAACAGCAGCAACGAATATAAAAAATGAAAGGCTCTATTTGAAGTCCGGAATTTCCTTTTTTTTATTATACTTGTAGTCGTAGATATGTGTTGAAGCGATTTTGCCGTCGATGCGGTCGTTTTCCTTCTGAAGCTGATATTTGATCATTTCCTTGAAAACATTCATCAATGGTTCAGGGTCTGCCGCAGTATTTGCTATTGCTGAAGCCTGAAGTTCCTTTATGAGGTAATAGCAGGTTTCGATTGTTGAAACGCAGTATTCTGCAGGCTCGTGCTTGAAGGTGAAGATGCTTTTGTATTGCCCCGTAAAAGAAAATTTCGGAAGGCTGTTGATGTTCATGCTGTAGCGTATCATCTTTTTTGAGCAGAACCAGGTAGAGTCAACGATGAAGGCAAGGAGAGTTCTTCCGTTCAAAGTTTCCTTGAGTCCTTCTTTCCCTGCAGTCCATGCTTCGTCCGAAGGGTAAAGTAGAACAGGGTAATACCTTGGATCGTTTATGAGCTGGTTGATTCTTTCGTTGTTGGTGAAGTCTATGCCGACGATGATTTCGCTTTCAGGGAGGCAGAGGGATGCAAGACGGCCTGTACCAGTCTTCTGTTTCCTTGCTTCCTTTGGATGCATTAGGAAAACGAATTTGATGCCGCTGTCTACTGGGGCCGTATACTTGCAGTAGCACGATTCCATTGGACGGTGGCACTTCCAGCAAACTTCACGGTGTTTAACAGTTTCTTCTGGATTCTGCTGTCCGCGCATTATACTTCAACCTGAATTCTTGCACCTGCCGATGCAGTCTTTGTGTATACTGAGCTTACATTGCGGTATGGATTCTTGAATTCTGAAATCTGCTGCCTCAAGGTTGACATGTGGGATTTGAGGAGAGTCCTGTTCTTTTCGTTCTGAGCTAGGACCTGTGACTGCAACTTTGAAAGGTCGGACTGGATTCTTGAAATAGGCACGGCTTCCGCAGGGTTATAGGAGGCTGCCTTTGTCTTGTTGTAAAGGGCTTCCATAGGAACGATAACCTTCTGGAGTGAAGTTATGTTTGCCACGATTTCTGTTTCAAGTTCGCTGTGGGCAAGCAAGGCTTCTGCATCTTCTTCGGAAATCTTGCTTTCCTGAGCTTCAAGTACCTTAAGGTATTCCTGAAATTTCGTCCGCTGCTGTTCAAGCAGGGTGCGGAACCTTTTGAGGATAAGGATGCGTTCGTCGATTTCAGCCTGTGTAAGTTTATGTTCCATTTTTTATTCCTCCGTCAACTGGTTGTTTTAGCCCTGTATGCTGAATGAAGGGCTTGAGTTAGGCATCTGGGTAGAAGAGTTTGCTGTGCTGTTGGATGCCTGAATCCATGATTCGTGAAGCTGTGAAAGCATGTTGTGCACGAAATCAAGCTTGTCTTTCTTGTGGTCCATTGTTGCTTCAAGGAGAGTCTTGTTGAAGTAAACGTAAAGAGACATGAGGTTTTTTGCAATTTCCCCGCCTTTTTCCATATCAAGGCTGATCTGGAGTTCGCTGATGATGTCCATAACTTTCTGAATGTAATTTCCGTAGGCTTCAATGTTGCTTGCCTGAATTTTTCCCATTGGATCGATGAGGGCGATTGCTTTTTCAAGGTTAAGTACTGCACCTTCGTATAGCATAACGACAAGTTTCCCCTGACTTGCTGTTTTTACGCCTACTTCGCGATATGTATTGTATCCGCCATATGGATTTGCACCGTATGCCATATATCCTCCTAAAATCTGCGGCAAAATGCTGCCCAAAAGATGCAGAAATAACCGCCTTTCTATTATCGGAATGAAAAAAATCCCTTTTTAGAGGAATTTTTCTGATTTATAGTATAAGAACAATTTCGGTTTTGGGCACTGGACAAATACGCTGGAAATACCGATTTATGCGGTTTCCCTGGCAGCCATATTTTACTTTTTTATGTGAATTCATTAAAATGTCTTCCATTATGAAAGCATCACAAATTTCTTTTAGAACATTACGCGAAGCCCCTGCAGAGGCTCAGATTTCAAGTCATCAGCTTATGATGAGAGCTGATCTTATCCGCAAACTTGGTAACGGTCTTTATACATACATGCCGCTTGGACTCAAGGCATACCGCAAGGTTGAAAACATTATTAAGGAAGAATGGAACAACATTGGTGCCCAGGAATTCAAGCCTACAGTTATCGTTCCGGGTGAAATCTGGAAGGAAAGTGGTCGCTGGGACACAATGGGGCCACAGATGCTCAAGGCAAAGAATCGTGGAGAACAGGACATGGTTGTTTCTCCAACAGCAGAAGAAGCATATACAGCAATCATGCGCCAGGGGCTTACATCATACAAGCAGCTCCCGATCAACGCATACCAGATCAATACAAAGTATCGCGATGAAATCCGTCCCCGATACGGTGTAATGCGCGGCCGTGAATTCAACATGGCTGACGGTTATTCCCTCCATGCAGACGACGAATCTTTGGATGCAACATACCAGGATTACGCAAAGGCATACCACAGGATCTTCAAGCGCCTTGGCCTCAAGATCATTCCTGTAAAGGCTGATACGGGGGCCATGGGTGGTTCAGGTTCAGAAGAATTCATGGTAGAAAGCCCTATCGGTGACGATACACTCATTCTATGTGACTGCGGTTATGCTGCCAACGTTGAAAAGGCTGCATGCAAGGAAGATACTCCTGCAATGACAAAGACTGATGCTGCCATTGAAGAAGTTGCGACACCAAATGTTTTCTCGATCGAAGATATGGAAAAATTCTTCGGCACATCTTCAAAGAACTTCATCAAGGCTCTTGTTTACCGCGTAATCAATTCTTCCCTTGACCTTTCAAAGGCTCCGCATTGCGAAAATCTTAAGGTAGTAAAGGAAGACAAGTTCACATTCTATCCTGTTTCATACGCATGTGTTCTTATCCGCGGCGACCTTGAAGTAAACGAAGCAAAGCTTGCAGGCCTTCTCAAGGCTTCTGAAGTTGTTCTTGCAGACGACGAAGAAATCATGATGATCGCTGGTGCACCGCACGGTTTCGTTGGTCCGGTTAACGTTAAGTGTCCGATCATCCAGGATCTTAGCGTTAACAACATGCACGATGCATACGCCGGTTCAGGAAAGGAAGGATTCCACATCAAGCATGTTGAACCTGCACGCGACTACAGTGCATACATCAACGCCGATGTCCGCACTGTTAAGGATGGTGACACATGTCCTCACTGCGGAGGAAAGTTCCACACATCAAAAGGTAACGAACTTGGACACATCTTCAAGCTGGGAAAGAAATATACAGAAAGCATGGGTGTAACTTACCTTGACAAGAACGGCAAGGCAGCTGTTCCAACAATGGGATGCTACGGAATCGGTGTTGACCGCGTTCTTGCTTCAATCATCGAATGCTTCCATGACGACAACGGAATCATGTGGCCGATGTCAGTTGCTCCATATACGGTTGCCATCGTGCCTATCAAGTACAAGGATGCAATGAAAGATGCTGCAGACAAACTTTATGCTGACCTTAAGGCAGCCGGTGTAGAAGTTGTCCTTGATGACCGCGACGAACGCCCAGGCGTCAAGTTTGCAGATGCAGACCTTATCGGATATCCTGTTCGTGTTACAGTAGGTGACAAGAACCTTCCGAATGTTGAAATCAAAATGCGTAACCAGGCAGACCCTGTACTTGTTCCATTGGAAGAAGCCGGTGCTAAGATTGCCGCAATGGTTAAGGCAGAACTGGACCAGCTAAACAATTAATAATTCATAATTATGAATTACCAGAAGGGGAAAGCAAATGAGGAATTTGAAAAACTATAAAAAAATATTGGTGACAATGTTGATGGTTGCTTTTTTGCAAACCCTCTGGTCTCTCCCTGGTGTCAATCAGTATATTCCTGATTCTTCCGGGGAGTACGTCTACTATGAAGACAAGAGTTTTAAAACTGAAACTGTTGTTGGTTTCCTTTATTTTGATGAAGGTACCTATGCGGCCCGCATTTATTCCCCTGCAAACGAGAAAGTAAAGTCTACGGAAAAGGATATTACGGTTTATGTAAATGTTGATCCTTCAAAAGCTGGTTTTGTTTTGACTGGGGAAAAAATTGAAGGGACAGTAGAAGGAAATGCCGATCTCGTGAATTATCTTCATGACATGTTGTATGAATTGTCAAAAAGAAGGCAGGTCGAAACTTTGGAATCTGCAGAACCTAAGGTTGTTTCGGATGATTTCAGTCAGTTTGGCGGTCCTGTTAAAATAAAATATAATCCTTTGGTTCCTATTTTTAACATTGAAGAAATTTGCGGGGCTGATGGAAAACCTATTCTCCAGTTGCAGACGACAGGTCTTTTGTCTGATTCATCCGATTCAAGTTTTCTTGATTTCAAGGGACTTTATGGAATTCCTAAGGACAAAAAAAGGGTTTTCAAAAAAGATAAGAAATCTGAAGATGTGGAAGTGAAGGGCGGAGTTCAGAAAATCACCCTTGATACCCAGTGGCAGCAATCCATGCAAAATCTGTGGCTTCTCGGAGACTATGCACTTCTTTCAATCAATGAGATGGGGGTTCCTGCTGAAATTACTGTAGAAAAGGCTTTTGACATTCTTGCAAGAAGATTTTCAAACAGTACAACCCATTCCTATGCCATCAGACAGCAGTCGAAGATTACTAGGGAAGAAAACAGGGTTTCTGTAATGAACGTTTTCTATCAGCCTGAAAGCGGTAATGTTACAAGGGATTATAAAATAATTACAAAGAGTAGCAGCGGAAATTTTGCAATGCTTACTTTTACGGTGTTTGATAGTGTCTATCAGAAGAGTCGCTTCTATTTTGATACGATCCTAAAATCCTACACTGTAGAATAACAAAAAGAAAGGGGCTGTCCTTAAAGTTGAAATATTTTCAATAAAGGGCAGCCTTTTTTATGTTTAAATGAATTTTGTAGATTTTATTTTATTGTTTTTTCTCTTAGGCGTTTATTAATCGAATCAGCTGCTTGAAATCATATCCCAGCATCAGTAATCCCCATTCAGTTCCTACTTTTTCTTTTTCTCAAAGATGAAATCGCCAGAAGCCTAAATTGCCTTTTGTCTGACCAAAGACAGTTTCACATTCAGGTCCAACTTTTTCATAGGAGTTTTATATTCCTCACTAGAAAGAAGTTCTTTTACTTTTGCTTTCTGTTCAAGCCAGTGCCCGTTTCTTTGA
>SAMEA3663296__coassemble_365_pt1 | contig 19998 bp, 17 predicted proteins | sample SAMEA3663296__metabat2_low_PE_018 | metagenome-assembled genome bin SAMEA3663296 (sample SAMEA3663296) | pig gut metagenome | biome: pig gut; feature: pig-associated habitat; material: faeces | place: China | collected 2013
GTTCTCAGTTCTCAGTTCTCAGTTCTCAGTTCTCAGTTCTCAGTTCTCAGTTCTCAGTTCTCTAGGCGAAAAATATACAGATAACAAATATATAATAATACTTGAATATTTTAAAAGGCACAGGTTTCTGCTTTTTTGGCGGAGGCCTGTGCCTTTTTTTGTTAAATAACTTTTACTAAGAGAGGTATTTATGAAAAAGCACAGATGGTTTGCCGCACTTGCGGTAATGGTAATGGCACTTGCAGTTGCAGGATGTTCAGATGGTTCATCAGGAACAGGTAACAGTGGAGTTGATAATCCAGTTTCACAACAACCTGACTACAGCAAATGTGTAGTAGGCGACTTTGTCTTAAAAGACGGAACAGTATTGTCTAAAGATGAGACTCCGGAAAGTGGTACAGTTGCCGCCGTAATTGTTCGTGCCGCAGCAGACGACAAGCCTGCCCTTGGCGTAGGAATTGTTCATAGCGAAACCGGTCTTGCATGGTGTACAGACAGTGCCGAAGGTTACAGCATAAATATAACTGATTTGCAGGGAAGTACAACAAGCGACTACATGGACGGAAGGGACGGCTGGGAAAAACTAAAAGCAGCTTGTTCTGATGCAGCGAGCAATCCTGGAAATTACCCTGCATGGAACTATAGCTTAACTTATGCTGAAAACAACGGCCTTACAGGAGACCTTGCAACAGGCTGGTATTTACCAACTGTGGCAGAACTGTACACAATCTACCAAAACAAAACTGTAGTAGATGCAAGCCTTTCAAAAGCAGGCGGAAGCACATTTGGCACAAGTTGGTACTGGTCTTGTTGTCAGATCCCTTCCAGCAATGGTGTCGCCCGGGAGCTGAATTTCGACGATGGCGTTATGGACGGCTTCACCAAGTACGCCAGTGACTATTATGTTTGTAGTGTTCGGGCTTTTAACTAGTGGCGCGTAGCGGTCGGATTAAACTATTTGACAATTTAATAGGGGATGACCAATAAGTATAGGCAAGCTGAACTTGATTCAGCATCTACGCTATATACAGTGCATAGATTCCGAAACACACATTCGTAGCAGGTGTGTGCGAATGTGGCGTAGCGTTCGGAATGACGCTACGCAACGAATTTTTTGGTCAGCCCCTATATCGGAAAAAAATTATGGCTTTGTATTATGACTTACCTGTTTTTAAAGATGTATACCAGATGACTTTAAGAATATTCCAGGTAACAACAAATTTTACAGGTGACGCGTAAGCTCTGCCCCTGGCTCGTGTCTGCAGTTTCCACACTTACAATTCCCCAAAAATATGTTATATTAAAATTATGAACAAACCGCGATACCTGCCAATCGGCATTCAGACATTTGAAGAACTCCGCACAAAAAACTACATTTATGTAGATAAAACTGCTTTTGTGGACAGTCTTGTGCACAGTGGAAAACCATACTTTTTAAGCCGACCACGCCGTTTTGGAAAATCCCTTTTTCTTTCCACCCTGCGAAGTTATTTTGAAGGACGCAAAGATTTGTTCGAAGGTCTTGCCATTTCCAAAACCGAAACTGAATGGAAGCAGTACCCGGTTTTTTATTTTGATTTCAACGTAGGCGATTTTACCACGGAAGAAAATTTTAGGGCTTCGCTTTCAAAAAAACTTAGCAGTTACGAAGAGATTTACGGTTTTCATGGAGCCGAAAATTTTGCAGACCGTTTTAGTGATTTATTAAAATCGGCTCACGAAAAAACAGGCTTACAGGCAGTTGTCCTTGTTGACGAATACGACAAGCCGCTTTTAAACGCCATTGACGACCAGAATCTTGTGGATTCTTTCAGAAAAATTTTAAAAACTTTTTACGGAGTGTTAAAAGGCGAAGATGCCCACATTCAGTTTGTCTTCATTACAGGCGTAACCCGCTTTGACAAAGTGAGCATTTTTTCTGATTTGAACAACCTTCGTGATATTTCCCTTTCTAAAGATTTTTCTGCAATCTGCGGAATTTCCCAGGAAGAATTGGAAGAGAACTTTGTTACTGAAATTGAACTAATGGCAGAAAAAAACGGATACTCAAAAGAAGAATGTATTGCGGAACTTAAAAGGAATTACGACGGCTATCATTTTTCGCAGGATGTTCAGACTGACATTTACAATCCATTCAGTCTTTTAAATGCCTTTGCAGATATGAATTTTGGAAGCTACTGGTTTTCCACCGGCACGCCGACTTTCCTTACCAAAATGATGCTTGATTCTGATTTTGACTACAAATCTTTGGAAGAAGGCGTTGAAGTAAGTATTCGTACCCTTGAAAATTACCGCCTGACTTCCAGCGAGCCGCTTCCAATGCTTTATCAGACAGGCTATGTAACCATAAAAGATTACGACAAAGAATTCCGGAGTTTTTTCCTTGGAGTTCCAAACGAAGAAGTAAAATTCGGACTTTATGAGCGGCTTCTTCCGCTTTACGCCGGCTACACGCAGAATTCGGACAATATCCAGGTACTGAATTTTATTCGTGAACTCCGCGCAGGCAAAGTGAACGAATTTATGGAGCGCATCAACAACATCTTCGCTGCCGCTCCAAAACAGACAAACCAGAAGCAATATGAACTCAACTGTCAGGCCTTTGTCTGGCTCATTTTTAAACTGATGGGCGAGTTTGTCCTGTGCGAAGTGCAGAACGGCAAAGGCAGAAGCGACGCTGTTGTGTGGCAAAAAGACGCAATCTACATTTTTGAGTTCAAAATGGACGGCTCTGCAAAAGAAGCCCTGGAACAGATAAACAGCAAGGATTATCCAATCGCCTACAAAAACGACGGACGAAAAATCGTAAAAGTGGGCGTGAATTATTCAAGTGAACAAAAGCAGCTTACAGAGTGGGTGATTGAATAGGTTACATACAGGGAATATTTATAGTTGCAACTTTTTTATTTGGGTTATATAGATTTGACGAAAATGCTAGTTGGTGGTATATTAAAAAAAAGGAAATGCCCGATTCTGTCGGTCGTCTCCACTGTGTAACGATAAAGCCGCCACATGTAGACAGATAGGGCGGCTTTACTTTTTAACTCTTTCTATCTTTTAAGTAAGAAAGGGCTGTCAGAATGAGAATGGCTAAATCAATAGCCAACGAAAGAATTTCGTATAAAGTCATTCCGCAAAGCCTCCCTAAATCAAATTCTGGCAAAACCAGTTGAGTTCGGGAGCCGCCGCCATAGAATCAGGCACTTCCAAAATCTGTATAGCATATATCTTTATATTTGTATAGGTGTATGTAAAAATGTCACAGTATCAGTCTTTTTTTATAAGTGCGTCTGGAAATTCAAGTCAGTGTGACGAAATTAATCACTTTTTGTGCTCACATGTTGTTATCCGCAGGGTAGAAAATATCATAAACAGCGGCTCGAATGGCAGGCTTTTCCGTATCTTCAGCCATATCCTTATCATTTTTCTTTTAGTACTAAATCGAACCAGGTGCCTGCAATTATTCCTGTTGCATCATCTATGGCCCTGTGCAGGGCGCTTTTTTTGCACCGAACCACAGATGGATGCTTGCGTCCTTTTGAAGCTCTTCACCGAAATATTTTGACCTTGCAGAGTCGGATGTGTCGTTCTGATATAAGGTTTTTCCTCAAGTTTTTCTCCATTAACAACCATTTTCTGCTGGATCTTTACCTGTTTTAACAGCTATTTTTCCAGACTGTCTTTTTCCAGCAGGAATGGAATTATTCCAATATAGATTATTCCATTTTCATCTGCTGTCCGCTTTTGGCTGCCGTTTACAATCACAATCTTTTTGAAAAAATCACCGCTGTTTAAAAGTGGACGGGTTTCCTGAGCCCTCTTTTCCGCATCATCCACAGAAAAAACAGACTGAATATAAATCTTATTGAAACCTCGATTTACTATAAAATCAATTTCTAGATTTGATTTTTTCTGAACTCCATTTTCTGTAGACGAAACCTGCACTACCCCTATATCAACAGAATATCCACGACAGAGAAGTTCGTTGAAAATAATATTTTCCATAATGTGAGTTCTTTCCTGCTGTCTGAAATTCAGCCGCGCATTTCGTAAGCCAATATCATTTACATAATATTTTGATGGAAAATCAAGATATCTTTTACCCTTAATGTCATAGCGGTCTGCCTTTTTTATTATGAAAGCATCCTCAAGATAATCCATATATTTTTTTACAGTGTGATCCGAAAGTTTTTCATGAAGATGAGATTCAATAGTATTGTTAAGTTTATGTGGATTTGTCAGCGAACCAACGTAAGAAAGGAGCACATTAATCAATACGCTTAAGGATTCTTCATCTTTGAGATTATATCGTTCTTTTATGTCTGCAATATAGATTTTTGAAAAAAGCTCTTTTAGATATTTTTCTTTTTCCTTTTCATCTTTTTCAAGAACAGCAAGCGGCATTCCTCCGTATGTCATGTATTCTTCCCATGCGTCTCCTTTATCTCCGCCTGCATATTCATAATATTCACTGAAAGATAAAGGATAAAACTGAATTTCCACACCTCGATCGCGGAAATTTGTCGCAACATCTTTTGATAAAAGTCTTGAGTTGCTGCCGGTAACATATATGTCAAGATTCTTCCAACTCATCAGATCATTCAGAATGTCGTAGAAGGTGGTATATAAAAGGTTGCGGTCTTCTTCCGGAACTGATGATTCGTCTACATTGTCTTTTTTCACTCTGTAGCAAAGCTGTATTTCATCAATAAAGATATAGAATTTCTCTCTCTCATTTATTTTTCCAAGAATATATTCATATAAACTGTTGGGATTTCTATAATCCTCAAAAGACTTTTTATCAAGCTGAATCTGAATTATATGCGTGTCATCAATTCCTGTTGAATTCAGATATGATTTGTACAATTCAAAAAGGAGATATGATTTTCCACATCAGCGAATTCCTGTAATTAGCTTTATCAAACCGTTTTCTTTCTTTGAGATAAGACGATTCAGATAATAATCTCGTTTAATCATATAAACTCCCAGTGCAAATTCTATTCTTAGAAGAACCTACTTTGCATTGAACATACTATATCATTTTCGTAAAAGAACAAAGCCTTAGTGCAAACTTTTTGCTTAAAAGAAGGAATTTTGCACTAAGTAATATTTGAGAACTTCTTGTAGCAGACCCTATGAAAAGAACCAATCAAAAGTTGAAACCCAAATGGAAAATATCCATCTATGGCAGCGGTGGAATAATGGGTAGAGCTGATGACTATATTTGTCCTGGAAACTGTACAATTAATGGAAGAAAGGGGTAAAATCACCGATTGTTTTTATTGCATCCGCAACTGCATTTTGAGCATCCGCAGCATACACTTCCGTTTTTCTTTGCTTCAATATGCTTCCTGCAGATTGACTTTACGATTAAAGTAACGATGAAAAAAAGAATTGCACTGACGATTACTGTTCCCATTGGACTATCTCCTCACTAATTCGTAATTCACAATTTATAATTATGAATTACGAATTGTAAATTATGATTTCTGTATTATTTATTCTTGTATTTGTCTTTTCTAAAAACCATATAGACAAGACCAGCAAGAGCGATAAATGCAAGTATAACTTCAGCCATTGCAAGTGCACCTGAAACAGATCCGGTAAACAAACCGCCCAGCTGATTTACAATGAAAGCGATGATGTAGGCAAATCCGCATTCATACCCAATGGCAAACCAGAACCATTTTGTGTTGTTCATTTCGCGCTTGATGGCACCCATGGCGGCAAAACAAGGAGCACAAAGAAGGTTAAAGATAAGGAATGACATACCGGTTATGCCTGTAAATACGGCAGCCATGTTTGCATAGGCTTCTGTTCCGCCGTAAAGAACGCCCATTGTACCTACAATATTTTCCTTTGCTACAAGACCTGTAATTGCTGCAACAGTTGCCTGCCAGTTACCCCATCCCAGAGGCTGGAAAAGCCAGCAGATTCCGCGGCCAAAGTAAGCAAGAATTGAACAGTCCATCTGATCTTCTTCCAGCATTGTAAATGCACGCATTCCCAATGTGCCGTCTGCCCATCCAAAGTTAGAAAGGAACCAGATTACGATTGTGGAAAGAAGGATGATTGTTCCGGCTTTCTTTATGAATGACCATCCACGTTCCCACATTGAACGAAGCAGGTTTCCCATTGTAGGCCAGTGGTAGGCTGGAAGTTCCATAACGAAGGGTGCTGCATCACCTGCAAACATTTTTGTTTTCTTAAGCATGATTCCAGAGCAAAGAATTGCGGCAATACCGATGAAGTAGGCGCTTGTTGCAACCCAGGCAGATCCACCAAAGATTGCACCAGCAACCATGGCGATGAACGGAGTTTTTGCACCGCAAGGAATGAATGTTGTTGTCATGATTGTCATCTTGCGGTCACGTTCATTTTCAATTGTTCGGCTTGCCATGATACCTGGAATACCGCAGCCTGTTCCAACCAGCATAGGAATGAATGATTTTCCAGACAATCCAAAGCGGCGGAAAATACGGTCCATGATGAAGGCGATTCGTGCCATGTAACCGCAGGCTTCAAGGAATGCAAGAAGGAAGAAGAGAACCAGCATCTGAGGAACAAAACCAAGAACTGCACCGACACCTGCAACAATACCGTCAAGGATAAGTCCCTTAAGCCAGTTGGCACATTCCATTGCATCAAGGGCAGATTCAATTACTGCCGGAACACCCGGAATCCATATTCCGTAAGCATCAGGAGATGGGCCTTCTTCTCCATATTTTTCAACCATTGCCTTTGCGGCAAGAACATCACTTTCTGTGAATTCAATCGGTTCTGAAACTTCAAGAGTCTCTTCATCCTGCACCGTATATGTAAATTCTCCATTTTCAAAAGCTTCAATAATTGAAGGGGAATCTCCGAATTCTTCACTAGCCTCTTCGTACGCAGCGTTGCCTATTCCAAAGAGATGGTAGCCGTCGCCAAAGAGACCGTCATTTGCCCAATCGGTTGCAGCGGTTCCAACCGTAACCATGGCTATGTAATAGACTGCCCACATTACCACTGCAAAAATCGGAAGGGCAAGCCAGCGGTTTGTTACAACGCGGTCGATTTTGTCCGAAGTGTTGAGCTTGCTTGCTTTCTGTTTTTTTGTAACGCATGATTTGATGATGGAATCGATGTACTTGTAGCGTTCAGCAGTGATGATAGATTCTGAATCGTCATCAAGTTCCTTTTCGCAGGTCTTGATGTCATCTTCAATATGGGCAAGGAGGTCTGTCCCCACTGTTATTCCTTCTGCTTCTTTAAGCTGTTCAATAACCTTTGAGTCGCGTTCAAAAAGCTTTACGGAATACCATCTCTGCTTTTCTTCCGGAAGATTGTGAATCACGGCCTCTTCGATATGTGCAAGGGCATGTTCAACACAAGATTCAAAGCGATGCAGATAGACCATGGGTTTCTTTTCTTCCGCGGCCTTTATTGCAGCAACAGCCGCTTCCATGCAGCCTTTGTTTTTGAGGGCAGAGATTTCATAGACGGGACAACCAAGAACCTGTGACATTTCCTTAAGATGAATTTTGTCTCCGTTTTTCTTTACCACATCCATCATGTTTACGGCAATTACCATGGGAATTCCAAGTTCAACAAGCTGTGTCGTAAGGTAGAGGTTGCGTTCAAGATTTGTTCCGTCAATGATGTTGAGAATTGCATCAGGGCGTTCCTTTACAAGATAATTTCTTGAAACTACTTCTTCCAAAGTATATGGCGAAAGGGAATAGATGCCCGGCAAGTCCATGATCTCTACGTTCTTGTGGCCTTTGAGTTTTCCTTCTTTCTTTTCTACTGTAACTCCAGGCCAGTTTCCTACAAACTGGTTTGAACCTGTAAGTGCATTGAATAAAGTTGTTTTTCCCGCGTTAGGGTTTCCTGCAAGTGCGATTTTCATTTCTTTTCCTCGTTTAAATTTTTTTGCGTTAGGCAATGGAAGGCCGCGAAGCGGGTGCGCAGGCACCGAACGTAGTGGAGCCTGGAACTGCCGACCCGCAGCGCAGCGAAGGGGAACGCCCTCTTATTCCACTTCAACTAATTCAGCATCAGCTTTGCGAAGGGAAAGTTCATAATCCCTTACCGTTACTTCTACTGGATCCCCAAGAGGGGCTACTTTGCGGACAAATACTTCAATGCCCTTAGTCAATCCCATTTCCATGATCCTGCGTTTGACTGCGCCTTCACCTGAGATTTTTACAACCTTTACTGTTGCCCCAGGCTTAACTTCTTTCAATGTCATATTTATTACCTCTTAAATAATTATTTTCCCTGCAAGTTCTTTGCTGATGGCAACCCTGGCATCCTTGACCTGAACAATCAGGTTTCCGTTCATAACTGCTACCACGCTTACCTGTGCTCCCGGAACAAAGCCAAGGTTTTTAAGGTGATGTTTCGTTTCTTCAAGACCACCGACTTTCTTTACGAGATGTTCTTCTCCAATGTGAGCCATGTAAATGGGCATACAATTGTCCTCGTGTTTACTTTGGAAAGTTTATTAATAATAACTAATGTTAGTGTTTGCTAACTTGATTGCAGGATTAATATAGTTAGCTTTGCTAATATTGTCAAGTGGTTAGAATATACTAACTAAAATTAAATATATCTAACAGTGTTTTGGAAGCCTGGATTGAAATGTAATAGGTGTAGATATTAGCAGACTGGTTTTTACTTTAATATTTTTTAGATGGCAATGGAAAACCGTCTAAAATGAAACACTGAATGAATAAAAATGAAGTTAGATTTCTATTTTTAGTGTGTTGGTGTGAGTTTCAGCATCTGACTTGGAATATAGTGCAGATGCTAAAAAAACAGTCGTGTTCTGTTCGATACAAAAATGAATTACATTTTCTTATTGAAATTAATCTCACTCAGATTAAGAGTGTTTTCAACAAATGTATAATTTTCAGTTACAGTTTCTTCGCCGGCAGTAGGGTTTGTGTAACGGTATTCCTCAAAGGAAATGTTGTTGCCATCTTCTGTCTTGACGGTTTTATTTATGAAAGTAATCTTATCCTTTGTGATTGTATAAGTTCCGCTGACAGTGATTTTTTTATTCAGCATTAGATTCAACTGTTCATCAGACGGAATTATTGCATTATCATCAAGGGCAACTGTCTTTACAAATTTCTGTGTAATGTCCTTGTAAAAAATACCTTCCTTGTTGAAGATGTATGTAACTTCCTGTTTATAGAAGAGAGAAGCTTCTGGATCTTCCGGGTTTTTTCCGGAAAAGTTTACATCGCTTTTGAACTGACATTCTCCATACCATTGTCCAAAAATAATCTCTGGGGAAAACTTACTGCATCCTGCAGAAACCATGCAAAATAATATTGATATAGCAAGAAATGAAATGATGCTTGTATGGTCTTTTTTTGACATAATTATAACCTTTGTTAATTTAAACTAAACAAAAAGGGACTGTCAGAATAAACTTCAAGCCCTGTGGTTTTACCCAAGGAACTCTGCGTTTTATCCCGGCAGCCCTTTTCGTCTAAGGGGATTTAAATTATTCGCCTGTAACGATTGTTGTCTTGATTACATAAATACCTGCGTAGTTTGTAATCTTTTCATCAACTGTAGCAACCTTTGTGATGTTACCAGCGTTTGCAGCTGCGAGCATAGAGTTGTCACCAGAATTGATGATTCCGAGGATTGTTGTACCTGTAGAAGTTCCCTTCTTTGAACCGATTGTAGAAGCACCTGCAGATACAGGTCTGAATGTTGTACAACCAGTAAGAGCTAAAGCGGCAACAGCAACCATAGAAAATACAAATTTCTTCATAATTATTCTCCTTGTAATGAATTTTGTATAACCACGATGTAACACAAAATACTACAAAAGTCAATATTATATGTATTTTATTGAATCATATCAGTGTAAATCCTACTATGTGGATGATACCGCAGTATACCGCAATTAGAATGTCATCTTAGTTTTCTTGAAGATATTTTTTCGTTCATTGTTTAAATACTTTTCTTATATTTTCAAATTCCGCCATATTGATATTTCTTCATACAATTATTTAAAATCAAGACATGAATTATTCTGCAATTGACCACAAGGCTTTTGACAATTACTGCTACTGCCTTAATGAAAATGAAGTTTGCCTTTCCCTTAAAACCGGTAAGGACGTTGATAAAGTTGAACTTGTCTGGGGTGATCCTTTTGACGGTGGTGTCATGGGTGAGCACGGCGTATGGGGCGGAAGTCTTTCAGAGATTACTGAATGCATGGAACTTGAATCCAATCTCCTCTGGTCAATTGTTGTTGCTCCAAAATTCAAAAGGCTGCGATACTATTTTGTCATCCACAGCGGAAACGAAAAAATAGTTTTTGCAGAATCAGGTTTCTCTTCTGTGGAAGATGCAGCCAGCGGAAAGTACAGCGAGTTCTTCATTTATCCATGGATGAATCCTGCAGATATCATTCAGCCTCCTGAGTGGGTAAAAAGCTGCGTGTGGTATCAGATCTTTCCATCCAGATTTTCAAAAGGCCAATACCCGGAAAACAAGAAAGAATTTCTGGCCTGGTCAAAACTTGGGCAGCAGGTTTCAAACCACGAGTCCTATGGCGGAAACCTTCAGGGGATAATAGACAGGCTTGATTATTTAAAGGACCTTGGCATTACTGGAATCTATTCAACGCCTGTAAATCAGTCTGCAAGCCAGCACAAATACGACACTGCAGACTACCTTACCATTGACAGCGACTTTGGAACCAACGAAACTTTTGCCCGTCTTGTAAAAGAAGCCCACAGCCGCGGAATAAGGATCATGGTGGACGGAGTTTTCAATCACTGCGGAAAGGAATTCTTTGCCTGGCAGGATGTTCTAAAGAATAAAGAAAATTCAAAATACAGAAACTGGTTCTTCGTAAATGATTTTGACATCAGGGAAGGAGAGCCAAATGCAAGCAAGGGTAAATTCTATTCCTTTGCCTTTGTGGACAATATGCCGAAACTGAATACCAATAATCCGGAAGTTCAGGATTACTTCATCAATGTCTGTAAAAAATGGATTGAAGAATTTGATGTGGACGGTATTCGACTTGATGTTGCCAATGAGCCATCCCACGAATTCTGGAAACGCCTTTACATTGAAACAAAAAAATTAAAGAGTGATTTTTATATTGTTGGAGAAATCTGGCACAATTCAATTCCCTGGCTCAGGGAAAAGGAATTCGATGCCGTAATGAATTATCCTATTCAGAAGGCAATTTCAACTTTCCTTGGGTATGAAGAAACAACGGCCCTTGATCTGGAACATAACCTCAACCGCTGCCTTTCCATGTATTACACTCAGACCAATGAAGTTCTTCTGAACCAGATGGACAGCCATGATACCATAAGAATTACAAACCGTTTGAAAAGCACGGACAAAGCTTTGTGTGCCCTTGCAATTCTTTTTGCCATGCCAGGTTCTGTCTGCATCTATTATGGAACTGAAATTCTTCTTGAAGGTGGACATGATCCTGACAACAGAAGGTGCATGCCATGGAAGGAAATTGAAGAAGGTGTTTTTGACGATAGAATTGATTTTACAAAGAAACTCATTTCACTTAGAAAAAATCATCCGGCTTTAAGAAGCAGCAGGGTTGAGTTCATCAGGGAAAAAGAATCCGATCGTCTGCTTCATTTTGTAAAAACTTCTGACGGTAAAAAAATTCATGTATATGTAAACTGCAGCAAAAAAAAATTTAAGCTTGGTTGCATTTCCGACTCTGAAATTCTTCTTTCTTTGAACTGGAAAGACGGAGAACTTTTTGACAATGGATTTGTATTTGCCGTGGAGAAATGAACAAGGGGGACAGACCTGCTGTATGAATATGAATAAACAAGACATTAATGCAGAAAACTTTCAGTTGCGGCAAATTCATTAATGAATATAAGGCTTTTTAGATATGCAAATGAAATTCATAGTTCTGTTCTGCATTTTACGAGAAAATTACAGTGTATATTTAAAGAAACTATATTTAACAGCACCAAAGTTTTGGAATTGTTGGAAAACAAGCCTGTAACAATTTCAAGATAGAAAAATATTTGATAATATGTATCATCCGGAACTTGTTCCAAAGACTGTCTGTAGTAAATGTCGCAGACGCTGAAATAAATCCAGCATGATGATTTTTTTAAATTCCGATGGAGTAAAAAAAATGCTTTATGAAAATCGAACTTACGATGAAGAGCGCGCCCTTTATGGCATTCACGATGCAGAAATAAAAAACTGCCGTTTTACAGGCCCTGCCGACGGAGAATCTTTTTTAAAGGAAACTCAACGCATAAATGTGGAAAACTGTTTTATGGATTTGCGTTATCCTCTGTGGCATGTAACTGACGGAAAATTACGCAGCTGTGAAATGACAGAAAACTGTCGAGCTGCTCTTTGGTACGACAAAAACATTGAAATCACAGATTGCAAAATGATGGGAATTAAGGCTCTTAGGGAATGTGAAAATGTTTCTCTAAAAAATGTTGTTGCAAATTCTCCTGAATTTATATGGAAGGTGCAAGGAATTAATATTGAAGATTGTGAAATTCTCGGTAGTGAATATCCGTTTTTTGAAGTTACAAACGGGAAAATAAACAATCTTAAAATGAAGGGAAAATATTCTTTTCAATACTGTTCGGATTTTGAATTGAATAATTGCAGTTTTGATACGAAAGATGCCTTCTGGCATTCGAAAAATTTTCTAATCCGAAACAGCGTAATTAAGGGAGAATATCTTGCCTGGTATTCAGAAAACCTTACCTTTGTAAATTGTAAGATTATTGGTACACAACCTTTCTGTTACTGCAAAAATCTTCGGCTTGAAAACTGCACTTTTGAAGGCTGCGACCTTGCTTTTGAAAATACTACAGTGTATGCAGAAATTAATGGCAAAATAGACAGTGTAAAAAATCCAATCAGCGGAGAAATTCATGCTGAAAAAATTGGGGAGATTATTTTGAATGCGGAACGAAATCCTGTAACGGAATGTAAGATTTTTGAGAATGGGGTTTTAATGTGAGGGGAGCAATTGCATTAGTACTTTGTATTTTCTTTGTGGTTATTTATAAATTCCGGCAGTTGGGTAAATAACAGTTGTTAAAAAAAAAATTTTATAAAGAAAGGTAAAATTAAATGGCGGAAACAGAAAATTCAATTATTTATTCACAAAAAAGGAAAGTTTCGGCATCTTTTATGGATTGTACGGCTAAGCTTGGAATATCACATGCCGCAGGAATGATTCAGGATAACCTTACGGAATGTTTTGGAGCCATTGGAGCTGACAATTACAGATTTAACAAAGAATATAATGCATTCTGGGTTTTTACAAAAACTATGGTTCATTTTGAAAGAAGACCGGATTGGGAAGAAATTTTTCTTGCAGAAACATTTCCTGTAAACAATGCGGTTTTCCGTACAGAAGTAAATTCAGTGTTTAAGGATAGGAATGGTAAAATTCTCTTAACGGCCAATACTGAGTGCTGCTGCCTTGATTTAACCAGTCATCGCCCTAAAAAAATTACAGACACAGATTTCCCAAGGGAAAATTTTCCTGCTTCTGTTTTTGAAAATAGATTCAATAAGTTTGATTTTGAAACAACAGATGAAGATTATGTATATTCGCAGCAGGTTCGATGCCAGTTAATGGATATGTCTAATCATCTGAATAATATTGAATATGTTAAAATGGGGGTTGGAGTTCTGGATGCAGATTTTATCAAGTCTCATGGAATAAAAGAAATGGAAGTTCATTACATGGGAGAATGTAAGGAATTCCAGGAACTAAAAATATATAAAACAGAAAAAGACGGAAAAATATTTGTAAGGATAAGGGAAAGCGACAGGACTGTGTTTGAGATGTCCATGAGTTTTTGAATGGCATAGAAGCCCTGTTTTTGCATAGCATACCTGCGAAATGCTTTAAGTATTTCACGATATAATGCAAAAGCAAATGTTTTGGGGTAACTATAACTGAAACATTTAGTATATGTTTTATGGATACTGCAGCTAAACCAAATTACAAGAAAACTTTACGGGCCTGATATTTGGGCTTCATCACTCAGGCATTTGCGGCAAACTTTGCTCCTTTGATCTTTTTGAAACTTCATAATGATTACCAGATTCCCCTCGGAATGATTCCCCAAAAAGCTGGGGACAATCTTCAGTATGGGCTTTTCTTTGGAGGAATCTTTCCTGTAGTTTTGATTGTGTTCCTTTTTATTCTCAAGTTCATGAAAGGGAAGGAATAGAAACAAAAGGCAATGTGGTCAGAGCTTTTGCTTGCTAAAAAAACAATCTCCTGCAATTGTCTTTCTATTCAATGTTCATTATTCTATGTCCATGAACAAAAATTTGAACTTAAAATACATTTTCAGTGCAGGTTTGATTTTGACTGCCGCCATCTGGGGTTTTGCCTTTGTAATCGTAAAGGACAGCCTTAACTACATCGGTCCAACATGGATGGTGGGAATCAGGTTTTGTATTGCTTCACTTTGTCTGTCATTGATTTTTATCAAACGTTTTAAGCGTCTTACAAAAAAAATATTTTTACATGGTTGTCTTCTAGGACTTTTCCTTTTTACTGCATACGAAACTCAGACCATGGGATGCAATTTTACCACAGCCGGAAAAAATGCATTTTTGACTACCATATATGTAATTCTCGTGCCGCTTTTAGGATGGCCCGTTTTTAAGAAGAGACCACAGTGGTTTGTGTGGCTTGCGGCTTTTCTTTCTGTTGCAGGAATTGCTTTGCTTGCCCTAAACGGTGAAACGGGAAAATGGTATGTAATGAACAAGGGTGATGTCCTTACTTTGATATGCGGATTTTTCTATGCGGTCCACATCATTGGCGGTGCATTTTTTGTGAAAGACGAGGATGTAATTCTTCTTACGGTTTTCCAGTTTTTTACAGCCGGAACTTTAGGCATGGTGTTTGCTCCTTTTGCTGACGGTTCCCTTGATCTGAATCTTTTTGCAAACAGAAATGTTGTCATTTCCCTTCTATATCTTGGACTTCTTAGTTCCATGTTATGCTTCTGTCTTCAAAATGCTGGACTAAAATATGTTCCGTCTTCCCTGGCATCTCTTTTCCTTTCTCTGGAATCTGTCTTCGGTGTTATTTTCAGCTGCATGTTATTGAAAGAAAGATTAACTTCAAAAATGTTCGTTGGCTGTGTGTTGATTTTTGCGGCAATCCTCGTTGCTGAGGTTCTGCCGGGATTCCTGGCTAAGAAGAATGAAAAGTCTGCTTAATTGCAACCTCGATTATTTTTCTATATAATTAACTATTATTTTTTTTGATTTTTGGAGTAGAAAATGAAGAAGATTGTGTTTGCTGTTATGTCGGCAGTTGCTCTTATGGCTCTTTCATCTTGTTCAAAAAGCAACAAGGTTCAGAAGGGTGAATTTACACAGGAAGCTGGAAAGCTTAAGATTGCAATGGAAGTTGGTTATCCTCCATTTGAATACTATGCAGAAGACGGAAAGACTCCAGCAGGTTTCGATGTTGAACTCGGAAAGGAAATTGCAAAGCGCCTTGGTCTTGAAGCAGAATTCCTTGATGTTGCATGGGACGGAATCTTTGCTGGCCTTACAACAGACCGCTACGATGTAGTTATGTCTGCTGCAACAATCACACCTGAACGCCAGGCAGCCTACGATTTTTCTCAAGCCTACATTGGAAACGGACAGGCCCTTATCCTTCAGAAGGATTCAACTCTTCCATGGAACAAGCCTGAAGATGCTGCAGGAAAGAAAATCGGATACCAGGCAGAAACAACATCTGACTTCTTCATTGAAAAGTATGCTGCAGCCCACAACTTTGAATTCATCCCTTGCGAATACGACAAGGTTATGAATGCATACGACGACCTTAAGTTTGGACGCATCGACTGTGTAATCAGCGACAACCTTGTTTCTGTTTCTTACCTCAATGTTCCTGATTCAGAATTCAAGCGCGTATGGACAGGAGTTCCTGACGAATACTTCGGCGTTTGCATGAAGCAGGGCAACAAGGTTCTTCAGGACAAAATCAACAAGGTCATCGATGACATGAAGGCTGACGGAACAATGGCAAAAATCTACATCAAGATTTTTGGCGAAGACCTTTCTGATTCTATCAAATAATAAAATTTTTCGGAGTCCTGTTTATTATGGAAACAATGAATAAAATTATAAAATGGATACCTCAGCTTTTGGCCGGTGCCAGAATTACAATCTTACTTACACTGTGTTCTGTAGTGGCAGGACTTATAGTCAGCATTTTCCTTGCTCTTGGTACACTTTCCAAGAACAAGCTTATACGCAATTTCTGCAAAGGTTATGTTTTCTTTTTCCGCGGAACACCTTTGCTCATGCAGCTTTACTTTGTGTACTATGGCCTTCCTCAGATCAGCCGTGCACTTACAATCAACAATCAGTTTCTTGCAGCCTTCATTGCTTTTGGACTTAACAGTTCGGCTTACTGCTGTGAAATCATCCGTGCTGCAATCCAGTCCATTGACAAGGGACAGTTTGAAGCAGGTAAAGTTCTTGGACTCAATTATTTCCAGACCATGCGCCTTGTAATTCTTCCTCAGTCAATCCGCCGTTTGATACCTCCTGTAGGAAATGAATTCATCATGATGCTTAAGGATGCTTCTCTTGTTTCCCTCATTGCCCTTGCAGACATTACAAAGGTAACAAGAAGCATCCAGTCTTCTACTGCTTCATCAATGGTTTACATTCCTGCCATGATTCTTTATCTGATCATAACAGCCGTGTTTACTTTTGTATTCCATGTTCTTGAAAAGAAACATTCAATTTACGAATAGGAGAGGACTGAACAATGAGTATGATTACAACAAAAGACATCGATGTAAGTTTCGGTTCTCTTCATGTATTGAAGGGTGTTAACCTTGAAGTTAAGCCTCAGGAAGTTGTGTGCATCATCGGACCAAGCGGAAGCGGAAAATCAACATTCCTTCGTTCCCTTATACACCTGGAACATATTGACAACGGTATCATTGAAATTGAAGGAAAGGAAATTGCACACAAAGAAAACAAGTCTTCAAAACTCCATATTTCAACGAAGGAAAGACGCAAGCGACTTTTGAATGTTGGAATGGTTTTCCAGAAGTTCAACCTTTTCCCTCACATGACAGCCCTTGAAAATACAATGGTCAGCCCAATGAATGTTCTCGGCAAGTCAAAGGAAGAAGCCCGTGCAAAGGGAATCGAACTGTTGAATGCTGTTGGTCTTGGAGAAAAGCTTGATGCATATCCAAACAAGCTTTCCGGTGGACAGCAGCAGCGTGTTGCCATTGCCCGAGCTCTTGCCATGGATCCAAAAATCATGCTCTTTGACGAACCAACTTCTGCATTGGATCCTGAACTTGTAGGAGAAGTTCTTTCAGTAATGAAAAAGCTTGCTGAAAGCGGAATGACAATGATTGTCGTTACCCACGAAATGGGATTTGCACGCGAAGTTGCTGACCGTGTTCTTTTCATGGACGGCGGAAATATTGTTGAAGAAGGCACTCCAGAAGAAATCTTCAATGCCCCAAAGAGTGACCGCCTAAAGCAGTTCCTCAAGGCTGTGCTTTAATTCTGTTCTGCTGATGAAAACGCCGAAATGCTACATTCCGGCGTTTTTTTTATTCTTTCCCCTTGTGTAAAATGTTAAAAAACTGTACTATTTGCTAACATTTTACATTATTTATCATGTCTGTCTAAAGACCGCATCTTTTCTTACGAAGGCATATAATTTGCTTTCATGGTCACGGGTTTGGAATCAAAGAAATTAATTAGAGGCGAATAGGCGCCACTTCTATGCGGTTACAGACTTTCATGAAGAAAGAGGTATCGCATGGAAGAATTAAACGAAAAAATTGACGGGCTTACTATGTCCGCAGAAGTTTCAGCAGAAAATGATTCTGATGAAATGTCATTTGGAGATCTTGGTCTTGATGAAATCACATTAAAGGCAATTGAAAAGAAGGGGTTCAAGGTACCGTCACCTATTCAGGTACTTGCAATTCCACGCCTTTTGAACGGCGATGCAAACGTTATTGCCCGTGCCCGCACTGGTACTGGTAAGACAGCGGCATTCGGACTCCCACTTGTTCAGACTTTGAGGGAACCGTCTGACCATGTTCGCGCAATCATCCTTGAACCAACCCGTGAACTTGCCATGCAGACAGCTGCAGAAATGGCTTCCTTTACAACTGGAAAGTGCCCTCGCGTTGCCGTTGTTTACGGTGGTGCTTCAATGGGTGAACAGATGCGTGCCCTCCGCAAGGGTGTTGAAATTGTAGTTGGAACACCTGGTCGTGTAATGGACCTTATGGATCGCGGTGTCCTCGATATTTCCAAAATCGACTATTTTATTCTTGATGAAGGCGACGAAATGCTCGACATGGGATTCGTTGACGACATCGAAAACATTTTTGAAAGTGCAAATCAGGATTGCCGCGTTCTTTTGTTCAGTGCAACAATTCCAAAAGAAATCCTTCGCATTGCACAGCGCTTCATGGGTGACTATGAAATCGTTGAAGAAGAAGGCGTTGTAGAAGAACCGTTGCTCATTGACCAGAAGTACTGGGTTCTCCGTGAAAGCGAAAAGATTGAAGCTCTTGTTCGCCTCATCGACATTTCTCCAGATTTCTTTGGACTTGTTTTTGTTCAGCGCAAGTGTGATGCAGACTATGTAAGCAAGGCTCTTGATGAAAAGGGATACGAAGCAGCAGCCCTTCACGGTGATATTCCACAGGGACAGCGCGAAAAGATCCTTGCAAGATTCCGTGCAAAGAAAACACGTATTCTTGTTGCAACAGATGTTGCAGCCCGCGGTATCGATATTGAAGGACTTACACACGTTGTTAATTATGAACTTCCTTTTGATGGTCCAACTTACGTTCACCGCATTGGTCGTACAGGCCGTGCAGGTTCAAGCGGTGTAGCTGTTACCTTCGTAAAGCCTGAAGATACAAGGCGCAAGCTCAATTACCTTATTAACGCCGTACGAAAGAGTGCCAAGGGTGAAATGACTGAAGGCACAATTCCAGGTGTTGAAGAAGTTCTTGAAGCAAAGCGCGGAAGACTCTTTGACGATATCAAGTCTAAGATTGGCCTTAACAATGTTCCTGCGGGTACTGCTTCAGAAGATGATGAAATCGTTCCTATGGAGGGGGCTGAATCAGAAGTTTCTGTTGAAGGAAGAGTTCCACACCTTAGAAAGGGAGATGCAATTTTCGACACTCTTGCAGAAGAACTTTGTAACGGACAGGATGCAAAGGAAGTTGTAGCTTCATTGCTTGCCGCAACTTACGGAAATGTCTTGAGCCGCAACCGCTATGGAAAGATTACTACAACAGGCGGAAGAAAGGACAAGAACGGTCGCAGTGGTCGTGATGCAGGTTACGATCAGATCAGAATCTACGCTCAGATGGGATGGGATGACGGATACAATCCAAGAAAGATTGCAGATTTCTTCCATGACCTTCTTGGTGTCCCAGGACGCAAGGTTGATGCCATAGATATGGCAGACAATTTCTGTCTTCTTTCCCTTCCTGCAGATGATGCCCGCCGTGCTATAGAACTTTCTGAAAAGGACAAGTCGTTGCCACATATGCATATTGATACAAAAGTTGCAATTGGTGACGGTAATGAAGGTGGTCGCCGTGGTGGAAGAGGCCGTGGTGACAGAGGCGGACGTCGTAACGGTGGATTCGGTCGTGACCGTGGATTCGGACGCGATAGAGAGCGTGGTTTTGGAGGAAGAGACCGTGATCGTGATGGTGGTCGTTTTGATCGTAACCGTGACAGATCTCGCGGTGGAAGCCACTGCCGTCCTAATGTTCATACTGCAACACAGAGGAGAGGCAGCGCAAGTTTCTTCAAGAAATCTAGCGGAGCAACAGAGTATTAATTTCATTTAGAAATAGAAGAAGGAGCATTGCTTAAATGTAGTGCTCCTTTTTTTTGTGGTTCAATCACTTTTTTTGTGTGATTGAATAAAATAGGGATAAAAGCCTGTAT
>SAMEA3663296__coassemble_414_pt1 | contig 17878 bp, 12 predicted proteins | sample SAMEA3663296__metabat2_low_PE_018 | metagenome-assembled genome bin SAMEA3663296 (sample SAMEA3663296) | pig gut metagenome | biome: pig gut; feature: pig-associated habitat; material: faeces | place: China | collected 2013
GAGGGGACAGACCCCTTTTCGAAGAAAAGGGGTCTGTCCCCTCTGCTACTAACTTCTTTTTCTTTTACCGCAAAAAAAAGCTGCCTCCACCTGATTACAACAAACAGGTTTTTAGGCAGCCCATCTTTTTCAATTCATCTATATTTTCTTACTGATAAACCCTGACATAGTCTACTTCCATTGCAGCCTTTGTCATTTTCTTGTCGATTCCCTGCTGACCGCCCCAAGTTCCGCCGATAGCAACATTCAGGATAAGGTAGAAAGGATGGTCAAATGGCCATTCTTCCCAGGTCATGTGTGGATTTTCCGTCTCATAGAATGTCTCACCGTCGTAAACCCAGCGGATTACATCGTCAGTCCAATAAACGGCATAGGTATGGAATTTCTTTGTGGCACCTTCAAGAATGTCGCTTCTTGTCTTCTGGTTGCCTTGCTTGTGGTTGAAAGCCTTTGAATGAACTGTAGCGTGAACCCTGTCCTTGTCAAAACCGACATGTTCCATAATGTCAATTTCACCGGAACGAGGCCACTGACCGTGCCTGTTTGCTTCAGGCATCATCCATATTGCAGGCCATGTTCCAACGCCTTCAGGAAGCTTTGCACGAACCTCAATATATCCCCTGTCCCAGAACCCCTTGTGCTCCGTCTTCATGCGGGCACTTGTCCAGCGGTTTGACTTTCCTTCGCGAAGTGCAGTAATTGTACAGATTCCCTTGTGGACATTTACATTTTCCGGCTTATCTGTATATTTCTGGATTTCTCCATTACCCCAGCCGTTCTGGTTTCCGATGGAATAACTCCACTTGCTTTCATCAGGCTTTCCTTCATATTCAAATTCATCAGCCCAAACCAAAGACATTGTCTGCTTTACATATTCAGGGAGAGGTGCTTCCTTGTCCTTGCAGCCCGTAAAAATTACCGAAAGGCCAATAACCATCAATGCAGGAAAAACAATCTTCTTCATAAAAACTCCAAAAAAAATGTCATCTGAAAAACAGCATAATTTGAACTGAAATTCAGATGACATAATTATATGACACTTTTCTAGTGTCTCATACTAATTTTTTTTGCTTTTTACTGAAAATCTTTTACACCGTCAAGATCCAGTGTTGCAAAAAGGTCTTCAATTGTTTCCTTGCGGCGAATAACCTTAGTTGAGCCATCAGTGCGGAGAAGGACTTCACCGCAGCGAAGCTTTCCGTTGTAGTTGAATCCCATTGCGCGTCCATGGGCACCGGCGTCGTGAAGGATAACATAGTCGCCAATGTCGATTTTTGGAAGGGATCGCTGAACTGCAAACTTGTCGGAATTTTCGCAGAGTGAACCAACGATATCGTAAACATGGTCGCAAGGTTCATTTTCCTTTCCGAGCACACTGATTTCATGGTAGCTGCCGTAAACGCCAGGGCGCATGAAGTCTGCCATACAGCTGTCAAGGGCAATGTATTCGCGGTAAATGTGCTTTTCGTGAACTGCCTTTGAAACAAGGTATCCGAAAGGACCTGTAATAGGTCTTCCGCATTCCCAGTAGATTGCAAGCGGATCAAGTCCCGCAGGAACAACAACACGGTCATATTCTGCACGGATTCCCTTTGCCACATAATCAAGGTCTACTTCCTTGTCGCCTGGCTTGTAAGGAATACCAATTCCACCGCCAAGGTCCACGAACTCAATCTGAACCCCACACTTTTCCTTTACTTCTGCTGCAAGTTCAAAAACAAGTTTTGCAGTATCAACAAAGAAGTCCGGGTTCAATTCGTTTGAAGCAACCATTGTATGGAGACCAAAGTGCTTTACGCCTTCTGCCTTGCAAGTCTTGTATGCTTCAAGAATCTGAGCACGGGTAAGTCCGTATTTTGCTTCTTCCGGTTTTCCAATGATTGAATTGCATCCAGTCTTTTCGTTGCCAGGATTGTAGCGGAAGCAGATTGTTTCAGGAAGCTTTCCGAGAGTCTTCTTGAGGAATTCAATGTGCGTAATGTCATCGAGATTGATGATGTTTCCCTGCTTGTATGCAAGTTTGTATTCTTCTGCAGGAGTTTCGTTTGAAGTAAAGATTACATGGTCTCCCTTGATGCCGCTCATTTCCGAAAGCATGAGTTCTGGCATTGACGAACAGTCTGCACCACAGCCTTCTTCTGCAAGGATCTTGAGGAGGTAAGGATTAGGGCCAGCCTTTACAGCATAGTGTTCGCGGAACTTTGGGAAAATTGAAAAAGCCTTGTTGAACTTCTTCATGTTGTCACGGATGGCCTTTTCATCAAAAAGAATGAAAGGTGTTGGAAATGTCTTTGTCAGCTCATTAAGCTGATCTATTGTCATTGGAAAAGTTCTCATAATGCTTAAGATTATAGCAAATGGGAAAAAAAAGTTAAATAAAGGCAACCTGTAATTTTTTTGTCAAAACATGAAATTGTACTATAATGTAGAGTATGGAAAATATTATAGAAGAAACCTTAAAAGCAAACATAAAGAACGTCAACAATAGATTTGTATTCCCAACGCAGATGGCTGCTGATCTTTGGGCCGACCGTGCAACCCTTACATGCGGAGTAACTGCAGTTGCCATGGAGCGATTCATGGCATGGGATGATTTCAAGGGCAATTCCATAAAGTCAAAGCAGAAGGACAGAAAGTCCATTCCTTCAGTAATGAGAACTGTTTTCTCAACTCTCCTTCTTGAAGAAAACAAAAAGAACCCTTTCATAAAGAAACTCATAGGACCAGAATTCTCAAAGGAGGCAGGCGGATTTACAAACTGGATAAGTTCACTTCTACCCAGCCTTTCGCTCTGGAAAAAGCATGTTGAAGAAAGCAAGGCTGTCCTTGATGAAGAAGACAAGGACCTTATGGAAATCTACGAGAAGTACTCCATGTTCCTTGATGAAAATGGATTCTTTGACCCGGCATGGGAAACACCTCCATTTCAGTCAGACGGCAACAGATACTTCATTTTCTTTCCGGAAATCTTAAGCGATTATGCCGAATACAAGGAAATTCTTGAAACCACCGAGGATGTTGAAATAGTTTCACTTACGGAAAATTACCTTCCTTCTATAGCAGAAACGGAAAAACTTCCGGTTGCAAATTTCTATTCAGATTCACGTTCAGAATTGAAAAGCGTTGCCATTAAACTTAGGAAACTCCACGAAGAAAAAAACATCAGGTGGGAGGACATGTGCATCAGCGTACCTGACATGGAAAGCTATGGCCGCTATATAGAAAGGGAACTTGAACTGTACAGAATTCCTCATGTAATCAGGTTTGCCCGTCCATTGGATTCCACCGGAGCAGGTAACTTTTTTGCACAGGCCAGGGAATGCGTTACAAGCGGATTTACCTTTGACACATTAAGGAATCTTCTCCTCAACCTTGAGCTTCCATGGAAAGACAGGGAATCAATCAATCAGCTCATAGAATTCGGAAAGAACAACAACTGCATCTGTTCCTATTCTTATAATGGAAAAGATTTTGATGTATGGGAAGAATCATTTAAGACAGACATTTCGGAAAACAGGGCGAAGGAATTCTACAGGACACTCAGGAGACATTTGACGGCCCTTGTAAATGCAGATAAATTTACAAGTATTCGTGAAGAATATTTCAAATTCAGAAACTTTGCCTTCGATATGGAAAAGTGTTCTCCATCGACTGACAGAACCATAAGCCGCTGCATAAGTGAACTTGGCGGACTCATAGACATTGAGACAGAATACCCGAAATACGCTCTGCCATCTCCGTTCAGTTTCTTTACGGAACAGCTTTCGTCAATCAAATACCTTGAACAGACAGACAATCTTGGAGTAAGGGTACTTACCTACAAGACAGCCGCCTGTGCTCCCTTTGCCTGCCACATTATTGTTGATGCAAGCCAAAGCTCACTAAGCGTTATCTACAAGCCATTGTCCTTCCTTCGCGATGACAAAAGAAAAATCATTTTCAAAAATCAGGAAGACCCTAATGTAACCCAGCATTTCATCATGCTTTACAAAATGAATTCCCTCGATAGCGATCCAGTCTATAGCGCCGCTTCAAAAACCTTTACTGGCTATTCGCAGGTTTGCAGTTATCTAAACGAACAGGAAGTTTTAAAGGGGAATATTTCAAGGGGATATTACGACAACGAAAAGAATTGGCTCGAGAAAAAAGATTCAAAATTCGCTCCTTTGGAACTTACCGATATTTCGAAAAACGGATTTGACTTCTGGAAAAAATGTCAGAAATTATCCGGAACGGAAGGAAATGACTCCGTAAAAACTACGGACATCCAGAACAGGATAAACAGAAGGTTTGCATCAAAAAACAACGAGAAAAAAATCCAGATTTCCGCTTCAAGCCTCAAGAAGTTCTACACCTGCTCAAGAATATGGGTGGAAAATAACATTGCGGGACTCGATGAACCTGTAAACGAAGCTTCCCTTATTGACGGATTTGCACAGGGGGCCCTCAACCATAAAATTCTTGAACTTTATTTTTCAAGGCTTAGGGAAAACAAACTGGAGATTCGTACAACAGGAAACGGACTTGAAGAAAAATACACGAACATTCTTTTGAAAGCAGTTGACGATGCAATTGAAATGCAAACAAAAACACCAATGAATTCCAACGGAAACAGTTTCATAGCAACAGAACTCATCAACGCAACTAAAAATGTTCTCGTTGAAAACATGATTTCTGTAATAAATTCTTTCTCTGAAATTTTCAATGGATTCAACGTGGTTTATACTGAAGAAAAACTTTCCTATGATGATCCGGAAAAAGATTACGTCCTTGAAGGCTACGTTGACCTTGTAATTTCAGATGGAGAAGAAAGCTTTATCATCGACTACAAAAGAAATTCAACGCCGGAACTTCTTTACGAGGACGGAACCATTGCAATCAGGAGTGAGTCTGCGGAAGACTCTGAAACACCCGTTCAGTCTGACATAAAGGGACCATCCAATATTCCAGACTTCCAGATGCCTGCATACCTTTACCTTCTGGAAAAAAGCAAGGGAATAAAGGCCGAAAACTGCGCATTCTTCTCCATGGGAAGCAAGGAAATTGTTCCTGTTGTAGGACAAAAGGTTTTCGACATCCACAAAGGCCTTCATCCAAAAACAAAACTTGATGTTTACACCCTGGAAGATTTTGAGCCGACAATGAAACTCTTCCAGCAAAAAACAGATGAATATTACCAGAGGATAAGGAACGGCGATTTTTCAATTTCAGATTCAAACCAGAATTTCGAAATGTGCAACAACTGTACATTCAGGGCACTTTGCCGCCGCGCCTTCAATGTAAGCAGGAAGAACTAGAACCAGGAGAAAGAAAATGGCAGAACCAAAATTCGACATATACCAGACAAACGCAATTAACGCAAGAAAGAACTCAGTTGTAAGTGCAGGAGCTGGAAGCGGGAAAACTACAGTTCTTGCAGAGCGCTTTTCTTCTCTTGTTCTTGACCCAAAGGAAAAGGTTGGTGTCGATCAGATACTTACCCTGACCTTTACAAAAAAAGCTACAGTAGAAATGTCTGCAAGAATCTACAAGGTACTTAAAAAGCATGCACCGGAAAAAGCCGCAGACTTCTTCAAGGCAAACATCAAGACTCTGGACAGCTACTGCAACAGCGTTGCCAAAATGGGATGCCATTACTACGGCATAAGCCCGGATTTTACGCAGGATGATGAGCAGATAAAGGCTACAGTATATGCCATGGCACTTCCATATATTCTTGAGCACAGGGATAATGCTGCCGTCAAAGCCCTTGTAAGTGCGGATAATTTTGACGAAATCGCAAGCGAACTTTTTGTCGAACCGATTTTATCCGCTTCTACTGTTGCCGAACCAATTGATTTTGACAGAATGCTACGCAAACAGGTAGACGCCATAGTAGAAAAATGGAACGCATCAACCAGTGAAATCAACAGGCTAATTATTGAAATGGAAAAGATGTTCAATAATCTGGGAGATGTAAACAAAACTTCAAAAGCCTACATTGAGTTTGATTCCGTATTTGGTCCAAATTCAACAGTAGAAATTCCTGAGCCACTTATACTTACTGCTGCTGACATTGAATCCTGCAACATAAAGGAAGCTGAAGAATATGTTCTTGCAATATCAAGGATTGCTTCCCTGAAAAAACCGGGAAATGCCAAGGGCCTTAAGGAAATTACTCCTACCCTAAACAGCCTTAAAGATCAGTGCCATTCACACCTTTACCAGTATTTCAATTTCATCTACGGCTATGGAATGACTCTAGAACTTCTACCTCTTCTCAAGGACTTTCAGGATAAGGTAAATGCATACAAAAGGTCATCGGGAATACTTTCCTTCAAGGATATTTCAAACATGGCAAAATGCATTCTCCGTGATTATCCTGAAATCCGCCAGATAGAAAAGGAAAAATACAGGTTCATCATGATCGATGAATTCCAGGACAACAACAGCGATCAGAGGGACATGCTTTTCATGCTTGCAGAAAAAAAGTCCAGAAAGGAAACAGGCGTTCCTTCAGTAGATGAACTTGAAAAAGAAAAACTCTTCTTTGTAGGAGATGAAAAGCAGAGCATTTACAGATTCCGCGGCGCAGATGTTTCTGTATTCAACGCCCTTTCCGAAGATTTCACGGAAGGCAACTTGAACATGACAACAAACTACAGGTCTGACTCTGCCCTCATAAAAGGGTTCAACACAATCTTCGGAGGATTTGAATATCCTCTTCCACCAGCATCAATGGATTCAGAAGAAAAAATCATGCCTACAGAAATTCCGTCTGCCTTCTATAACTGCCAGACAAAATATGAAAATGGCATTCCAACATACGAAGCAAAATACAAGGAAGTATTGCTTCCTGAAACAAAGGAAGAGGAATCTTCAGTAAAATCAAAGCAGAAGGAAATCTTCCAGCCTCACATACATTTTGCTCTCTTTGACAGGGAACAGGATGTTCCGGAAGGATGCCCTTCAATGGAAGAAGCCGAAGCCCAGTGGATTGCTGACAAAATAGAAGAACTCACGACAACAGGAATCAACGGCAAAGTTTATTCCCACAATGACATTGCAATCCTCATGCGCACCTATGCGCTTCAGCCTCTTTACGAAAGGACTTTCCTTAAAAACGGAATTCCATATAACACCGAAGTTGTTACTGGATTTTTTGCAGACGGTCCTGTTAACGATATTTTCTCCATACTCAGATTATGCGCATATCCAGACGATACAGCAGCCTATGCCCAGGTTCTCAGGTCTCCTTGGGTAAACCTTTCGTTTGAACAGGCCAACGAAATAATTTTTAATAAGGACAAGAAGGCAGCTCCTTTTGACCTTGACGCCTCATCAATTCTCCCCGAAGAGGCTCTTGAGCGCTACAACCACGCAAAAGAATTCTTTAACGAACTCATTGAAAGTGCAAAAACAGATCCACTTACAAAAACCGTTTCAAAACTCTGGTATGAAAGCGGCTACCGTTACGAAACCCTGTGGAACAAGACGGTTTCCATGTACGGAAAACTATACGACCTCATCTTTGAACTTGCAAGGCAGTCTGAAGAAAACAAGATGACTCTTGGAGCTTTTGTAGACAGTGTCAGAACCTACAGGGACCAGGCAGAAAAACTTGAGGACATGGACATTCCTTTTGAACAGACAGAAGGCGTTCATATCCTTTCCATCCACAAAAGCAAGGGACTTGAATATCCGGTGGTATTTGTCATTGGAACACACAAAAACGGACTCAGGGAAAACAACAGCAAAGCCGTCTATGTAAGCAAAGAATACGGCATTACCCTCAATACGCCATCTCACCCTTCAATCGCAGGATCAAACGCTTTCTATCATGATGCCCATGAAGAAAACAAGGCACAGTCTGCTGCAGAACTTAGAAGGCTTGCCTACGTTGCATTGACCAGGGCAAAGGACCAGCTTTTCATTACAAACGGAAAGTACAAGGCAAACGAGAATTTTGGAAAATATGTTCCAGGCGGAGAAGGAAATCCTGAATCAATTTTCAGCATTCTTGAGCCCGTATACAACTATTATTTTGCCGGAAGAAATGAAGCTATGGTTTCAGGTCCATTCACAAGAACCTTCATAAACCCGGAAGAACTCGGAAAAGGCCACAAGGACAGCAATAATGAAAAGGCTAAAATCGACTTCATCAATAAAATTGAAGAAGAAGGAATTTTCGAAAAGGCAGTTACAATCACGAAGGAAACACCTTCAAAAATTTATGCAAATCCTAGCCAGCTTCATGTTGCAGACGACGAAACCTACAGAAACGGTTCTCCTGTTGTTACACAAAAAAGTACAGAAAATTCCTGCCCTGAATATGACAAAATAAACAGGATCATTGAATCCACCATTCCTGAATACAATGACAGGAACAAGGAACCTGCCTTCAGCCATGCAAATTTCGGAACCATTGCCCATGCATACCTTGAAGCAAAAATTACCGGTACCGAGCCCGTAATTTCCAACCGCGACATTGCGGGACTTGAGGACAGAGCAAAATCAATGGAAGAAATCAAAAATATCTGCACCCTTATGGCTGACAGATTTGAAAATACAGAGCTTGGAAAAAGGGCTTTGTCTTCAAAATGGCACAAGGCAGAATATGAATTCCGCTGCAGAATTACACTAAAGAACGGAACAAGCAGAATCATAAAGGGAACCATAGACCTTGTCTTTGAAAACAAAGACGGCACCTACACAGTAGTGGATTACAAGACAAATCAGGAAATAAAACCTGAAATCTACCGGGACCAGCTTGCCTGCTACAGACAGGCTGTAAGCCAGATGATGAATGTAAGCCCTGAAAAAGTTTCCTGCAGCATTTACTACCTGCGATTTGACCGTGAAGTAGACATTACGGCAGAAGCTTCAAAAGCAGACCTTGCGGAAGCAATTGAAAATATGGAAAAGCAGGAAGAACAGTAGCATCCAAAAATTTGCCATTCTAAAAAATGGGTTGTATAATCTATACAAGGAGAGCAACCCGGAGGCTGCTTTGGACTACCAGCGAGTTTACAACAATTCCCACAGAGACAGAGGTCGTTCTTTTGATGAGCTTTCTAAAGAAGAAATTTACGAAATGCTCTACCACGACTCTATCACTGGGTATTACAACTGGACTCACATGTGGCATGAATTGGATCCAAAAAAAACTAAGGATTACACCTATGAATTCGTTCATTTTGACATCAAGGATTTTAGAACCATCAACGATGTCTATGGTCACGGTTTAGCAAATGATGTTCTCAAAATGGTATGCCAGCACATCGACAAGCAAGATTGGGTCATCCAGGGCTGTCGTTGCGACAATGACAATTTTGCCATGATGGTAACATCCTGTGACAATGAGACTCTCCTAGCCCGCCTGGAAAAATTCTTTGATGAAATATCATGCCTGCCCACAAACAAAAGCCACAGGCTCTATTATCGATGCGGTGTAGTTACAGTAGAAGATGCAATTAAAAAGGCTGATACTGTAGCAGACCTTGCAAAGTTGGCCCAGCGTCAGGGAAAAAAAAGATACTGCACTGAAATTCTTTTCTTTACTCCTGAAATGTACGAAAGGCTTACAAAAGACCAAAAATACCTTTCCTATCTTGATCAGGCAATAGAAAACGATGAATTCGTTGTACACCTGCAGCCAAAATATGACATAAAAACAGAAAAAATTACTGGTGCTGAAGCCCTTGTACGTTGGAATTACAAACATGAAAAACTTTTGTTTCCAGGAGAATTCATTTCTGTATTTGAGACAAACGATGTAATCGGAAAAGTAGACCAGGTCGTACTCAAGAAGGTATGCATATTTCTGGCCGAAATGAAAAAGCAGAATCTGCCTCTACACCCTATTTCTGTAAACCTTTCCCGAAGGAGAATGGAAAACAAGCACTTAAAGGAACAAATTCTTGCAACTGTAGATTTCTATGAAATTCCACACAACATGATTGAGTTTGAACTCACGGAAAGCGCTGCATATTATGACAGGGATTCAATGCTTCAGCTTCTTTCAGACCTAAGGGAACTTGGATTCCTTATTTCCATGGATGACTTTGGAACGGGATATTCTTCTTTAAGCCTTTTGAAAGACATGCCTATGGACACCCTGAAAGTAGACAAGTGTTTTGTAGACTCAATACTTACTTCATCAGAAAATTCCAAGGAATGCGTTCTCCTTAAAGAAATAATCTGGCTTTCAAAAATGATGGGGTTCTGCTGCATTGCAGAAGGTGCAGAAACAAAGGAGCAGGTTGATTTCCTCAGAAATGCGGGATGCGATAAGATACAGGGTTTCTATTACAGCAAGCCTGTTCCAATGGAAGACTACCTCCTAAAAATAAAGGAAAACTGATTTGTACTGTGCAAAGAAAAAAAGCATGCCGGCCATTCGACATGCTTTTCCTATTTTAAGGGTTCACGAGATTTTCAGTTCAGCAAATCAGTCTCCTGACCTAGGTGAATGAACCTTCATGTCGATCATTTCCTTAAGTTTAACAAGGAGATCGTTAATATCAAAAGGCTTGGACACGAACTTATCCATACCACATTCAATGGCCTGGTTCTTGTCCTCTTCAAAGGCATTGGCTGTCATTGCAATGATAGGAACATTAGCCTTAGCCTTATCTTCAAGGGAACGGATTTTCTTGGTTGACTCATAACCATTCATGACTGGCATCATTACATCCATAAGGATCACCTTGTAATAACCTGCAGGAGAATCATTTACCATCTGAACAGCCTGGCTTCCATTTTCAGCCTCATCCAAAATGAAGCCTACGGATTTCAAAAGTTCAGTTGCAATTTCACGGTTCAGTTCGTTGTCTTCAACAAGAAGAATCCTTACATCCTTGAATGAATCTATTACAGATGACTCATAAACATTTTCTTTTTTTTCTTCAACAGAAAGTTCCCCTTCCTTTGCATTTTCAAGGTCAAAGCAAACCAAGAATTCACTGCCCTTGCCTTCTTCAGATTTTACAAAGATTGAACCTTCCATGATGTCAACAAGACTCTTTGTAATTGCAAGGCCAAGTCCTGTTCCCTGAATCTTTGCAATGGCCTTGTTTTCATCGCGCTCAAAAGGCGTAAAGATTTTTTCCAGGAATTTCTTTGACATACCGATACCGTTATCCTTTATGCGGAACTGGTATGAAGAAGTGTTGTCAGAAATTGACGGCATTTCAGTAATCATGAACTGAACCTTGCCGTAGTCAGGAGTATATTTTACAGCGTTACCAACAATATTGATGAGAATCTGATTCAACCTCAAACCGTCCATCATGACAGGACGAGTCAAATTACCGCGTTTGATGAGGCTGTATTCAAGATGCTTCATCTGTATTTGAGACTGCATGACAGTATCAACATCACCGACTATTTTCTCAACAGTAGAAACCGTCTTGTTTATCTTCATTTTGCCGCTTTCAATGCGGGACATGTCCAGAACATCATTTATAAGGGAAAGAAGATGATTGCTGGAAGACTTAATCTTATCCAGATATGTCTTGACCATTGCCTGTTCAGAAATATGATTGAGGGCAAGAGTTGTAAACCCTATGATTGCATTCATTGGTGTACGGATGTCATGGGACATATTCGAAAGGAACATGGTCTTTGCATGGCTTGCACTTTCTGCCATGGAAAGAGTATCCTGAAGAAGCTTCTTCTGCTTCATTTCATGCTCAATCTCATCATCAACATTCATGAAAGCAAGAAGAAAATTTCCTGTTTCCTTGATGTCTCCAATGCGAACAACCTTAAGCTTCATGTACTGAAGTTTGTTGTTGATGTTCGAACGGAAATTTACATAGAAAGTTTCGCGTTTGATAAGCTGACGAAGAATGTTGTCCCGGGAGAATGCCATACGCATCATGTCACGGTCATCGGAATACACTGAAACGTCGATGTAGAATTCAAGGGCATCATCATAATACTGTTCGCCCAGTTCATCGCTGTAGAAAGCACCTGCGACATCATTCATGCGTACAATCCTGATCCTGTTGGTCATCAGGTTTACCATAAACACATTTGTATAATCTATTGAAAGGGCATTGATGATTTCAAGCTGGTAAACTTTTTCTTCTTCGCGCTTATAGTTGGAAGTTATGTTCTTAACGACTGCAAGGCCAAGAATGTCTCCTGTATCTTTTTCCTGAGTAAGGATGACAGTATTGCGGGTCCAGAAAGATTCTCCTTCAAAATTAGGCTTGTTGATGTCAAACCAAAGTTCGTATTTACCAGTAATGAAGGCATCCATAAGGTAGGAAGCATCCATATTGGCCATGAACTTTTCCTTTTCACTGTCAGAAAGATCCCAGGAAACCGAATCAAGGAATTTGTCGTATGAACATTTTTCAGGAAGATCAAAGGCATGTCTCAAACGCACGATTCTTTCACCGAATCGCTGCAAAGGATTGCCCATCAGAAGGTTTTTTGTAAGGTTGAATTCAAATACAAGAATGGCATCGGAAACAATGGCCCTTTTATACTGGTCGCCGGAAACGCCGATAAGTTCATCACCTATCTGAATCGGGCGTTCAAGCCTTCGAAATTCCGATGAATTTTCATGATTTTCCATATTTATACCATTGTCAGCCATACACTACTAATTATAATACGGAAACCTCATAAAACAAACAAAAAATTAAGTTATGCTAAAACAAAAAAAGCCGTCCAAAGATTCAACAATTGAACCTAAGGACAGCCTTAGCCGAAACTTAAATCTGAATTAATTCTAGATTATGGTTCCCTGTAGTTTACAGTCTTTCTACTACAAGCTGGCCCATGGCCTTTGTGCCTACCAGCTTGCCTGCAGCCTTAACTGCATCCCTTTCAGAACCTGCGATGTCACCTGTGCGGTAGCCTTCGTCAAGAACCTTTTCAACTGCAGCTTCGATTGCCTTTGCTTCTGTTTCAAGACCGAATGAATAGCGGAGAAGCATTGCGGCAGAAAGGATTGTTGCCAATGGATTTGCCAGATCCTTGCCTGCAATGTCTGGAGCTGAACCGTGGATAGGTTCGTAAAGTCCAGGACCTGATTCGCCAAGGGAAGCTGATGCCAGCATACCGATAGATCCTGTAATCTGAGAAGCTTCGTCAGAAAGAATGTCACCAAACATGTTGGATGTTGCAATAACATCGAACTGGCGTGGATTGCGAACCATCTGCATAGATGCGTTGTCAATGTAGAGATAAGAAAGAGTTACATCAGGATAGTCACCCTTGATAGTTTCTGTAACCTTGCGCCAGAGCTGTGATGAGTTGAGGATGTTTGCCTTGTCTACAACGCAAAGTCTCTTCTGTCTCTTCTGTGCAAATTCAAATCCCATGCGAACGATGCGTTCGATTTCTTCCCATGTATAGCGTTCTGTATCCCAAGCGCTCTTTCCGTCTGCTGCAGTTCCGCGGTCACCAAAGTAGATGCCGGAAATGAGTTCACGAACTATGAGGATATCAAGACCATCACCAACGATTTCATCCTTAAGTGGACATGCATCCTTAAGCTGCTTGAACATAACTGCTGGGCGAAGGTTTGCAAATACCTTCATTCCACCGCGAAGACCAAGAAGAGCCTTTTCCGGGCGGAGTTCTGAAGCAAGATTGTCCCACTTTGGACCACCAACTGCACCAAGGAGAACTGCGTCGCTCTTGAGACACTTGTCCAATTCTTCCTGAATGAGGGGCTTGCCGAACTTGTCGATTGAGCAGCCACCAGCAGTTACTGTGTCATAAGACCACTTGTGGCCGAACTTTTCTGCTACCTTGTCGAGAACCTTTACTGCTTCTGCAACAACATCTGGACCGATTCCATCACCAGGAATAAGTGCAATTTTCTTTTCCATTGTATTTCTCCTAAAAAACGCCCGCAGATTGCACAGAACATGCGATTCATCCGGGATTTATATATACTTAAGTTTCTTAAATAATACTAAAGTATTTGGATTTGTGCAAGGGCGCAAAAAACATTGACATTCTGAACATCACTCTATTCCACAAACTTATACCCAATGCCCCAAACGGTCAGAATGTATTCCGGTGCATCGGGATTTTTTTCAATCTTTTTACGAATCTTTCTTATGAATGCCATGATGTTGCTTTCGTCAAGAAAATAACCGTCCTTCCATACTGCATAATAAATCTGTTCTTTGGTAAAACTTCGCCGCAGTTGGAAGCAAGGAAAAACAGGATGTCAAACTCTTTTGGAGTAAGCGGAACTTCTGCCCCATTTTTTATAACTTTTCTTTCCTTACGGTATATTTCAAGGTTTCTGCACGGATTACATCATCGTAGACAAAATGGGCGCGGACGTTTCACAATCCAGAACAAGAGAATCTGTCTGGACGTCATAAGCTCTGTATGTGAGGTTTTCAATTCAGATTTTTCGTTTTCAAGACCGGTGGATTTAAACTCATCCGAGTTCAGACTTTTTATAAGGAAGCCAGCAAGTTCCCTTGAGATTGTGATGTATTCAACTTTTTTTTTATAACTGTTGCTTTCCCCCTTTTTAATACGAAGTCTTGTTTTTCTTTATGTAGATTTTTTTCTGCAACTGTCATAAGACCCAGGTATGAAGCCTCAACTGCAAAAAGGGAAATATAATATTGCGGTGGAAGTGAATAAAGTCCCATAAAATTTACTAGCGATGTGTAAACCAAGACAGAAAAATCAGGATTCCAGAAACCATCTTGTCTGAAAAATGCTTGCAAACTGATTTTGTAACATAACAGAGGGGACAGACCCCTATAGTTAGCGTGTTTAACTTGCAAAGGATCTGAACAAAAAGGTAGCATATTCATTCTAGATGAACCTACAACTGGACTTCATTCTTCTGATATTGAATCCATAATGAAACTTCTGGAATGTTTTGTTGAACGGGAAAATACAGTAGTTGTAATTGAGCACAATACGGATGTAATGAAAATGGCAGACTATATAATTGATGTAGGACCAGACGGAGGAACTTCAGGCGGTCAAATTATTTTTTCTGGAATTCCAAGGGAAATGATTGATTTTGCGAAAACAATTACTGTAAGGTATTTAAGGAAACACTAATACATTTTTACAAGACTATGTTATTAATATAATGTGTGGTAAAATCTTTATAATTAATTTTATGGAGGTTTTAGATGCAGGAGTTAACAGAAACATCATATTCAAGAATTCAATGGATTGATACTGCAAAATTAGTTGGAATTTTTTTTGTTGTGTAGGCCCACATGGAAGGAAAAGTTCCTATATATTTATTTGCAGCATTTTATATGCCGCTATTTTTTATGCTTTCAGGTTACGTTGAAAAAAAGAGATCTTTCTCAGAAACATTAAGAAACTCTTTTTTTCAACTAATGGTTCCTTATTTTGCATTGAATAGTATTGCTGCAATTTTTAGATTATTTTCTTTTATAGTATTTCACTTAATGGAATCAGGCACTATAGACCTTTATAAGGCAGCAAAAAAAATTGCGGAATATATTATTGGAATTATAATAGCTGATACAACAGAATTTTCTTTTTTCCCCTGCGGTCCATGCTGGTTCTTGTTTAGTCTCTTTCAAATGAAATTGCTTTTTTCTTTTATATCTACAACTGTAAAAAAACGATTTAAAACAATTCTTGTATTGCTTTCTGTTGTAATGGTTTTTCTTGCATGGTTATTATGCTTAAAGGGAATAAAGATTTATTTTGTTGTAAATGAAACCCTAATGGGATTTGTTTTTTATGTTACTGGATTTTTAATGAAAAATTTTTTATCTGAAATATTCAACAAAAAGAACAAATATGATTTTTTGATTATAGCCGTATTATTATTTGCATATTTCTTATTTGTTTTCTTTTCCATAAAAAAATCCTATGGACTTCCAAATCTGAGGGGGGGGTAATGCCTGGACAAAGTATTTTTTCTATACTGCATTATTATACAGGAGGCTTACTGGGGTCATGGTTCCTTATTTTTATCTGTAAGTATATTTCCCTTTCAAAACTGCCAGAATATCTTTCAAAAAATACACTTTCAATTTTAGCTTATCACTGGATTTTTTTATCCAATATAAAACACATGTACGAAGGACTCATCGGAAAAAAGTTATATTTGGATTATATTCCGTCTTTTATATTCGCTTTGGTTATTCTTATTCTCTGTGTAATCCCAACTTATATTTCTGAAAAGTATTTTCCGTTTGTTATTGGAAAAAAAAAGTCCCGAAATAATTCAGAATGATTTTGAAAATTTATAGTTTAGGAAAATTTAACGGAATAATTTTTTCTCAAAAAAAAGTTATTCCGGAAATTCAAGATTAAACATTTTATTTTCTTCCCCGGTAAATGTCTTTACGCCTTCAATAACATAACAGAGGGGACAGACCCCTATAGTTTAAACCGGCAAATTTAGGAAATTTTTTATCGAAACTGACACAGAGCAGTATTGCAAATACTATAGACGATCAGGCTGGATTGCTTTGGACGAAGTATTTGATGTGTATCTTAAGGCAATAGCCTTGACTTCCTCGACAGTCAGCTTTGTTGTATCAATATGATAGATTTTTTACTTTTTCAAAGTGGCGAACCAGCTTTCCATTCTGGAGTTGTCCCAGCATTTTCCGACTCCGCTCATGCTCCGAACTGCATGCAGTTTTCTGAGCGGAGCTTCCGCTGTAAAATCCTGCTTGATTATGTTTTCAGCTCTTCATGGCGTCTCTGTCATCTTTTGTAAGGCCATCAGGGCTTCTATTTGATTCATGAAATAGATTTCCACGTGCCATATTACGCTTTACAGTTGAAAATGAACATAGAATCTTTTTCTACTTCTTCCGGTCTACTGCGAAAAAACCGAGTGCATCCTTCAGAATTCCATTTGCGCTTTTCAGCCCTTCGTTTTCCTTCTTGAGCCTTGCGTTTTCTTTCTGTAAATCCGCATCCGTTTTTCCGGTTTTACTTTTCTTAACCCGCAGTTTCCCCCAGCCTGCAAGCGTTCCGTAATTCAAGTTAAGCTGTTCGCAAGCCTTCTTGATTCCAATGTCGTCTGAGAGCTTTAATGCCTCGTCCTTGAAATTTTGATCGTACCTTTTCATTGCCATACTCCTTAGTTTTTCGGCAATTTAGGCACTACACTTTTATTGTATCACTCCAACCTGACAGAATTCACGCCTTTTGAAAAACTTGTTTCCACACTTTCTTCGCTGATGTTTTTTTGCCATTGTTCTAAAAAGTGTTTTGTCGCCGGTTGTAACTGCTACAGCCGTTGCAGTACCATAAATTACGGAAGATCCCATAAAGGCAAGATTTTTGTAATCTGTAAGCTGAGCTTTTTCATCTGGTTCTTCAGAAGTTTTTTTCAACACATTCACTTTCGGCGGTAAGACTTGATTCACTTACAAAAAAATCCTTTGCTTCAAGAATACGAACATCACAGGGAATCATGTCACATGAACTTAAATGTATAATATCCCCAGGCACTACTTCATCCAGTGGCAGTTCAATTTTTGACCTGTTGCGATGGATTACAGTACAGGTCGTAGTAATCATTGCAAGAAGCTTTTCTGCTGCATTTCCGCTTCTGGATTCCTGTACAAAACGAAAAGTACCGGAAAGCAGAACCATTGTCAGAATAATGATAACTGTGAGAGGATCAAAATCTTATGGTGTATTTCCAAGCATGCTCTGGGCGGGGAAAATCATGTCGGTTGCAGCCGAAACAAGAGCAAGGGATATCAATATAGCCGTAAAAGAATTTCTGGTACAGTTGAAGTTGCGGCATCTGTAAGTCGCCTTTTTATAGTGTCCGTCAAAACTGCATTTTGTGTCAGACGAAGTTTTGTTGAAAGATTTTTTTTCATCTTCTCCTATGTTTTTTGTCAACTAAGTTGACGATTTTTATGGACCCTCCAGTCCTCTA
>SAMEA3663296__coassemble_457_pt1 | contig 16262 bp, 17 predicted proteins | sample SAMEA3663296__metabat2_low_PE_018 | metagenome-assembled genome bin SAMEA3663296 (sample SAMEA3663296) | pig gut metagenome | biome: pig gut; feature: pig-associated habitat; material: faeces | place: China | collected 2013
ATAGATGTTGAATTAAAGAATGAGACTGACAAAAAAATTGAGTTTGTTTATTTTTCAAAAACAATAAATAGAAGTCTTCCTTTGGAACTTGCATCTGGTGATTCTATAAAAGTAAGTTATGATTCAGTTACAGAAGATTTGAATTTTAAGATCACGTATTATGATGAAGAATATTCTGGAAGAACTAATTATATTCAGGACAAAGCAAGGTATACATTGAAGATCTTTAAGGATGGTGATGAATTAAAGAGCATTGTTTCCGGCAATAGAGATGCTGTGACTTTAAGAAAATCTAATTAGTTGGATAATCCCGATTTATGACCAGAGGGGACAGACCCCTATTGTCGGAAAAGACGGAATCAGAATTCATTTTTCCATGACAATGGAAGTTTCCATTTCTGGAAAAACATAAGGAGTAAGTTTCCCCTCCATTTTCATGGATTTCCATTTGCCAACGCTCGTAAAAATTTCCTGAACATATTTCTTCTGATTTAATCCTTTTATTCTGACATTCGGGTGATATGCACCTATGAACACTCTATCGCTGAAATAAAAAACCTGTTTCTTTCCTGCGAAAATATTTTCCGAACAATCACTCCGACACTGATTGAGCATGAGGCCATTTTTCATAAGGTTTAAAGTTGAACCGAAAATAACAACATCAGGATTTATGTTCCTTATCCTATCCACAAGTTCCACCATTGATTTCCTTGATGCTTCAACAAGTTCATTATATTTCGCTGATGATTTTCCTGGCGTCTGCTTAACATTCATTATTGCAATATACGGCATCACTTTGGAAAGTTTCCTGTAATCCGAACAATACACTTGTGATTCACCATCATTAAGAAGGCTGTAGGATACCTTGGAAACAGGACCAAAAGTTCTCTTGATGTTTGATTTTGTCTTACCTCCTTTCTTCCTGTTTCGACACCTGACCATCTTCATGTACTCTGCAAAATCAAAGTCCGATCCAAAAGTCTTTTTAATATTAAATTTTCCATTGGTCTCTTTTAATATCCAAAGTATTTTTAACGGAGCCTTGATGAATTTTTCCTGGTCTATTATCCCGTCAGTGTATTCTTTCATACATTCCCCAATTCTGCCCTGATTGTTTTCTTCCATGTTTGCAGCATTTACAACTGCATCAACATTCTGTCCGGCACAGCTACCATTAATTAAATTGAACTTAGACATAGATTTCCCCTTGTTTCATTACTATACAATCATATACTCTATCTTTTGCTTTTTTCTACTGATTCATCACCTTTCTTAGAAAAATTGTTTTCATCGGATTTACTATTTTCTGTTTCTGGTGATTTTTTCTCTGCCCTTTCAAGAATTTCACGCATACTCTTTGAGAGATAAGCTTCTTGTTCAACATACTTAAGTTTCATATCGTGCCTCCTACAATATTCTTTTCCTTATGGTCATATTTAGTACACACCCTATATCAATTACTGATAGCAGGTTAAATATTTTTATAAAATTCAAAAATCAGATAATTAGTCGAATTTTTTTTTGCCGACGATTGGAATACATAAACCATTAACCAGAGGGGACAGACCCCTATAGTCAAGAGAAAAAGGGGTCTGTCCCCCCTGACATGTGTCCCCCCTGACATGTCATATTTCAGGCAGAAATGTACTTTCTTAAAGCAGAAAACTGTTTTGAAGGCTGCATCCGACAAAATATCACAAATTCTTGATTAACCCTTGAAAAAAAATCTTTTATCCTGTATATTAACCCTACCTGGCGCTTTAGCTCAGCTGGATTAGAGCATCTGCCTTCTAAGCAGAGGGTCGGCAGTTCGAGTCCGCCAAGCGTCACTTGCTTCCTCTTTGAGGGAGCTTTTTTTTTGCCATTTTAAATAAATATACGGGAGCGGGAGTTTTCATGAAAAAGTTTTTTCTTCTATTAATTGCGATTTTTATAGTGAAGGTTGCAGTTTGGGCTGTAACAAATAAAGACAACATTTTAGACAGGGGGGACAGACCTGACGAAACCATTTGTGCATCAACAGCCGATAGTTTCAGTAACTTTCCTAACAAGAATTGCGAGGAAATTCTTGTTACCGAACATGAACAAAGGGGACAGACCCCTATGGGTTCGGAAACAGTTTCTTCAGATTTCTTTGCAGAACTCAATGCAATTCCGGTCTGCAATGGAAATGACACAGATCCAGACAACAACAAAGATCACGAAATACACACCTACAGCGGTTTTACCCTCTGCTACAGGGAAAGTTACGAAGATGCAGAATGGGTTGCCTACATTTTGACCAGGGAAGATCTTAAAGCCGTTACGGGAAGAACAAATGACTTCCGTCCAGACCCATCAATTTCTACAGGATCTTCTGATTTAAGCGACTACAAGAAATCAGGCTATGACAGGGGACATCTTGCTCCGGCCGCAGACATGGAATGGAGTATCAAAAGCTGCAGGGAAAGTTTTTTCATGAGCAATATGACGCCCCAAGCTCCACAGCTTAACCGCGGAATGTGGCAGCAACTTGAAAGCCAGGTCAGAAAATGGGCAGACAGGTTCGGGAAAGTTATTGTAGTTACAGGTCCCGTTCTTGAGAAAAATGCCGAAGAATATCCAGCCATCGGAGCAAACAGGGTTGCAGTTCCAGAATATTTCTTCAAGTCAATTCTTGCACAGTCAGAAGAAGGAACGGCCATGACCATTAACTTCATCATGCCGAATTCGAAATGCGAAGGCACACTCTGGGACTACTGCGTTACGGCTGATGAAATTGAAAGCAGAACAGGTTTCGACATCTTCTCTTTCTTACCCGATTCAGAAGAAGAAAAGATTGAAAGTTCAGTGAATATTGAAATGTGGAAATAAGAAAAAGCCCTATGGATTTCTGATTTATGGAGGTCACAGTAAATCAAATTTCCATAGGGCAGAATGATAATCAGATCAAGTTTTTACAGAGCATCATCTCCACGTTCAGCTGTGCGAATTTTTACAGCATCATCAATATTTTTTATGAAGATCTTTCCATCTCCAAAACTGCTTGTATTAAGTTCATCAAGAACCCTTTTGATGATTTTTTCAACAATATCATCCTTTACAACAGTCCTTACGCTCAGTTTAGGAAGAAGGTTTATTCCTGGGGTTTCTTCCCTTGTATAAACCTGTCCAGAACCACGCTGATGTCCATAACCAAAAATCTGAGATATCATGACACCCCTTGCACCTTCGTAATCAAGGATCCTTTTCAGATTTTCAAGTTTTTCCGGCTTAATGATTATTTCAAGTTCCTTCATATGTAAACCCCTTTAATGTTTTTTATTAGTATTCAACATCACCATCAGGAGTCTTCATCCATACATTTTCATGCTTCCACTTGTAAGCAATCATGTAGATCCAGAGTACAAATCCAACACCCATGTATCCTGCAAATCCAGCCCAAGTTCTAGGACCGATTCCGATTGTTGTAAAGAATGAACATCCAAGCATGATTATAACAGAAAGAATCTTGATGATCTTAGGACACTTGTAAGGTCTTTCCCATTCAGGATGCTTCTTGTCGATTACCATTGAAGAAATCGATGTAAGTGCATAACACAATGCACAGGCAAAAGCCATAAGGTCAAAGAATGCTGTAATTGACTGCATTGCAATGAATCCAACAGAAACCAAAAGGATAAGAATGTTTGGCAAAATTGGCTGTCCATATCTGTTTGTTGTAGCAAACTGCTTTGGAAGGAAGTTGTTTCTACCCATTGCATAAATCATGCGTACTGCAGAGTACCAGAACCCAAGTACTGATGTACCGATTGGGAATACGATTCCTACAATACCCATAATGATTACAAACCATGTAATCTTTGGACCAAAGCAAGCTTCAAGAGCTTCGAAAGTTATGAATGGATGACAATCACCCTTGTTTGTAAGTTCTTCCCATGGAAGTGCACCAGCCATTGCAAAGTAGAAGATTACATAGATGACACCACATGTTACAACAGAACCAAGGATAGCCTTCTTCTGGTCCTTGATTGGGAATGTACCTTCTTCAACCATTGCAGGTACAGTTTCAAACCCGAAGAATGGAGTAATCATGAACGAACAACCGACAGCCCATGCAATTCCGACTGATGCAAAGGAACCACCCCATTCCTTCATGTTGCTGCTTGTAAAGAAGTTCTGGAAGTTTTCAATTGACCAGTGACCGCTGAACATGAACATTGCAGAACAGATGAGGATTCCGATGATACCTGCCATGAGCATAAATGACTGAACCTTTCCTGCCACAACATTCTTGTATATGCTTAATGCACACCAGAAACACAGGATAACAGATCCAACGATTGTTGCAGTTGTACCGTCAAGGTTAAATCCAAACTGATGGTTCAACCAGGCAAGGATTCCAAGAACACCAGCTGCAGGAACTGCAACCCATGCACACATGATGAGCCATGCAGACCAGAAGCCTGCATGCTTGTTCAGACCAACCGTATTAAATACAAGACAGGATCCTGCTGCAGGAAGCATAGTCGAGTATTCCGCATAAACGAAAGCTGTTGGCAAAATTGCCAATGTCATCAATGCAAAGGCAAGGAATGTTGCAGGTCCTGTATAGGACATGAAGATTCCATCCCAATAGCACATGAAAGTAAAGATTGCGCCAGTAGCCATTGCATAAACATAAAGCAACTTCATTGACTTAGACAAAGCACTTCTTGATTCTTCCATAATAGTTCCTCCGTAGTTTAATAAGTTTTTATGATTATCCGAAAAGTCTCTTGAACCTTTCAGCCAAATCCATTGTTCCTTCCATCCATCCAACGCTCAACTCTGCAACCGGACCGGACTGCTGATGAGAGCCGAGCCAAGCCGTAAGCTGAAGTCGTCTCATCATGATGAAAGTATCAATTTCCTCAAAATCGGTATCTGTAAAAGGCAGAATTTTCTTATATCCAGAAAGCCAGGCATTAACCAGTTTTGGAACGATTGGTTTTGATTCGATAAAGCTCAAAGCCGAAGCCAAATCCTGAAGATGCCAACCGAATCCACAGTCATCGAAGTCGATTACCTTTATCTGTTCTCCTTCAATAAGCAAGTTTGCAAGTCTTAAGTCAGCATGAATCAAACCGAAGTTGTTTCCAGTCTTACCGTATCTCTTAAGCCTTTTTTCAATAATCTGAACAACATCTTCAAGGAAGGTCTGTGCTTCCGGAGTCATATCAGGGAATGAACGCCAGTCACCCCATTTAGGTGTCTTACCGATTACATTGTCGAAGCTCCATTCAAAGCGATCTATTTTTGAGGTTCCGTTCCAGATTTCTGTCTGGCGATGAAGGTAAGCTGTTGTTTCACCAAGATACTTGAACTGCTTTACCATCTGTTCTTCATCGTTTTCGTCAGGAGAAGATCCCTTAAGGAACTCGGTGATCACACAGTTGTAAACCTCTCCATCCGGACCTTTCACGTTCTGAATATATTCACCGTTAAGACCTTTCATCGGATTGGCAACAATCAAAGGTGTGTATTCATTGATCTGTTTAAGCCACTTCATTTCCGAATTAAGTTCACTCAATGTGTGATATCCTGGACGACCAATTCTAAGAACACCATCGTTGTTTCCAGTTTCTTTATTCTTGACCATGTATGTAGCATTTTCAGAAAGGACGATTAATTTTGCTTCATCCTTGTCCTGCCACCCGTAGTATTCCAAGGCCGATTTTGCAACCTGGTTAAACAAATCCATATCAAAATTCATATGTACTCCTATCTATTCAATTCAGTTAAACTTTCATCCAGAGCCGAAACAAACCAATCGATGTCTTCGGACTTAAATACAAGCGGTGGTCTTACTTTCAAAACATTTCCATAAGGCCCACAGTTTGATGTAAGAATCTTTTTTTCATACATCTTGTTTATTACAAGCTGAGCCAATTCTGGATCAGGAGTTTTGCTCTCAGGATCTTTGACAAACTCTATTCCTATGAAAAGTCCGGCACCCCTTGCATCACCAACCGACTCCCCATGTTTTGCCTGAACTTCCTTCAATGCCTTTAGGAAATCTGCTCCAACTGTTTTTGTATGTTCAAGAATATTTTCTTTCTCAATAACATCAAGCACAGCAATTGCAGCAGCCATTGAAACTGGATTTCCGGCAAATGTATTGAAGTAAGGAAACTTCTCGCTGAAAGCTTCAAGAATTTCATGTTTCCCGCAAAGCCCTGAACAAGGAATTCCATTTGCCATAGGTTTACCCATGGTAACAAGGTCAGGAGTGATTCCATGTCTTAAGAAGCCCCAGAAAGAATCTCCTGATCTACAGAAGCCAGGTTGAACTTCATCGCCTATGAACAAGCCACCGTTCTTATGGACAACATCAACAGCAGCCTTGAGGAATCCCTTAGGATAAGGCAGGACTCCATCAGAACTGAAAATAGAGTCAGCAATGAAACATGCAAGCTTGATTCCATGGGCTTTCATGTCGTCTATCTGCTTTTGGATCTCATCGCAATACCACTTTGTAAACCCTTCCGCATCATCTCCAAACCTATAGAAGTCCGGAGTAGGAACAAGACGAACACTATCAAGAAGTTTCTGACCACCTCCGATAGATGGTGAAATTGCACTCACAAGTTGTGTATTACCATGATAGGCTTCCTGAGAAATAAGGATTCCTGTTCCCCCTGTGTATGCCATACAGATTCTCAAAGCCAGGTCATTTGCTTCTGATCCTGAACACATATACATGGCACGGTCAATTTCTTTTGGCATGAGCGAAAGCAATCTTTCACTGTAGTTGATGATGTTTTCATGAAGATAACGTGTATGGGTGTTGATTTTTTTCATCTGTTCATGAACAGCCTCAACAATCTTTGGATGTGAATGTCCCATACTTGGAATATTGTTGTATGCATCAAGATACTTATTTCCCTCAGCATCCCAAAGATATTCACCTTCCCCTTTTACAAGGTTCAATGGTCGTTTGTAAAAGAGTCTGTATGAGCTTCCCATACAGGATTCACGACGCTTAACAAGTTCCCTTGTTGTTGGGTCAAGGGAATCGACATCCATGCTATTAAATCTGTTGCAATCCAAGATGCTGGACTTTGCAAGTCCCGGTACATAAGACATTTCACAACCTCCAAAAAAATAAATTAAAAAGGCGTACAAAACTCAAGCTTTTCCAGCTGAATCTTGTACGCCCTTGTACTCAGTATGCTAACCGGTTTGTTTACCGGCATTCATCATTCGTTGTCTAAGTTATACAAAATAAAAATCTATATTTCTTTGAAAAAAAATTAGTTCATATTGTATTTTTTTTAGGTTCTCATGATTCTTCTATCACATATTTTTCCATAAGAAACTGTTTGTACATGATTGGTGTTACTCCCATTTTCTTTTTAAATATTTTTGTAAAATATTCCTGATTTGCAAATCCCAACGTGTAGGCAATTTCTTTTATGCTCATTTCATTATCCCTTAAAAGAACTTTTGCACGGTCAATCTTAACCTCCGTCATAAAATTGACAAAACTCATATTTGTTATCTTTTTGAAAACATGGCTTATGTAGCTTGGGTTCAAGAAAACGCCTTTGGAAACATCATCAAGAGATAATTTTTCATCCACATGAACTACAGCATATTTCCCAATTTTGTAGACCAATTTATCATCAATCATCTGATATTTAGTTACCATGGCACTAGCTTCTTTAAAGTTCATAATCCAGATTCGGATAAGTTCATCTTTGCTTTTAAGTGAAAAACCAAAACGATATGTAAAATCATCCTTGTATAGAAATTTTTCAAGCCATGGTTTTCTTTCAATCAATGTCTCGTAGATATACAGTTTTGCCTTGTCTGAAATTATCTGACAGTTAACAGGATCATTATTCCAATCCTTGAAAATCTGTTCAAAGATTTCACTGATAATAAAATCCTCGCTTCCACCGCCAAGAAAAATATTTGCAATCAGGGCATCAACCTTGAACTTTAATTCATTTTCCACATAATCAACACCATAGTCACAGCACATTCTTGCAACGGACTCCTCCAATGTTGATTCGTCAAAAGGATCTGTAAGATAATCATATACTCCGTTCAGGAAATAGCATCTGGTGGTCTTATATGATGAATCTCTTCCGATTACAATCAGTTGAAGCTTTGCAAATTTTCTTACAAAATCATGAATCCTTTCCGGAGAAATTAAGTCAGTACCATCAGAGAAGGCTATCAGAATATCCGATTTTCTCTGGTGAATGCTTTCAGATAGCAATTCAGAACTCCTGATGATTTCTGTATCAAGATCGAAATTCCGGAATTTTTCCCAGAAAGAGAATTCAATGATTTTTTCAGCATTTACGCCTTTTCTGTCAAAAAAAGACACACGATGCATTTTATTGACCCATTGAAGAAGTTTCTGGCAAGGTACTTCCACCATCAATTACAATCTGAGTTCCTGTTATGTAGCTGGATTCCTTGCACCCCAGGAAGGCTGCCAATTCACCAACTTCTTCAGGATCTGCAAGTCTTTTAAGTGGAACTGCATCGGCAATAGCCTTAATGGCGCGTTCCGGATGCTCTGGATCAGACTGCTGTGCCATACCTTCAACAAGTGGTGTAAGTACATATCCCGGACAAATAGCATTCACACGGATATTCTTATCTGCAACTTCACGAGCCATTGATTTAGTAAATCCAACCAACGCAGCCTTTGAAGTTGCGTATGCAACCTCACCAGGATCAGCAACCATGTCACCAGTTACAGAACTCATGATCACAACTGCCCCACCACCGTTTGAGACGATGCTTGGTAGAATTGCTCTTGTTGCATTCCACACTCCCTTAATGTTTATATCGATATGCCTGTCACGGTTTTTGAAATCGTCGTCACCCAGGAAATCCTCAAGAACGCAGATACCTGCATTACAGACCAATGTATCTACTTTTCCATATGTTTTTTCGGTTATTTCAGCAAGCTTCTTACAGCTTTCAAAATCAGAAACATCAACCCGAACTCCAGTTGCCTCAAATCCCTGTGATTTCAATTCAGAAGCAAGTTCAAGTACCTTAGGTCCCCTTGCAGCAAGAACAAGCTTGGCGCCGTATTTTGCATACACTTTGGCAATGCCTTCACCAATCCCCTTAGATGCACCTGTGATTACACATACCTTTCCTTCAAGTTTCTTCATATTTCACCTCTTGAGCAATAAAAAAAGGCACGGAACAGGAAGATTACTTCACATTCCGTGCCTCTTTGCACTATTGAAATTCAATCATAAAACAACATTTATGATAAGGTATTTTTTTTATGTCATTTAGTAATTTTTTTAGGTTTCCCATCGAAAGCCATCAAAAATTCCCTTGATTTCAGCCCAGTTTTTTCCGTAGAAATCACTATATTCTACAATTTTATTTTTATCTTTGCTACACCATTCATCCTCAATTCCACATGTTTTAAGGCCAATTTTTCTTGCAGACCTAATGGCATAAAGTGCATCCTCAAAGACAATGGTCTCTTCTTTTCTTGAGCCAAGAAGATTCATTGTAAATAAAAAAATATCCCCTTCATGTTTTGAAGTATTGTATTCCGAGCAAAAAACAAATTCATAGAAATATTCCAAGAGTCCGTTTCGCTTTAAACAGGGAAACACAACTTTCCTATCTGAAGCTGTAAGAAGTGCCATCTTTACATTTTTTGATTTGAGCAGTTCGAGGAATTCAAGGATGCCTTCCTTTTTTTTAATTTTATTGGCATAGAAATCAAATAAAACATCGTTAATTCCATCTACTATTTCCGATTCTGTTTTATTGATGCCGTATTTTTTCCTGAAAACATGAGACAACTCTAATGTTGTTTTTGTAAAAAAGAGTTTCTTCAGTTCTGAATTCTCATTCAAACCTAACCATTCAAGACATGCACCACCTACTTCGTCGTAAATACCCATGGAATCAATCAATGTTCCGTCAAGATCAAATATGGCACCAGAAATAGTCATAGTTCTGCAATTGTCTAAAAAAATCAGACTAAAGAAAATGGAATATTTATAGTTTCATTTATATTTTCTTTAGAATGATTCCTTATAGCGCTACAAAATCTTGCAGAGTTCTTCTACATCCTCCATTTTTGTTGCCCAGCTTGTGGCAATTCTGATTACTGTATGTCCTTCATCATATTTTTCCCAGAAGCTTACGGCAACTTTTTCAGTCAGTTTCTTGTATTGTTCATTTTCAAGAACTACAAAAATCTGGTTTGTAGGTGAATCTATGCAGAAACTATAGTTCTTCTTTTTTAGTTCAGCCTTGATTCTGTCGGCACATTCAATGGCATTGGCGGCAATCTTTGTGTATAGTCCATCAGTAAAAAGCACATCAAATTGAATTCCGTTCAACCTTCCCTTTGCAACAAGGGCACCGTGCTGTTTTACTTGAGCCACATAATGGGCTGGCATATTTTTCTTTGTGAATACAAGGGCTTCTCCGCAAAGGGCTCCGACTTTGGTTCCGCCGATGTAAAATATATCGCAGAGGCGGGCAATATCTTCCATTGAAGCATCGTTTTCTTTTGCGGCAAGGGCATATCCAAGGCGAGCTCCATCCATATAAAGAGGAATGTTGAACTCATGGCAAACTGCAGAAATGTCTTCCAGTTCTTTTTTAGAATAAAGGGTGCCGTATTCTGTAGGCTGGCTTATGTAGCACATTCCGGGGAACACCATCTGTTCGTGATTCTCATCTGCAAAAAAATCTGCAAGAGTTTTTCTGAGTCCTGAAGCAACTACCTTTGCATCCTTTGTTTCTGTTGTAAGAACCTTGTGTCCTGAAAATTCAATGGCTCCTGCTTCGTGACAGGTTACATGTCCTGTAGTTGCAGAGACTACGCCTTCGTAGTCATGGCAGATTGTGTCTATTACAATCTGGTTTGTCTGGGTTCCGCCTGTAAGAAAAACAATCTGGGCATCAGGACAACCGCAGGCAGCGGCAATTTTCTTTTTTGCACTTTCTGTATAGACATCGGTTCCATAGCCTGAAAGTTTTTCCATATTTGTTTCAACTAATTTTTCAAGAATTTTTGGGTGTGCACCTTCGCAATAATCATTTACAAAATACAGCATGATATTTTCCTCTGAATAAAAGTAAGAAAATAATAATGAATGAACCGGCGAATGTAAATTGAAAAACTGTTATGGCATGGCTAGGTCAAAGAAATTTCACTTAATTTTTTTGGTGGTTTTCCCTCAGTAAGAACTATAGAAGCTATTTTTCCTGATGAGGGCATTTTTAACTCTTTCATGAATTCAATCCCTTTCTTTCGCTGAAAATCTTCAAGTCTCTTTGCAAGGGAAACATGTGGATAAAATTTTTCAGGACAATAATGAGGGCTGATTATAGTTTCATCCAGCAAAGAAAATGAATCTGAAAACATTTTATTGAGTTTCATAAGTTTTTCATTTACAACAGGAACATAAAGTACATGGGGAATCTCAGACTGACATTTTTTGAAAGAAACATCAATTTTATAATCCGGGAAAAATGCATTTTCAAAAACAGATATTATTTTTTCTGCATCAGCCTTACTGTGAAACTGCAGCAAAGTTAAATGCGCAGGAATATGATTGGCAGTCATGAAATCATTTCCTGTGAATTCCGCAGTATCATCAATAATCCTGTCCAATGCATGAGAAGTTTGATTGTCAAAACAAGCAGTCACCAGATACATCATTTGCAAAATCCGACATTTTCCATTTAGAAACTTTCAATTTAATAAAAATGAATTCTATATTACAAAACAAAAAAACAATTTTATATTATAATATAAATATGAAAGATTCATTTGTAAATGTTAGATGTGATGAGAATAATCCAAAGTGGGAACAAGCCGTAAAACGCGAACATTCCCTCTACAACAGAAATGGAATCCGTTCAGAATTTGAACGAGACTACACCCGCATCCTCCACTGCGAAGCCTACAGAAGATTGAAGCATAAGACTCAGGTTTTCTATGCACCGCAGAACGACCACATCTGCACAAGAATCGAACATGTTAACCATGTTGCAAGCGTAAGCACTACAATTTCAAAACATCTAGGACTCAATGCTGAACTTACTGAAGCAATCGCCATTGGCCACGATATAGGCCATGCACCTTTCGGTCATACAGGTGAAGACATACTGAACAAACTAATTTCAAACCAGAAGGAAGGTAAAAATGCACCTAAGAAATTCTGGCATGAAAGGAACAGCCTTTTTTTTGCAGACTACATTGAAACCCTTCAGGATCCGGACGGTTACGGAACAAACCTTGATTTAACCTACGCCGTTCGCGATGGACTCATCTGCCACTGCGGAGAAGTCGACCAGCAGGGGTTAAAGCCCCGTGAAGAAGCCATGGATCTATACAACATCAAAAGACCTGGTGTTGTTTCTCCTTACACATGGGAAGGCTGCATCGTAAAGGTTGCCGACAAGGTTTCCTTTCTTGGCCGTGACATTGAAGATGCAAGAAGCTACCACATACTGGACATGGCAGCTTACCGTCAGCTTAGGGAAATCGTTGGCGCAACCCTTGGCTTTGGGCCAAACAAGAAATATTCAAACCACACGACAAACGGTGTCTATCGATCAGGCCGTGCAGTAAATACTACAGTTCTCATAAACGACATGATAGTTGACCTTTGTGACCAGAGTTCTCCGGAAAAAGGCCTTTGCTTCAGCGAGCCGTACTACAAGTTCATTTCGGAACTCAAAAGATTCAGCTATGCCAACATCTACAAGAACTGGAGGCTTGAAGAATTTGCCCGCTATGCAGAAAACATACTGAGCACAATATTCAGGACTTTGATGAAACTTCAGGTGTATGCACAGAATGGAAGAGTTGAACAGGCATTGAGATATATGCCAAGCCTTCAGAAAACTTTCGGAAACTGGCTTGTTAAATATTCAAACTATGATGCCCAGAAAAAGAACATCCTTCATGTAAAGACAATACAGGTGTTCGACATCAACGACAACGAAAGCTGGGAAAAATGCATCATTGAATTCATCAGCGGTATGAGCGACCAATTCGCAATCCAGGCTTTCAATGAAATCGTGGGATTCTAAAAAAATGGAAGAAGTTAAATTTTCCTGTAACGGCTGTTCCCTTTGCTGCAGGTTCAAGGGTGGTGTCGTAATGCTTTCAGAAGATGATTTGTCGCGTCTTGCTTCCTGGGCAGAACTCACGGAAGAACAGTTTATAAAAGTTTACTGCCAGTGGATAGAAAATTCCGACGGAAAGGAATACCTGTGTTTGAAAACAATGCATAAATCAGAGGAAACAGACGATTGCATTTTCTGGGACCCTTCAATTCCAGGCTGCCAGTGCTACGCTGCCCGTCCCGTTCAATGCAGCACCTACCCTTTCTGGACTAAGATTCTTGAATCAAAAGAAAAATGGGATGCTGAAAAAAAACACTGTCCTGGAATCAATGAAGGTGAAATTCATCCAGCAAAAGAAATCGAATCTGAATTAAAAAAATACGAAGGCAGAATTCCCATTACAAGATAAAAATCATTTTATCACTTCACTCCAGGAAGGAATCTTTTTTCCTTCCTTAACAGCCTTGTCTACCATTGTGTAATATTTTATTTTCTTTTCCAGATGGGCAAGGCCTGCCTTAAGGTCCTTTATTTCTTTTTCTGTTTTCTTTTTCTGCTCCATCATCATTTCAAGAATATTCTGCGACTTTTTCTGCATGTTTCTTTCATACTCAAAGAAGCGTTTTATTTCCTTTAATGGAAGACCGGCTTTTTTAAAACACTCAATGGCATTAAGCCTGTCCACATGGGAATCATCATACTTTCTGTGATAGCCGTTTAGATGTTCAACATTTTCCAGCAAACCTATTTCCTCATAATATTTGAGGGCCGAAGAAGTAAGATTAAATTTATCTGACATTTCCTTTATTGAATACATACATGCTCCTTTCACCAGTCATATTTTATCACAAAACCCCTTGAGTTCAAGTTAACTTTAAGTTGTATAATATAATCGGAGGAACAGCAATGAGCTACTTTGCTTCTGAAAAAAGATATGACGGAATGAAATACAATCGCTGCGGAAAGTCAGGCTTGATGCTTCCGGCTGTATCCCTTGGTTTATGGCACAACTTTGGAACAAACGATGACTTTGAAACCATGCGACAGATGTGCTTTACCGCCTTTAATGCAGGAATCACACATTTTGATCTGGCAAACAACTACGGTCCACTTCCAGGTTCTGCAGAAGGAAATTTTGGTAAGATACTGAAGGAAGATCTTGGCATTTACAGGGATGAACTCATCATTTCCACAAAAGCAGGATATGGAATGTGGTCTGGTCCTTACGGTGACTGGGGCAGCAGGAAATATTTGATTGCCAGCCTTGACCAAAGCCTTAAAAGGATGGGCCTTGAATACGTGGACATTTTCTATCATCACCGCATGGATCCAAGCACGCCTCTTGAAGAAACCATGGGTGCATTGGATCAGATTGTAAAATCAGGGAAAGCCCTCTATGTTGGAATTTCTAACTACGATGGAAAGACAATGAAGAAGGCGGCAAAAATTCTGTCTGACCTTAAGACGCCTTTCATCATCAACCAGAACAAGTACAACATTTTTGACAGAACCATTGAAAACAACGGTCTTAAGAAAAATGCTCCTGCAGAAGGAAAAGGAATCATCACCTTCTCTCCTCTTGCACAGGGACTTTTGACTGACCGTTATCTTAATGGTATTTCAGAAGACAGCCGAATCGGAAAAAATACACCATTTCTGCGCAAGGAAGCCCTTACAGAAAGCATAATTTCAAAAATCAATGGACTCAATAAAATTGCCGAATCAAGGGGACAGACCCTTGCTCAGATGGCCTTAAGCTGGATTCTAAAGGATGATGCAATCACAAGTGTCCTTATCGGCGCAAGCAAACCAAGCCAGATAACCGACTGCATAAAGTGCATTGAAAAAACAAGCTTTACTGCTGAAGAACTAAAACAGATTGACAGACTTTCAAAATAGTTTTTAGGAGATAATAAATGGAAAATTTCAATTTTTATGCACCTACTTACTTTGCCTTCGGCAAGGACAGGGAAAATGATGCAGGACAGCTGGTAAAAAGATTCGGAGGATCAAAGGTCCTCGTACACTTTGGAGGCGGTTCAGTAATCCGTTCAGGACTTTTAGACAGGGTAAAAAAATCCCTTGAAAAGGAAGCCATTCCTTATGTTGAACTTGGCGGTGTACAGCCAAATCCAAGGAGCGGTCTTGTTTACCAAGGAATCGACCTTTGCAAGAAAGAAAAAATCGATTTTATTCTTGCCGTTGGTGGTGGAAGCGTTATTGACTCTTCAAAAGCAATGGCCGCCGGTTCTGTTTATGACGGAGACTTCTGGGACTTCTATGAAGGCAAGCCTGTTGAAAAAGCTCTTCCAATCGGAACAGTACTTACAATTTCTGCCGCAGGCTCTGAAGGTTCTCCTGATTCCGTAATCACAAAAGAAGACGGAATGCTTAAACGCGGTGCAAGCGGAGAAGCATACAGACCAAAGTTTTCAATCCTTAACCCAGCCCTTACTCAGACCCTTCCAGCGTATCAGACTGCCTGCGGAATTACTGACATCATGGCCCACCTTTACGAGCGTTATCTTACAAACACAAGCAATGTAGAGACTACAGACAGAATGATAGAAGCACTTTTGCTTGCCATGAAAACGGAAGGTCCTAAGGCTGTTGCTGACTCCAGCGACTATGAATCAAGAGCCAACATCATGTGGGCCGGAATGATGGCCCATAACAATTCATGCGGGGTCGGAAGAAGCCAGGACTGGACAAGCCACGGCATAGAACATGAACTTTCTGCCCTCTATGACTGTGCTCACGGTGCAGGTCTTGCAGTAACAATGCCTGCAGTTTTCACTTACACTATGAAGCACGATGTAATGCGTTTTGCCAAGGTCGCAGTGCGCGTATGGGGATGCCAGATGGACTTTGATAATCCTGAAAACACGGCGAAGGAAGGAATAAAAGCCCTTCAGAATTTCCTTGTTTCAATCGGCATGCCAAAAAACTTTGCAGAACTCGGCGCAAAACCTGAAGACATTGAAAAACTTGCTCACACCTGCTGCTACGGCAATGGAGGCTCAGGAGAAATCCAGGGCTTTACAAAACTTAACCAGAAGGATGTGGAAAACATCTACAGGCTGATGGTATAAAAAAAAGGGGCTGTCAAATAAGTATGAGTCATTGCCGTGCTCGACACGGCAATCACTTGT
>SAMEA3663296__coassemble_486_pt1 | contig 15411 bp, 21 predicted proteins | sample SAMEA3663296__metabat2_low_PE_018 | metagenome-assembled genome bin SAMEA3663296 (sample SAMEA3663296) | pig gut metagenome | biome: pig gut; feature: pig-associated habitat; material: faeces | place: China | collected 2013
CCGCCGTAATTGTTCGTGCCGCAGCAGACGGCAAGCCAGCCCTTGGCGTAGGAATTGTTCATAGCGAAACCGGTCTTGCATGGTGCACAGACAGTGCCGAAGGTTACAGCATAAATATAACTGATTTGCAGGGAAGTACAACAACCGACTACATGGACGGAAGCGACGGCTGGGAAAAACTAAAAGCAGCCTGTTCTGATGCAGCGAGCAATCCTGAAAATTACCCTGCATGGAACTATAGCTTAACTTATGCTAAAAACAACGGCCTTACAGGAGACCTTGCAACAGGCTGGTATTTACCAACAGTGGCAGAACTGTACACAATCTATCAGAACAGAACTGCAGTAGATACAAGCCTTTCAAAAGCAGGCGGAAGCCAGTTTGGCACAAGCTTGTACTGGTCTTGTTGTCAGTACCCTTCCGGCAATGTTGGCGCCCGGGTACTGAATTTCGGCAATGGCGTTATGAACTACGGCGGCAAGAACTTCAATTGCAATTTTGTATGTAGTGTTTGGGCTTTTAACTAGTGCTGCGTAGCGGCACGGATTTAACTATTTAACAATTCTTGAATTTCCGCGTAGTGGAAATTCAAGAAGGAAAAATTTTATGGCTTTGTATTATGACTTACCTGTTTTTAAAGATGTATACCAGATGACTTTAAGAATATTCCAGGTAACAACAAACTTCCCACGGGAGTACAAGTTTACACTTGGCCAAGACCTAAAGCGGGATTGCATTTTGCTGGTACGTTATATTTACAGAGCTAATAAAACAAAAGACAAAACTGTTTACTTAGAACAGTTTTTGGACAGCATAGGAAAACAGATTACTGCCTGGCGTAATGCCGGTAGCAATAAATAAGTGCACTTGCGTTTACTGGTCTTGTTGTCAGAACCCTTCCAACAATAATAACGCCCGGGTACTGAATTTCAACAATGGCAATATGAGGTAAATCTACCTGCTTTATTGTAAATCAACCTGTAAAACGAGAAATTTTTGCAGCTCCATTTAAAGATAGAATTGTTCATCATATTCTAATAAGAAGATTGAATCCATATTTTGAAAAATACTTTATAAATGATTCCTACGCTTGCAGAGAAGGTAAGGGAACCCATGCAGCAATAGAGCGTGCTGCACATTTTGTACGTTCTGTAAGCAAAAATAATACGCAATCAGCTTATGTATTAAAACTTGATATAAAAGTTTTTTTTATGAGCATAAATCAAAAACTTTTATATGAAAAACTTGAAGCCTTTATTATAAAAGTAACTGAACAGAATCCGGAAATGGACAGAAATTTTTTGCTGTATTTAGGCTGCTTTATAAAACCAGAATTCATAACAAGCAATAAAAGGGTAAAAAATAATTTTGCAGAAAAACTTAAAGTGTTCTGGATGCTTTGTGAAGTTTCAAAGCCAACAAAAGAACTAAAAGAAGAAATACGGGCAAGTTTGAATTCTTATTTGGGAATAATGATGCATTATAAAACATGGCTTTTTAAGAGTAGACAAATAAAGCGATATTTTTATTAATTTGACGAAAAAGATGGTTGGTGGTATATTAAAAAAAGAGGAAATGCCCGATTCTGACGGTCGTCTCCACTTTATTAGCTAAAAGCCGTCCAAAGTTTTGAGTCACTGGGCGGCTTTATTTTTTAACTCTTTCTATCTTTTAAGTAAGAAAGGACTGTCAGAATGAGAATGGCTAAATCAATAGCCAACGAAATAATTTCGTATAAAGTCATTCCGCAAAGCCTCCCTAAAATCAAATTCTGGCAAAACCAGTTGAGTTGGGGAGACGCCGCCATAGAATCAGGCACTTCCAAAAATCATTGTAATATATACCTTTTATTTTGTATAGGTGCATGTAAAAATGTCACAGTATCAGTCTTTTTTATAAGTGCGTCTGGAGAAAAAACCGAACGCCAAAAAATTGACTGGCGTGCAAGCCTTGCAACAGATGACCAGCGTGAACTTTTTGACAAACTTAAGGATTTTGGCGAATCAATTAAAGAATTAAAAAGAATTTTTGACGAAGTGGAATATTTTTGCTTTCCAAAACAAAACGCCGAATGAAAAACCGTTTGAAAGAAATTTGAAAAGATATTCAGGATCTTCGGCTGTTCGTCCGTCGTCTGGACAATATTTATCTTTTAGGTCATCCCTTATGAAACTGAAATCTATCAGCTCATTTATTTTTCTGAACAGATGATTCTGTGGAATCAATTTGTCATATAAATCTGTATATGACTGTAATTTAATTCTTGCTGTGACTTGAGCATAAAAAAAACACCACCTGAATAAGTTTTACTCTATTCAAATGGTGTTTGTAAATTCAGTCTTTTAACAGACTTTTTCAGTGGCCTCGGAAATCGCCGGCCTTTCTTTTTGAGCCTTAAGTCAGACTATATAAGCATGATGATGATCTTAGATGCAAGAACGATGGAAACAAGGGCAAATGGATAAGTTGCGGCATAAGCTGCAGAAACTTCATCTGTACCTGCAGTAGCAATCAATGTACCGAGGGCTGGAGTAGAAGTCATACCGCCAGTGATTGATCCAAGGTTGTTGAGGATTGAAAGCTTGAATACATATCTTGCAAGGAGGTATCCAATGATCATTGGAACTGTTGTCATGACAGCACCGTAGATGAAGTATGTCCAGCGGAACTTTGTGATGAAGTTAACTCCACCTGGAACGCCTGCACCGATAAGGAAGAGTACGAGACCAAGTTCGCGCATGAAGTTCAATGTTTCCTTCTTGAGGCGGCAGTCAACCTTACCGAAGTGTGCAAAGTGTCCGACGATGAGACCACCGATCAAACAACCACCTGAGTTACCGAGGGAGAAGTTGATTACAGGAATCTTGATTGCACCTATGAGACATCCGAGGGCAACAGCAAGGAAAAATGCGAAGAATCCGAAAGGATCGATCTGAACAAGCTGTCCCTTTGGTTCCGGAATCTTGATCTGGTTTGCAGCCTGGAAGTGTGCAACTTCATCAGCCATGTTTACTTTAAGGATTTTTGGAAGAACCTGAACGAAGAGAACAACACCGAGAACACCGAATGTGTATGCAATGCCGTAACCAGCTGTAACATCAGCTTCAAGAGTGGAAACCTGTCCTGCAAGCTTTGCTGCTTCATCAAGGGCAACGGCAACTTCCTTACCGGCAGAGAAGCCTGGAGTAGAAGTAAGTCCACCTGTCAAAAGACCAACGGCCATTGAAGAAGAACAGTTTGGATCAAGGATTGCAAAGATGGCAGCAGTTGCACCGCCGATGATGATGATTACAAAACCAAGGACGATGTAAGCAAGAGTGCTCTTGTTGAATGAACGGAAAAATTTAGGGCCCGCAATCAAACCAACAGCTGTAACAAACAAAGCTGTACCGATGTTTGAAACAATACCAAAGTTGCCCTTGATCTTGTCAGACCAGATTGTGATTACTCTTTCGCCGATCTGGAAGGAAGGGATGAAGTTGATGATTACACCCCAGATAAGAGCTACAAGAAGAACACCTGCAGTTCCCAATTCGATACCCTTAACCTTGATGGCTCCAAGAAGATAGCCGATGGCACCGATTGCAAAAACAATAAAGATAAATGACAGAGCAGATGCAACTACTCCAGCTAAATAAGCAGTCATTTTATGCCTCTTATTATATGAATTTACATCTATATTACAGTTTTTTAAATTATTAAACTACAGATTTTGGGAAAATTTACAGGGGATAAAAAAACAAAAAATCTTATCAAGTATATCTATATAAACCTCATAAGATATGATATAATTCCCCCATTCAATTTTGAATCATTCTTCCGTGGTGTAATGGTAGCACAGAAGCTTTTGGTGCTTTTAGTTCGGGTTCGAATCCTGACGGAAGAATAATTTTTTTTCAATGCTGTAGACTTTCATCTTTATTAAATCCAATTGCAAATAATTTTTCAAATAAGTGAATTTATTGATTTTAAATTGACCCTATCAAATTTTGATACAACCTCCGTTGTATAATAGGGAAAATAATGGAGCTGAAGTCATGGTAGGATTTCTTCTATTTTTGATTCTCGTTGTTTATCCAATATTTCTAATTGTATCTGCCATAATCGGTGGCGGTGGTAGTTCCGGCCCTTACTTTGACAGCTACCATAAGAATGAAGGTTATTCCAACAACAGCCGCAGTGATTCCAGCAGGGATGGATACAAGTATTCCAATGATGACTGCTGCTGTGAATGCGATGACTGTTTTGACAATGAGGACTGTGATTGTTGGTGAAAAACTGAAAACTAATAAGAAGTTTTGATTATAAATGGATTTTTAGGAGGACACTATGAAGAAGTTTTTGGTTACCGTTTATTTAGTTCTAAATGACTGATGAAGCATCCCTAGGAAATGCAATTCGTTCACGGAGAAAAGAACTCAAATACACTCAGGGTTATATTTCCGAAATCACAGGATTAAGCGTCAGTTTTTTATCAGATCTTGAAAAAGTTTATGAGGAAGAAAAATGAGCGAGTACAAAATTGTAGAAAATCAGTTAAATGCTGAAGACTTTAAAGCACTTTTTAAGGATGCAGGATGGGGGAATCCTTGTGATAAAATGTTTGAAGTCTCTCTAAAGAAATCTTATGCAACTTTTAGTGTTCTTGATGGTGACAAAGTAATTGGCTGTGCACGTCTTCTTGGAGATGGAGCAATGGCTTTCTTTGTAAAAGATGTGATAATAAAATCTGAGTTCAGAGGTAAAGGCACCGGTAAAATGCTTATGACTTACATTGAAGATTTTATCAAGCGTCAGATTGAACCTGGCTGGTGGACTTGTGTGGAATTAATGTCGGCAGGTGGAAAGGAACCATTTTACGAAAAACTGGGATTTGAAAGACGTCCTACTGAAACTCGTGGTGCAGGTATGATGAAGATGGTTGGAAGGGAAGAAAAATGAATTTTAGGCTGATGCAAATTTCTGACTACGATTCAATTTACAATCTCTGGATAGGCAGTTTTGCCGGAGTTCCGCGGAAAGCATGTTGCAAAAACTCTTGTTGAAAATGCAATGGTTGCTTTGGAAAAAGAAGGAATCACAAAAGTTGCCCTTGTGGTTTTTGAAAAGAATCAAAACGGCAACGGCTTCTGGGAAAAGATTGGTTTTACAGTCCGCAATGATTTGATTTACAGAAACAAGACCATAGCCCAGATGGAACGCATTGTTGTAAATGAATAGTTATGACTTCTGACTGCAAAAAAACTTGGAATTGATGTTCCGGAAAGTTTCGTTGTTCAGATACTGTAAAATTTAGTTCGCAATTTCGTATTTAAAATTGAAATGTACCAATCGATGAAATCATTGTTGTTGATAATCAGAAAAGGATATTCGAAGAATAAGGATAACCATGATACAATCTATGTAATGGCTGAGGAAATTGCGGGAAGTCTTTCCGAACTCAAAATAAACGGTCGTTAGTTTTTCTATAGTGCGTTAACGGTACTATTTGCTGAAATTTTCAAACTAATGTTCGGTAGTTTATTGCAGATACGGTTAATTAAACCTGCTAAACCACATCTTTAATTTCCATTCTGCAAAAAACTACTATATCAATGTCATAAAAAATTATAGAAGATTTTGGCTATAATATTTTTTTGGGGGAAAGATGAAAAATAATTTTAAGTGGCATAAGGAACAGCTTAACGGAAAATGGTATTCGGTTTGCGATCATGAACATGTTCCGATGATTGAGCATACAAAGGACGGCAAGTACAAGCTTCGAAATGCAAACGGCAAGGCAGTTCTTCACGAAGATTATGCCGATGCCGTAAAGCTTGCCCTGGAAGTTTACGAAAAGTTCAAGAAAATGAACAGGACTTTTGACGAAAAGGAAAATGCCGGCAATTAAATTTTAGTGAGGATCCTGAATTGGAATCAGATTTACGAAACAATTGCTTCAACCGTTAAAAACGTTCTTTCCAAAAAGGAACTGCAGGTAGAAGATCCGGAATTTGACCGGTGGTGCGACAAGGTTGTTGCTGTTCTTGAAAAAGCAAAAAAAAGATTTTTTAACGGCAGAAATTTGGTATAATGATATTATGCGAAAATACTTTTCTTTATTAATGATGCTTACGGCTTTTGTTTTGCCTTCATGTTTTGCAGAACAGAAGTCTGGCAAGGAGGCTGGAGTCATGAACACTTTCAAATCCGTAAAAATGGAAGAAGGTTTGAAGATGATGGCTGGTGATTCAGGATTCATTCTTCTTGATGTAAGGACTCCGGAAGAATATTCGGAAGGACATATTCCGGGAGCCCTTCAGCTGACAAACGAAACCTTTACAAAGGAAGAAGCCGAAAAACTGATGCCGGACAAGGCCAAAAGAATCTATGTTTACTGCAGGAGCGGCCGCCGTTCAAAGCAGGCAAGCCAGAAGCTGGTTGATTTTGGATATGCTGATGTCGTTGAATTCGGCGGGATACTTTCCTATTCAGGTCCCGTTGAAAAATAAAGGCAGGTGGATTGCTTCATCGCAAGCTCCTCGCAATGACGGGGACCATTTATTCCCTTCGCAATGAAGGGAGGTGTTTTTACTTTATTGGCTTAAAGATCATGCCGCCAGAAGTTTCTTCGTGATGGTGATGCTCGCCGTGGTGGTTGCACTTTGCATCAGGATTGTCCCTGAGCTTTCCTTCAAGAAAAAGTTTTACGGCTTCATCAGGTGAACCTGTGATTCCTGCCAGCTGCTGGATTCCTGCGTTGTTCAAGGCATCTATGGCACCCTGACCGCGGTTCCCCAAAATCAGGATTTGGATTCCAAGATTTTTAAGGTAGGTTGCAAGATCGTGGTGTCCAAATCCGCCGTTGTCGATGACTTCCGATTTTACAATTTTTCCGTCTTCGATTGTGTAGATTTTAAAATTCTGCGTTTTTCCAAAATGCTGGAAAATTGTTTCGCTTGATGAATCATAAGTTGCTGCAATTTTCCCGTTCTTGAATTCGTTCAAATTCATCTTCATTTCCCCTGTGTGTTTTTATTACTGCATTCTGGGCACAAGCCTGTAAAAATAAGGTTGTGGGAATTCAGCGTGAATCCTTCCCTGGACATCAAGCCTGAAATTTTTGACGCCTTTACCTTTACGCTATCCGGAACATCAAAGAGCCTTGAACATCCATCGCAGCAAAAGTGATGGTGTTCGTGCAGGCTGCAGTCGTAATGGTCCGAACCGTTTGGTACGCGGATCTTCAGGATTTCTCCCGTATCTGAAAGAAACCCCAGATTCCTGTAGACCGTTCCGCGACTTATGTGTCCGTCAATGGAACGGGCTGTCTCGTAAATTTCCTCTGCAGTTGGATGAGAAAAATTATCCTTCATTATATCAAGGATGATTTTTCTCTGGGCCGTATTTCTGACCTGCATTTTTCTCGCCTAGTAGTTTTCAGCGTTTAATTCAAAGTATGATTTTGGATGTGCACAAACAGGACAGGTTTCTGGAGCCTTTGTTCCAACAACGATGTGTCCACAGTTGCGACATTCCCAAACCTTTACTTCCGACTTTTCGAATACTGCTGCTGTTTCAACATTCTTAAGAAGGGCACGATAGCGTTCTTCGTGATGCTTTTCGATTGCTGCAACTCCGCGGAATTTTTCAGCAAGCTCTTTAAAGCCTTCTGCTTCCGCTGTCTTTGCAAAACCTTCGTACATGTCTGTCCATTCATAGTTTTCACCGTCAGCAGCTGCCTTAAGATTTTCTGCAGTTGTTCCAAGTTCACCAAGTTCCTTGAACCACATCTTTGCATGTTCCTTTTCGTTTTCTGCTGTCTTGAGGAAGAGGGCTGAAATCTGTTCGTAGCCTTCTTTCTTTGCAACTGAAGCAAAGTATGTGTACTTGTTTCTTGCCTGTGATTCTCCTGCAAATGCTGCCTGGAGATTTTTTTCTGTCTGTGTTCCTGAGTACTTACTCATAGTAGTTACCTCTTTCTGTGTGTTTGTATTGTTTTCAGATGCAATTGCAACTGTTGTGTCATAAATGGGTTCAAAATCTTCTGCCGGATGACCGCAAAGTGGGCATGTAAAATCCTTTGGAAGTTCAGGATTCATATATTCGTATCCGCAGATTTTGCAGCGCCAGCCGATGATTTTCTTTCCTGTGTTTGCAACAGGTTTTGGCTTAATGTTGTTCTGATAGTCGGCATAAGTCAAAGGGGCATTTGAATTAAGAACTTCTGCTTCAACAACTTCTGCAACAAAGAGTGTGTGGGTTCCAAGATCTTCTTTTGAAAGAACCTTGCATTCAAGAAGGGAACAGGTGCTCTTTGTAATGTATGGAACGCCGTTTTTGTTTGTCTCGTAAGGGAAAGATCCAAACTTGTCGGCATCCCTTCCGCTCTGCATCCCGAAGTTTTTGATCAGGTCAAAACTGCAGGTGCTGTCTAAAATTGAAAGGGTGAACTCTCCGCTTTCCTTGATCATGTCGCATGTAAGATTTCTGTTCAAAACGGAAATTGCAATCCTTGTAGGATCTGAAGCAACCTGCATGCAGGTATTTGTGATGCAGGCATTGATTTTGCCATTGCTCTTTGCACCAAGAACAAATACGCCGTAAGAAAGGCTGTAAAACGCTTTTGGATTCATAGGCTCTCCTGTGTTTGATTTTCTATTGGGAATGATACTAATAGTTATATGAAGTTTATACCAGGATTATACTTATGTAAATAGGAATGATTACTAATAACAGGTATTTTAAAATCAAAAGCCTTTTATTTCAAGAAAGTTTTCTTCAGGTTTTTCAAGCCATTGGATTATCTGGTCCTTTACCTTTTCGATTTTAAGGCGGGATTTTTTTCCGCGGATGGCACATTCCCAGACAATGCAGACCCTCCAGCACTGTTCCTGAAAGTACTTTATGTTTTCTGCATCCCTTTCTTTGTTGCGCTGAAATTTCTTTTCCCAGAATTCCTTGTTGGATTTTGGGAAGACAAAATATTTGCAGTTTTCGTGAGCGTGCCAGAAACATCCGTTGATAAAAATCACCGCATAGTATCGGGGAAATACAAGGTCCGGTTTCCCTGGATATCGTTTGTCGCAAATTCTGTAGCGGATGCCTGCCCTAAAAAGTGCCGAGCGAATCTGCTTTTCGGGTTTTGTATCCTTTGAGCGAATGTGAGACATGGTTTTGTGCCTGATTTCTGGAGAAACAGTATCCATAAAAATTATTATACATAAGAAAGTGAAATAGTTCATTCTATGGAGATATTTTCTTCGATGTTCTGTAGAAATATGATATAATGATTTTGTAATCATAACGACTAATTCAGCAAGGAGTTCACCGTGTACAAGAATATTGAAAAGCAGACAAAACTTTTGCTCAAGGACCAGGTTCAGTATCAGGCAGGTCAGGTTGTAAGCAAGACTTTGGTTCAGAATGAAAAGGTAAGCATGACGATTTTTTCTTTTGACAAGGGGGAAGAAATTTCTACACATGCAGCACCTGGAGATGCAATGGTAACAGTCCTTGAAGGCAAGGGTAGATTTACTGTTGGCGGCGAAGTTTTCTATCTTGAAGCCGGTGACACCCTCATCATGCCAAAAGATATTCCCCATGCAGTTTTTGGCGAAGAACAGTTTAAGATGCAGCTGGTGGTTTCGTTTTAATTTAAGGGGACATAAAAATGATAAAGGGCCTGCACCACATTTCAATGAAGTGCAGGAGAAGTGAACAGCTTTCAAGGTCAAAGTGCTGCCGCACGCCCGAAATGCAGGAGGTAATCATGAAAGTCGAAGCGACAAAATGGGCCTGGACTCGTGAGCCTAAAGATTTCAAAATCACTGACGAAAAAATCGAGATAATCACAACTCCCCACACTGACCTTTGGCAGCGGACTTACTATCATTTCAGAAACGACAATTCTCCGGTTCTGCAGATGAAGACTTCAGAAAAATTTTTCTCGTTCATCGTAAAAACTGAATTTGAAAGCAAGCGGCGTTTTGACCAGTGTGGCGTAGTAATGTATCTGGACAGCGAAAACTGGCTTAAAGGTTCCATTGAATATGAAAACGATGATTTTCAGCATCTTGGAAGTGTTGCAACCAACAACGGATATTCGGACTGGGCAACAACAGAAATTCCGGCAGGGATAAAATCAATGTGGTACCGCTTCAGCCGCCGTGAAGATGACTATTGCATTGAATGTTCGGAAGACGGAGTTAAATACAAACAGATGAGAATATGCCACATGTACAAGGCAAACGCAGAAATTCAGTTCGGCATTTACGCCTGCAGTCCTGAAGATTCATCGTTCAAAGCAACATTTACAAATATGGAAATTACAGAATGCAAATGGCTTGCACATGACGGCCAGAAACCTGATGAAGAGTAGGGTTATCCAATGTCAATTGCGATAAATTTTTGCTGCACAGGAACAAACGGCAGTGCCAGAAAGCTCGGGGAAGGCATCTAACGGTCGAAAGTCTTGTACGCGAGGCTTTCTTGAATGTTTGCAGGCCTGGCTGCAGATTTCTTTTTGACTTTGGGTTTTACAAGGTCCCAGCTTCTGTCCAAAAGTTTTTTGAGGGCATCTTCAGTTACCGTGGAAAGTCGGATGCTGACCCAGTATTTTTTGTTCATGTGCCAGGCCGGCAAAAATGCTTCTTCCTGCAAAAGGTCTTCAATTAGAAGAGGGTCGCATTTTACATTCATGATGCCCTCAGTTTCTTCGCCTTCTGCGCTTTTTTCTTCTGCAAGGTGAAGGTGCTTTTTCTTTACATCCATTATGATGCCGAACCATTTTCCGCTTGAAGGATGCCTTAGGACAGCATGGGTTTCTCCGTCCCACGGGAATTCAGGGCTTACGGAGTAGATTTCGGAAACTAATTCAAGAACTTGGCTGCGGGTCATGGTTAGATTTTATCTCCCATTGAAATGCCTTGCAACATACCTGCATTCAATTTATCATTAAAGAATGAATGAAAACGAAGCTAAAATCGACGCAATAAAAGTTAAGGTCAAGAAGTTTGAAAATAGCCGTACCCTTATGGCAGCGCTTTTTGTTCTTCTCGGATATTATTTTTACGATTCGTATAAGGAAGGAACTGCCCCAGTCCTCTATTATGCGGTAATTGGAATTCTCATGGCGGCAGACGTTGGTGTTTTTGCCTATGTTTCAGTTCTTGTCCGCAAGCTTGTTAAGGAAAGAAAAGAACTTGAACAGCAGTGATTTTCTTCCTGTTTCCAGGCAGGATTTAATAGAAAGAAATATCAATCAGGTAGACTTTGTCTTTGTTTCCGGAGACGCCTATGTTGATCATCCAAGTTTTGCAGCAGCTCTTCTTGGCCGCCTTCTTGAAGCAAACGGATATACTGTTGGAATTCTTGCTCAGCCTGGCTGGAAAAATGTTGAGGAATTCAGGAAATTCGGTCAGCCAAAATTAGGTTTTCTTGTAAGTGCAGGTGCCATGGACAGCATGGTTTCCAACTATACTGCCAACAACAAGCCCCGTTCGGAAGATGTTTATGCCCACGGCGGAGTTGCAGGCCATAGACCGGATCGTGCCACAAACATTTATGTTCAGGCAATCAGGCAGGCATACAAGGGCGTCAATGTCATCATCGGTGGCATCGAAGCAAGCCTCAGGCGCACAAGCCACTACGACTACTGGTCAAATACCGTAAAGCGCTCAATTCTCCTTGATTCAAAGGCAGACCTTCTTTTATATGGCATGGGTGAACATTCCATCCTTGAAGTTGCGGCCCTTTTGCGCGAAGGAGTTCCTGCCCGTCAGATCCGCAACGTACGCGGAACCTGCTGGTATACGAGCAGGAAGGAAGAAATTCCGGAAGATGCAATCTGGCTTCCTGCCTTTCAGGACATTTCAAAAAATACGGAAGAAAGCAGGGAACTTTTTGCCCGAAGCTATTTAACTCAGGAACAGAATACAGATGCCGTCAACGGAAAGATTCTTGTAGAACCTGCAGACACCCGCTTTGTGGTCCAGATGCCGGCAAGCCTTCCCTTGACAACAGAAGAATTCGACAGGGTTTATGAGCTTCCTTTTACCCGCCGCTGGCACCCGATGTACGACGAGCCTGCGGAAAACAACAAGAGCGGAATTCCAGCCCTTTCGGAAGTTAAGTTCAGCCTTACAAGTTCCCGCGGATGTTTTGGGGCCTGTTCTTTCTGTGCAATTACTTTCCATCAGGGTCGACGCATTCAAGCCCGCAGCCATGAAAGTTTGATAGAAGAAGCCAAGCGCATGACGGAGGACAAGGACTTTAAGGGATACATCCACGATGTTGGTGGTCCTACGGCAAACTTCCGCCACGACGCCTGCGAAAAACAGGCAAAGGCAGGGGCCTGTCCTAACCGCGACTGCATGGGTGTTGATCCCTGTCCCAATGTTAAGGTTGACCACACTGATTATGTTTCTCTCCTTAGAAAATTGCGTGCGCTTCCAAAGGTAAAGAAAGTTTTCATCCGCTCGGGTATACGCTTTGACTATCTGATGATGGACAAGGACAAGACTTTCTTTAAGGAACTTGTTTTGCACCATATATCAGGTCAGCTTAAGGTTGCCCCTGAACATGTAAGCGACAATGTTCTTTCCCTGATGAGGAAAAGCACCCACAAGGTCTACGAGGATTTTGCCAGGGAATACGAAAAAACCAACAGGGACCTTGGCATGAAGCAGTACCTTGTTCCATATTATATTGCGGGGCATCCTGGAGCAGGATTGAATGAAGCTATTGAAACAGCCTTGTACCTGAAGAAGACTGGATTTGTTCCGGATCAGGTTCAGGATTTTTATCCAACTCCCGGAAGTCTTGCAACGGCCATGTATTACACTGGATTCAATCCGCACAGGGAAGGTGCTGACGGTCATCTTGAAAAAGTTTATGTTGCCCGGGGTGGACACGAACGCCGTCTTCAGCGTGCCTTGCTTCAGTTCAACAAAAGGGAAAATGCAAACCTTGTTAAGGAAGCATTGCGTACGGCTGGAAGACCGGAATTGATAAAGGTGCTTTTAGGAAGGTAAGCATCGCAAAAGCTTCGGCTGGCATATGGATTGCTTCGCCCTGTCTGCCTCAGCAGCCTTGCGACGTTGCGATTCATTGCTGCACATGCGTTTTTATAAAAGGAAAAATTTATGCCAAGAAATACAGGACATGCAGATTTGCCCCTCCACACGGGAATTGTTCCAAAATGGCTTGCGGATCGTATGCGCGACATGGGTACCCTCATAGTAGAAGCCCTTATCCTTCAGTACGGAAAAAAGAAGTTCTCCGCCGTTTGAGCGACCCCCTTTGGTTTCAATCCCTGGGTGCTGTCCTTGGCATGGACTGGCATTCAAGCGGAATTACAACTTCGGTGATGTATGCCCTTAAGCGCGGAATAAATGCAAGGGCAAAAGATTTTGGCCTTGTTGTTTGCGGTGGCCGCGGAAAGTATTCCCGAAAGACTCCGGAAGAACTTGAGCTTGTAAGCAACATGGCTGGCCTTGACGGTAACGGTCTTGTTCGCAACAGCAAGCTTGTGGCAAAAGTTGACAGCACTGCAGTTCAGGACGGGTTCCAGCTTTACCAGCACAATTTCATCGTAAGCGATGAAGGGGACTGGACGGTTGTTCAGCAGGGGATGAATGCCGAACTAAAAACTGCCCGCCGCTACCACTGGTGTTCGGAAAACCTAAAGAGCTTTGTAGAAGAACCCCACACGGGGATTACGGGCGAAAATCAGAAATACATTTTGAATCTTACAGACAGTAAGGCAAAGGACACCCGTTCATCCATTCTTAATCTTTCAAAGGAAAATCCGGACAGGATAATCAGCGAAATAAAAGACATTCAGTCCCACGGAGTTTCAGATGCGGTAATAAAGGCCGAGAAGCAGCAGCTGGAGCTTTTTGAGGACACTGAACATAAACTAACGAAAGTTAGCCTAACGGAAGAAATGCTCCCACCGGTCGTTAGCCGCAACATCGTAATGCCCGCACACCACGATGTAAGGGCCGAGGACGTAGATTTGAAGCGCCTTGGAAGCGTTCTTGCCACAGCCTACGAAAGCAATCCAAAGAATTTTGAAAGCCTCCTGCTAACGCCCGGGCTTGGACCTAGAACCTTGCAGTCACTAACGTTAGTTAGCGAAGTAATCAACGGAACTCCAAGCCGTTTCCGTGATCCAGCCCGTTTCAGTTTTGCCCACGGTGGAAAGGACGGACATCCGTTCCCGGTACCGCTTCGCATTTACGATGAAAGCATCAGGATTCTTGGTGATGCCATTGAAAGGTCACGGCTTGGCTACAAGGAAAAAAGCGAATGCATCAACAGACTTCATAAGACTCAGCTTGAAATAGAAAAGAACTGCGATCCCCGTGCAGACTTTGAGGCTGTCCTTGAACATGAAAAATTGAACCTCCCGGGTTGGGAAGGCAGAACGGAAACAGAAAAATATTACCGCGGCTAAGTGTAAACAAAAGCCATCCTGATTTTCAAAGGTCGCTGCTTCGGGCAGGACAAAAAGCGACCCGGAGTTGACGGCTTCATCAGCTTTTGCAGCCATGATTTCATCATCGTTGATGATGTAGCGGATGAGGATATTTGCGTCAGCGAACACTATGCTTTTCCTCTGCGGCTATTGCCCACGCTTCTTCTTCTTTTGCTCTCAACGAAGGGTTGGCGTAGTTTGCAAAGCGTCCTCTAAGAGTGCAACGCGGAGCGGCAGCCTTTTGTGGCAAAGGCTGAATAATGTTCAGCATATAGTGGATTTGCTCGTCGCTCAGAGTTTGGACTAATTTCATAACCTGTGCTCGCTCTGCTAAAGTGTACATAAAAAGCCTCCTTCGCATGTGATACAGTCAGTATAAAACAAGAAAATGAAAAAATATCGGGAACTTCGAAAAACTCGCCTTCGTCGATTTTCCGAAGTTCCAGACGAGTTTTAATTCCTGAAAATAGTTAAAATTAGTATTTACAACTTGGGGCCTTATATGTGTTATGTGATTATCTGTCGTAGTCAGCAGGTTCTGTATCGGGTACTTTTGATAAAACTGCCACAAATTTATTTCGAGAACCTCTTTCAGCTCTTTCTTCCAGATAATTCTGAGTTTCCAAAGCAGAAATTTTCTATTTTTTATCGTGCTCAAGACATATAAATGTTATAAGCTTTTCCTTCAATTTCTTTAAGTTTTGCAGAGAAAAATGTGAAAAATAGCCCCAAAATACAAGGAAAAATGTGATTCATGTCTCAAAAATCACTGGAAAAATGTGATATGTAGGTCTATAATAAGATTATGCTCAGGCGAAAAGTAGATGATTATTTGATTCAGTGGAAAAACAATCCAGACAGGCTCCCTCTTGTAATAAAAGGTGCAAGGCAAATTGGAAAAACCTTTTCTGTAAGGAATTTTGCAAAGTCTTACAAGAACTTTATCGAAA
>SAMEA3663296__coassemble_540_pt1 | contig 14145 bp, 15 predicted proteins | sample SAMEA3663296__metabat2_low_PE_018 | metagenome-assembled genome bin SAMEA3663296 (sample SAMEA3663296) | pig gut metagenome | biome: pig gut; feature: pig-associated habitat; material: faeces | place: China | collected 2013
CAGGTTATTTTACCTAAATGATGCAAGATAATTCTATGACTTTAATATACGAGGAGATAGAGTCAGGTGAAAAAGATTGTTGCACTTGTAATTGCTTCACTTGTTTCTTTTGCATTGTATGCACAGGCAGCGGACAAAGTGTCTGAAATAATATCTGCCAGGGAAGCTAGTTATGGACAGGCTGCTTATCTTGCATGTTGTGCCCGCGGAACGGTTAAAGATGAAACTGGATATGAGGATGCACTCAATGTCCTTAAGGAAAAAGGATTTGCAGATTCATCAGTAAATGCTTCTGATAAAATCACAATGAAGGAACTTGCAAAAGTTTGTTCTTATACGTGGAAAATTGAAGGAAGCTTAATGTGTAAGCTGGTTGGATCTCCACGCTATATTTTCAGACAGATGAAAGCTGATGAAGTCATAGATGTTTCGGCTGATCCAATGGGAGTTCCCAGCGGAAGAAATCTTCTTGCCGTAATTACGGACTGCATAGACAGGTACCAGGTTAAGGACGGGGAGGATAAGTAAATGAAGAAATTAAGGGGAGCAATACTGTCATTTTCTGTTCTTTTGGGAACTTCTGCTGCTTTTTCCTACGATTTTTCTGCAATTGTAACTGATTCAACAAAAGTTGATTTTTATAACGGCAAATTTGAAAATCCTCTCCTAAAACAATCGGAAAAATTCATCGGGGCTTTTACAACTCCATTGTCAAAGGATGGCGTTTCCAGCCTTGCAGCGGAAGCAACTGTAGAACACAAAATGGATAGACAGTTTGGGGATGACGGAAAAACAGACAATAACATCGTTGTTGACTGTACACTCTTTAAGTTTGCTACATCAAGAAAAATCAAAGGAAATATACTTGATGTTTCTGCAGGTCGATTCTTCTATTCTGACCTTTCGGGTATTGTTGTGGCTCAGCCAAATGACGGTATCTTTGCAAAATGTAAGATGTCTAAGGTTGAATTTTCTGCATACGGCGGATATACAGGCTTGCAGAATGTAAAGAATGTTTCTGTCATTACAAGCAAGGGCAAGATTTGGTCACCTTCTGATGAAAAGGATGTCTATGACTTTACAGCCCCTTATGCAATTGGTTCTGTTTGCGTTTCTTTACCATACATATTTAAGAACCAGACGGTTTCTTTTGAAGGCCTCTGTGCCGTAAATGTTGGTGGCCCTGCTGATTTTGAAGACGATGACGAACGCATCTATGGAACTGTTAACCTTACGGGTTCACTTTCTGAAAAATTGTTCTACACAATCAATGGAACTTTCGGAACAACAGATTTCGACAAAATTGGACTTTTGGGTAGCTTGAACATTAACTATTTCTCTATTTACAAGAATGCAGCATTGGAATTCAATGCCGTTTATGCTTCTGGAGAAACGGACAGTATGGGAAGTTTTGTAGGTGTTACAAAGATTGCTGCCTGTCTTTCAAAGGATGAACCCATATACAGTGGACTTATGAAGATGGGCCTCTCTGGTTCAATCATTCCAATTGATAAATTCGTAGTGTCTGCAGGTGGAGACATGGTGTATCGCCTTCTTGAAGATTCAACGGAATTGTATGGAGTTCAGGTTTCTGGCGGTATAATGTACAAGATGTATTCTGACTTGAACTTCTCATTGTCAGTTTCACATTTTGTTGGAAAGTATGAGGAAGCAAGTCGTACTGAAATTGCACTCGGATTTGCTCTTGCTCTTTAACAAATAGGGGGATGTTTATGAAGAAAATTCTTGCACTTGTTTTAGTTTCCGTTTCGCTGTTCAGCGTTAATGCTCTTACTGCCACTGTTGTTTCTGTAAAAGGTAAAGTTGAAATTCAGGAAGCCGGAATGTGGATAGACCTTCAGAAGGGTGATGTTCTTGAAAAGGGAACTGTAATTTCTACTGGTTTCAATTCTTCGGCTGTGCTCAGCGTAAGCAATTCAAGCATTAACCTTGGACCTTTGACAAGAGTTACAATAGAAAATCTTGTTTCAACAAAAGACAAGGATACAACACAGATTTACATTGATTCCGGATCCATTGCGGCAAATGTTTCAGGCAAGGATGGGAAACGTGCCGGATTTAAGGTTCGCTCTCCTGTTGCAACCGCTTCTGTCCGCGGAACGTCTTTTGTTGTGTCCTCTTCTGGGAAACTTACAGTTTCTGAAGGTCTTGTTGCTTTCGGTGCATCAGAAAGTGATGGCCCGTCAGTAGTGGCTGATGTTCCTGCTGTTTCTGGAGCTGCTGCCGTAGCTGAAAAAAATGCGCCTGTAACTGCAGAAATAGCTTCAGAAAATGAATCTTCTTCAGAAGGTGGAGATCAGGGGCATGCCAATGCTTTTGCTTCAACTGCAGACGTAGGCGGTGAAGGTGTCCCTGTTGCTGCAGGACAGTCAAGCAAGGCAAGTTCAACTGGAAATTCACCATCGTCACCTCGCGTAGAAATGGCAAAGGCTTCTTTAGGTGGTGTAGACAATACTGTTACAGTTTCAGCTCAGAATTCTGTTTCTGCAGGTTCATCTTCTACATCAGCTTTAACTGCTGTTGGTAATATTTCAAGTTCTACTGTTAATGCAGTGGGGTCTATTTCAGTTACTGTTAAGTTCGAGTAATAAAAATGATCATAAAGAATATTTCTGTCAAAACCTGTAAAAATCATATTGAGACAGAAATATCTTTTGATTCTGACGGATTCATAAGAGGCTGCTATCTGATCCAAACGGTTTCCCCAGTTTATGACGGGAATATGATTGTCTGCCAGATAGCAGCCGGCATTTCCTCCACTAAAGTTTTGTCCTGTGCTGATGCAATTCCTGCAATTCCTTCTACGGATGAAAAAAAATATCCCTATAACCTTATAACACGAATCTTTGGTGAAAATGATGTCCTCATTGAAGAAAGAAAAGATGTCTTTGAATTCTCTTTACCGGAGCGTAAAAAAGAAACTGTAAAAAAATCTTTCATCGCGAAACTTTTCGGAAACTGAAATTTATTTTTCCCTTCAGCAAAAGGTGTTTTGTTTTTCTTGAAAAAGTCGCAGCAGTGTCAAAATTCCATTTTTCATTTTCTTTTCCCTTTGTCCAGTTTAATCCTGCACTAATGCTTTCAATGGCTTGTTTTTTGAAATAGAATTTTTCAGTGATTTTATATTTCCTGCTTTTGTCTTCTTCAATGGAAACTGTAAGGCCTGTTGAAGATTTAAATCTACCATAGTTTATTCCTGCATCTATTCCTGCGGATGTTTTTTCTTTTCCCGTTTCTGTAGTGCAGGAATAGTCGTAGTTTCCCTTGATGTGATATCGCATGGTTGTGTATGAAGAGCCTAATTTCAAATCATATTGACTGTAAGAATTTGACATTCTCTCTTTTGTGTTTCTTTTTGTCTGTCCAAATGTGGCCCCCAAAACCGCAATGCCTTTTCTGGTCTTGAAATTGAATTTGGGTGAAAGAAAAATTTGCTGTCCTATTCTTGGATTATTGCCTGAAGCAGTTATTATATCTTCGTCCGCATTAAAATGATACATTCCAAGCTGAAAGAAACCTATTGATAAATTGCATTGGTTTCTTAGCCATAGTCTTGTTCCCCCGAATGGATTTTCATATATTCCAAGAACAGTTAAGGTTTTGAATTTTTCCCCTGTTAGAGATGCCGAAATCTCAGAAGAAAAAAAATCCGATTCATTGTAATACCTTTCGTTCTGGAACCATCCTGATTCCCTGCAGTATTCATGGAAAAAAGTTCCTGCTGTAAAAGACAATGTCATTTCACGAAGAAATGGAGGGGAGAATTTTCTGTATAGGGAGCCGTATTTTTCTCCTGAATCTAAAATTACGATTTGCATTGACGGAAGAAAAATGTCAGTACTTTTGGGGGTAATGGCAGCTGACCAAGAAAAAGTGTTTTTTGAAGATGAGGCAGAAGGCAAGGAAACAGTTATTCCAGAAATTGTAAATGAAGAATTCCTGTGAGGAGATGGACATGAAAAGAAAGGTGTCTTTAAACGGCTTATTCCACCTGAGTACCTTAGGTTTCCCGCAAGAACATCAACTTTTAGTTTTGCAAAGTTATCTGAGTACCATATCCCGTATGTGTATTCCTGCATCAATAGATAATCATGGGCATTGTTCCCGTGAAGTTCAATAAGTGGGAGTGAGCCAAGTTTTGCATTCCCCGCAATAACCGTTTGACCAAGGTTCAGTTTTAAGCCATAGTTCCATTTGATTTCTGATATATCCCTCACCATCCGTTTGTCTTTGTCAACAGGGACTGTGAATCCTACAGAAGAATTAAATTCGATGGAATTGGAAAATAGATGTGCTGAAAGGGAAAGGCAAAGTGTTACCGTCAATATTTTTTTCATCTTTTATTTTATAAATAAAAAAAAAATAAAAAGGTACCCTTTGCTTGAAATTTACTGAAATGGGTCTTTGCTTTGGTCTACAGTCAGAAGCTCTGGTACATTTACCTTGTATTTTGCGCCCGGCAATGCATTAAGCACATCCTGGTAATTGTTTTCAATCTTTTCTGTTTTTTCAGCATCAAGGGCTGCTGCAACTTTCAGACATGGCTTGTATTTTGCGGCTCTTTTGAAAATCTCATTTCTTAGAGTTGCCCTTTTTGTAATTCTAAGCTGCTTAACGCAATCCATTACTACGATGTCATCGGTTCTGGTGCTGATCAGTCCTTTCTTTATGTATGCGGACTTAACTTTTTTTGAATTCTGGTCATAGTAATAGATTCTGTCAAAAAAATCGTTTTCATCTTCTGCTGCAATGGATCTGCAAAGGAAATCTCCAAATCTGAAGGGAGAATTAATATCATCTGTTGTCAGCATGAATTCAGGGTCGGCGTAGAGGACTGACCTTTCAAGCACGAGTGCTGTTTCACATTGTAATGCAATGGTGTCGGTGCTGATCCAGTATTCAACTTCCTTATAAACTGCCTTTGCGTATAAAGTGCCTTCTGATTCCATCGTAATCATTTCGTCCTCTTCATGGATTACGGAAAGGTTGTTGCCGTATGCAACGCTGAGAATCTCATGCATCTTCTTGTCACGCCCCAAAAGACAAAGATGCGATTTGGGAGAAAGAACTTTTGCTTCTACCAAAATTTCTTTCTGTTCTGAAATTACTTCTTCTGTTTTAAAAATTTCGTCTGACTGAATGTTTTCAGGCTTGATGACAGCGTCAGGCGCCTTTTTTATGCAGGAAACTGTTGTGAAGGTAAGGGCAATAAGTACTGGTACTACAGGTGTTTTCATTGTTTTTTTCAAGTTCTTCTCCATTTTTCAGTAAGGAATTGTAATGTGGTTGTGGTAAAAAATCAATTTTTAGTTTGTGCATGGGGTCTTGGGGTCTGTCCCCTCTGATATAAACAGAGGGGACAGACCCCTTCGAGTTGTTTCCTTACCAGAGGGGACAGAGGGGACAGACCCCATAAAATTTTGGTTCATAAATTGCAGAATTGACTTAAAATTCATGACTTTTTACTTTTCAACTTGTAATTTTTAATGGTTTTATATAAAATGTCTTAAAACTTATTACATTCAGAGGAATAGAGAATGATTTCTACAAACGAAATTAGAGTAGGTTCAGCATTTATCGTAGAAGGTGAACCACTTATCGTACAGAAGAAGCTTGGACAGAAGGGTGGCCGCCAGGGTATCACAGTAAATCTTCGCGTTAAGAACATTGTTACAGGCGGTACAAAGGACCTCGGTATTGATGCAGGTGACAAGTTTCAGGAAGTTGAACTTGAATCAAAAACAGTAAAGCTTTCATACATCGATGGTGATGATTTCCACTTTATGGACCAGGAAACATACGATGAAGTTCTTCTCGGAAGAGATGACCTTGGTGACAACGCCGGTTACATTTCTCCAGATGATGACTATGATGTTCAGGTTACATATTATGAAGGAAAGCCAGTTGGTATCGATCTTCCAACACAGGTTGTTCGCACAATTACATACTGCGAACCTGGAGTAAAGGGTGATACTTCTGGTAAGTCTCTCAAGCCAGCTACTCTCGATACAGGTATCGAAGTTCGCGTTCCATTGTTCTGCAATACAGATGACCGCATCGTTATCGATACACGCGAAGGCGCATTCGTAGAACGCGCAAAGGACAAGTAATTTTTTTGTTTCGTTGCTAAATTAAATAAAACCTGCGTTTTTCCAATGGAGATAACGCAGGCTTTTTATACGATCCCGTAGCTCATTTATGGATAGAGCGGCTGCCTCCTAAGCAGCAGGTGGCGAGTTCGAACCCCGCCGGGGTCAAAATGCTAAAGGCTGTCTTTTTGACAGCCTTTATTCATTTTAAAATTCAATTGATTTTTTTGAGGGGTCTGTCCCCCTGATTTTAGTCTTCTACCTCAGCTTCTTCTTTCTTTTCTTCCGGTTTAGAAAATAGGGGGTCTGTCCCCTCTGTAAAAAAAATTACGAAGTTTTTTATTCTTCCTCTTCTTCCTTTTTTTCTTCAGTTTTAGGAGTTTCTACTGGTTTTTGTGCCTTGATTTTCTTTGGCCGAGGCGGCTTTTTCCTGTATTTAACGACATAGCTGCCGATAATCATGAAGGTTATGGAGAAAACTGCAATGAAGATTACCCTCCAGTCCTTTAGAACAATTAGGGAAAGGTTAAAAATTTGGTTGAAATCCATGGTATGATTATCGGCTGACTTAGGGGCATTCTTTAGGGTGCTTGGGAAAACTTGGTGGTCATAGGGTTGTTTTAACTTTACAACTGAGTGATAAATAAATAAAATGAATTTATATGGACAAGAAACATTCAGGCAATGCAAAGAGCAATTTTGATAAACTGGCTTCTGACCTTACCATAAAAGAACGCAAAGACATTCTCAACAGAGTTAATCCTGCAGATATAGAAATCAAGATACCTTCTGAAGGTGATTACAATGACAAGAAAGCGGAAAAAGAAAGGCTTGCGGAAACAAAAAAAGGCCTTGTCCGTCAGTTTAAAAAAGAACCTTTTTTCAGAAAGTTCGTTGTATGGTTAAAATCCTTCATTTTTAATGTAAGCGTTGAAGAAGTTTACAACAATGCTGTCATTGGAGCTCTTGCCCGTCGCATAGAAGTTCTCTATCCGGGACTCATTGACTACAAGCGCAGAATCATCGGCAATACTATGTACAAAGAACTTTGCGGACTTCATAGGTCTCAGGAACTTTTCAAGAACCAGCTTAGGCTTGCAGATGCAGATTCCGGTGTGTTTTATTTTCTTTTGTGCCGGCAGCTATATCCGGAATTCATGGAATCCGTAAAGAAGGTTTGTGATCCGTTTCAGATAAATTTTGATAAACCTTTGGGGCAGGAAGCTAGAAATAATTTCCTGAACAAAATCGACGACATGCTTGCCTCTATGGGAAATGACATGAGGGAAAAAATCGGTGCCATATCGCAGTCTTATGAATGGCTCAAAATGTTTTCAAAACTTCCGATCTCAGTAATATTGAACAAATTCTCCATGACAGGTGATAACCATAGCTGCCTGTTTGTTCAGGTAAAGAATGATTTTACAGAATTATTCAAGATTCTCTGTTCAAAAAATAATATTACAGATGAATTCGTTTCTTCATTGCTTTTGACTTCTTACGGGAATAAGAATCTGTGGAAAGTGTCGTCTCCGGAATGTTCTCAGGAAGATATGGCAAAAATTGTTGAATCTGCTTCAGTAGAGATTTCAAACATCAATATGTTCTGCAGAAAATATCCCCTCCGTGATTTTGGAAAAGTGATAAATGAAAATTCCCTCTTTATACCGGAACTTTTTTCTACCGGAGACAATTGGTTTGCAAAATTCCGCGAGCAGTGGAGAATTGTTTTTGACCAGAGATGGCGCATGTGGAACAAGGAATACAAGAGGGAAGAACTCAAAAAGAAACAGAAGGTTTATTTTGGAATCAATGACTTTCAGAAATTCCCTTATCATCCCTGGAGAAAGTATGAAGATGAATTTCCTTTCAGATTCGATCTTTCCCTTGGTTTTATAAATTATTATTTCAAGCAGGAATATTTGAAGTATGCAAGCATCCTCAATGTTGTTTCTCTTGAAGGTAATTTTCAGATTAAGGAAAACCGTCATGAGTTCACAGATCTCGTTGCAGATTTCAATGACATCATGGATAAGATAGATGTTCTTGTTGGTCAGGTTGCCCTTGGCGGTGAATATGGTTCCGAATTCATGCGATATGATGGTTCCGTAAAATCCAATTCAAGCAAGGAAAAGCTCAGGATTGTAATCAATGAAATTGAAGAGGCTGCTTCATATATTACGGAATTGTTCATCAATTCTTCTCACAAGTTCCAGAATCTTGTCAGTGCAATGCTTGGGGAATTTTCAACCGTTTATTATGGGCCTTTGACAAACCTTAACAAAATCATGGGGCGTGATAATGTTGAATTCCGTGAGACCCTTTCTAAGTTTTCGCATAGCATGAAGTATGCGGGAGAAATCATCAATGCCCTTAAAGAAATTGATTCTTACAGGGTGTAGTAGAATGATTCTTGAACGCTTCAATTTTAATGGCAGAAATCTTGATGAAGGACCTGTCTGGGGAATGACAGATTTTTCCATGGGAACTATGAGGTTCAGATGGAATGAAACAAATAAAAACAGAATTTCATTTCTGAAAGATCTTTGTGGTAATAATGGAACCCCTGCATCTCTCGAACTTATTCATTCTAAGATTGTCTACGATATAGAAGATGCCGTTGAAGTGCATCTAAAACAGGGAGACGGAATCATAACTAGAAATAAGGCGATTGTTCCTGTTGTAACTGTTGCTGACTGCATGCCGCTTTACATCTATGATACAAAAAGCGGTACCTTTGGAGCACTTCATTCTGGTTGGAAAGGTACCGGCATTGTTGGTGAAGCAATTAAAATCATTGAAGAAAAGTATTGCTCTAAGCCAGAAAACATCTGTGTTGCCATTGGACCTCACATCGGTTCATGCTGCTATAACATTACTGGTGATAGGGCAAACTACTTTATGGAAAATTTTTGCGAAGACTGTGTGGAAAAAATTGGGAGCAATGAATATTCACTGTCCCTTACGAAAGCAAATCTTGCCGTGTTGAAAAAATGTGGAATTCCCGAAGGCAATATCAAGGTTATGGATGAATGTACCTGCTGCCATAAGGAAAATGATGAGTATAAATTCGGATCTTTTAGAAGGCAGACTCTTTCGCTTCCATCGGATATGCCATTGGAAGAAAAGCTTACGAAGTTTACTGTTCAGGCTGCTTTCGTAAAATGGCAGTAAGTAGGCATCTGAAAAATCATTCTTTTACAGATGGCCTTTAATTATGTAACTTGCATATTTATACAAAAAAATGTATAAATATACATATTGAGACTTTTATATAGAGAGGCATTTTTTATGGCAAAGGTTACAGAAAAAGTTGCTGACAAGGCAAAAAAGACTGTTTCAAAGGCAAAGACAGCTGTTAAGTCTGCAGCAAAGAAGACAGCAAAAAACTCTGGAAAGGACAAGGTTGTTCTTGCATATTCAGGTGGACTTGATACAACTGTAATCATTCCTTGGCTCAAGGAAAACTACGATTATGATGTTATCGCAGTTTGTATCGATGTTGGTCAGGGTGACAACTGGAAGGCAATTAAGAACCGTGCCCTCAAGACAGGTGCGTCTGCATGTTATGTTGTAGATGCTCGTCAGGAATATATTGAAGAATACATTTGGCCGGCACTTAAGGCAAATGCAATTTATGAAGATGAATACCTCCTTGGCACTTCTACAGCTCGCCCACTTATCGGAAAGATTCTTGTTGAATACGCTCGCCAGGAAGGTGCCGTTGCAATCTGTCACGGTGCAACTGGTAAGGGTAACGATCAGGTTCGCTTTGAACTTGCAATCAAGGCATTTGCTCCAGACCTCAAGTGCATTGCGGCATGGCGTGATGACAAGTGGAATATGGACAGTCGCGAAGCAGAAATCAAGTACCTCGAAGACCGCGGACTTGAAGTTCCAATGAAAAAGGATCAGTCTTACTCTCGCGATGAAAACATCTGGCACCTTTCACACGAAGGTCTTGAACTTGAGAAGACAGAAAACGAACCAAACTACAAGCACATGCTCAAGAATACAGTTGTTCCAGAAGAAGCACCTGCTAACGGTGAGTATGTAAAGATTGAATTTGAAAAGGGTATTCCAGTTGCTGTTAACGGCAAGAAGATGGATGCCCTCAAGCTCCTTACAGAACTCAACAAGATCGGTGGACGCAACGGTATCGGTCTTGTTGATATCTGTGAAAACCGCTGTGTAGGTATGAAAAGCCGCGGTGTTTATGAGACACCGGGTGGAGCAATCCTTTATGCTGCACACCGCATGATGAACCACCTTACACTTGACCGTGATACATACCACTACAAGCAGCAGCTTTCAATCAAGATCGGTGAACTCATCTATGACGGAAAGGTGTTCACAACATTGTATGATTCATTGATGGCTTTCGTAGACAAGTCAGAAGAAACATGTACAGGTTGGGTTAAGCTCAAGCTCATCAAGGGTGCAATCCGTGGTGCAGGTTCTGGTTCAAAGTACAGCCTCTACAACGAATCAATTGCTTCATTTACAACTGGTGACCTCTACAACCACAAGGATGCAGAAGGCTTCATCACATTGTTCGGCCTCCCACTCCGCGTACGCGCCATGATGGAGCAGTCTGTCGGAGAAGGTCAGGCCGTGTTGAAGAGCAAGAAATTGAAGAAACGTCCTACTGAATAATAAGTAAGCAATACGACGCGAGCTGGCGCAGCGTTGTGTCCGACAGACCCCGAGGCCACTGCCGAAGGGTGTAGGAGAGTAGGCACGTCAAATGACGTGCCTACGGCATATGCTAAAGCATATGCCGGGTCAGGCAGTGTTGAAGAGCAAGAAATTGAAAAAACGTCCTACTGAATAATAAGTAAGCAATACAACGCGAGCTGGCGCAGCCTTGTTGAAATAAACTAAGGCCATTATATGCAGCACTACTTTTTACAAGTAGTGCTGTTTTCATTTTAAAGTCATTCTGTTATATTAGTATCCATGATTGGAATCGTAGATTATAACGCAGGAAACATTACCAGCGTAGAACATGCCCTTGAATACCTTAAGGCTGACTATGTTCTTTCAAAAAATCCTGCAGACTTTAAAGATGCAGACAAAATTGTTTTCCCTGGAGTAGGGGATGCAGCATACGCCATGGAACAGCTTAAGGCAACTGGCTTTGACAAGTTCCTCAAGGATTTCCATGCAAGCGGAAAGCCTATGATTGGAATCTGCCTTGGAAGTCAGATTGTCTTTGATTTTTCAGAAGAAGGCAATGTGGAATGCCTGGGCCTAATTCCGGGCAAAATAAAGCATTTTTCCGATTTGATTAAGGATTGTGAATCAAAAGATCCTATTAAAATTCCTCACATGGGATGGAACGATATTGAAGTTTGTAATGGTGGGTCAAAACTTCTTGATGGAGTAGTGGACCATAGCGATTTCTATTTCGTTCATTCCTATGTAATTCAGCCTGAAGATGAGTCTGTCATTAAAGGCTATGCAAATTATGGCATCAAGGTTCCTTCGATAATTGAAAAGGACAACCTTACTGTTTTTCAGTTTCATCCTGAAAAGTCGGGGAAAGCTGGACTTAAAATCCTTGAAAACTTTGTAAATATGTAGGGGCGGAAACATGCTTAAGAAAAGAATCATTGTCTGCCTTGATGTAAAAGACGGACGCACAACTAAAGGCGTAAAATTTCAAAATAATGTTGATATCGGTGATCCTGTAGAAATGGCTGCCGAATACTATCGCCAGGGAGTAGATGAACTTGTTTTCTACGACATCATGGCAAGTGCAAGGGGCCGTGGACCTATACTTGACCTTATTGCCCGCGTTGCAAGTCAGGTCTTCATTCCTTTCTGCGTTGGCGGTGGAATCGGAACTTTGGATGACATTCGTTCAACAATTCTTGCGGGTGCTGAAAAAGTTTCCCTAAATAGTCAGGCTGTAAAGCATCCTGAACTCATTAAAGAAGGTGCCCGCGTATTCGGAAACCAGTGCATTGTTCTTGGTATGGATGCTGCAAAAGATGAGGCTATGCCAAGCGGATATCGTGTTTACATAAATGGCGGAAGAGTTGCAACAGAACTGGATGCCCTTGATTGGGCAAAGAAGGCAGTTGGTCTTGGTGCAGGTGAAATCGTATTGAATTCAATCGATGCAGATGGAACTCGCAACGGCTATGAACTTAATCTTACCCGCATGATCAGTGAAAATGTTGAGGTTCCTGTAATTGCTTCGGGCGGAGGGGGGACAGTTCAGCACCTTGCAGATGTCCTTAAGGCTGGAAAAGCTGATGCTGCCCTTATTGCAAGCATGGTTCATTCCGGCGACTATACAATCAGCGGAATAAAAACCGATCTTGCAAAACTAAATGTTCCCGTAAGGATGTAGAACTACAATATGTACCTGGCACGGGATGTGTCGGTTTCAAAGACATCGATGGCGTACAAATGTGCGTTGCCGGTGTCTTTTTTTATTAGGGCAGGAATATCTTCCAGTATATTTTCAGCAATGAATGATGCTATTCGTTCTGCACTTGGATTCTGCTTGAAGCAATCAAAGTCATTTAGATTCTTGTGGTCTAATAATCCGCAGACTTTTCTAAGGGATGCCTTGAGTTCTGTAAAATCTAATAGCATTCCGCCTTCATCAAGTCTGTCCCCGCGTACATGGGCATATACTTTGTAATTGTGACCATGTAGATTTTCGCACTTACCGTGATAATCCTTCAAAAAATGAGCCGCAGCAAAATCGGCTTCAACTCTAACTTCGTACATGTGTATATAATAGCTCAATTTGTTGGAAAAATAAACTGAAACAAAGGGGACAGACCCCTATATAAAATTTGTCAATTTAAAAAAGGACATTTTATTAAAAATCATGGTTATATATATTACAGGACTAATTATGGCAAGAAAACCAAGAGTGCATGGACTGTCAGGTATATATCATGTTATTCTCCGCGGAAATAATAAGCAAAATCTTTTCAATGAAGATACAGATCGATATTTTTTCTTGAAAAAACTTAAAAAATATTCGGAAGAACTGGATGTTGTGGTATATGCATATTGTCTAATGAATAATCATGTTCACCTGTTGATAGGTAATGCGTCTGAAAATATGAGTTTGTTGGTTCAAAAAATTGCTAATAGCTATGTATATTTTTTCAATCGTAAATATGAGCGGACGGGGCATCTTTTTCAGGGAAGATTCAAAAGTGAACCGGTTTCTGATGATGATTATTTCAAAGTAGTTTTTCGGTATATCCTTCAAAATTGTGAAAAGGCATGCCTTGGAAAAGTTGATGAGTATAAATGGAATAGTTACGAGTCAGTAAAAGACTCTAAGTTAAAATCCTTTGTTGATATTGAATATGTAATAGCTTTGTTTGGTTCTAAAAAAAATCTTGTAGATTATTTGTTGCAGCATGATGAAAAAAAATGTATGGAATATGAAAATTTGATAGTGCTCTCCGATGGAAAAGCTTTTAATCTTATAAAAAAACTGTTTAACATATCAACGCCTTACAAACTTGAACGACTTAATATTGATGATCAAATTAGTAAATGCAGCGTATTAAGAAAGCACGGGTTTTCAATGAATCAAATTGCAAGAATCACTGGTATCAGTAAGACAATAATAAGAAAATCTAGTTTGTAAAGTAAATCTATATCCTTTCCTTAAAATCCATTTCCCCATCATTTTATGTCAATAATAATTGGACAAGCCTATGTATTGCAGTTTAAAAATTTACGATTTCTATATTAAGGGAATTCAGAATCCGAATCCGGGGATTCGGGGATTACTAGATTTTTCTAATCCATTTTAGAATTTAAATTTAAAGTAATGGGGATAGACCCCTTTAATATATGAAAATAGTAACTATTCAGCACCTAAAATCCAAGGCATAAAGCAGGGGTTCCAGCAAAGGCAAGTTTTACAGCTTCAAAAGCGTTTATCCCATGTTTTCTTGCTGAGTCCATATAAGAACGGATTTTAAGATACCAGCATGCGCCATCATCTGAACGGAAATTTCCTGCGACCTTGGATTTTGACTTCAGATTC
>SAMEA3663296__coassemble_640_pt1 | contig 12577 bp, 14 predicted proteins | sample SAMEA3663296__metabat2_low_PE_018 | metagenome-assembled genome bin SAMEA3663296 (sample SAMEA3663296) | pig gut metagenome | biome: pig gut; feature: pig-associated habitat; material: faeces | place: China | collected 2013
CACGAACAATTACGGCGGCAACTGTACCACTTTCCGGAGTCTCATCTTTAGACAAAATTGTTCCGTCTTTTAAGACAAAGTCGCCTACTACACATTTACTGTAGTCAACTCCGCTGTTACCTGTTCCTAATGAACCAGTAGCAAATTCATTTCCAGATGAACCATCTGAACATCCTGCAACTGCAAGTGCCATTGCCATTGCCGAAATTACGGCAAACCATCTGTGTTTTTTCATAAAAACCTCTTTTAGTAAAAATTATTTAAAACAAAAAAAGCACAGCTTCCTGCCGGTAAAAGCAGAAATCTGTGCCTTTTAAAATTTTCTATTATTATTATTTTATATTTGTTATCTGTATATTCTTCGCCTAGAGAACTGAGAACTGAGAACTGAGAACTGAGAACTGAGAACTGAGAACTGAGAACTGAGAAACGCTACTCTTTTCCGATTTTTGTGTCAATAGCATACTTAAGTATTCTAATTCAAATTTCGTGTAAGTGCAAATATGATTTTTTGAAGTTATGAAGATGGTTGTTAATGGCACTTGCAGTCAGAAAGGCTGTTACAAGAAAGGTGCATCCCGCAATCGTGAAATTGTTCAGCCCAGGAAAGCTCTTCTTCATTATCAAGGTTAACCATTCCGCCGGAAACATTGCCTTCAAGTTTTTCAAGATGATAGATGTAGCAGCGTGTTTTCATTTTTAAACCTGTTGTTTAATTCAGTATATCATATTTTTTTATCGTGCTATAATGTCCTCATGAACATTACATACCGCAAGGCAGAAAATAAAGATCTCAATCAGATCATGAAAGTTATCAGTGATGCACAGGCAACCTTAAAGGCAGACGGCGTTGACCAGTGGCAGGATGGATTTCCAAACGAAAATGTTATTCTCGAAGACATGAAAGTTCGTACGTCATTTGTAATTCTTGTTGATGATGTTGTTTCAGGATTTTTTGTCCTTGCCTTCGGAATCGAACCCGACTATGTGAATCCTGTCAGAGGGGCTTTCAAAAGCAACGAACCTTATGCCGCCATTCACAGAACTGCTTTCTCAAAGGACTGCAAGGGCAAGGGACTTTCACACTTCATGTTTCAGTCTGCTTTTGCAGAAATTAAAAAAGCCGGTGTAGGTTATGCAAGAATCGATACCCATCACGACAACAAGCGCATGCGCCACATCATGGCCCGCGAAGGCTTTGAAGAAACTGCTGTAATTGCTTTATCTTGCAATGGTGATGAACGCGTTGCTGCAGAAAAGAAACTGTAAGATGACTTTAGGTAAATTTGATTTCAACAATCCAAAACACCTCAATCCAGTAATCGACAGGGTTGTTGAACTCTGGTCTCCTCCTACGGACGACATGAATTTCCGTAGACTTTATGTTGAAGCCATCATAAGGCAGAATGGGGCAGACAACGACATGCAGTTTCAGCTTTCGGAAAACGGAGAACTTTGCTCCATCGCCTTTGCATCAAGAAAAAACCAGCACTCGCCTTGGTACGGATGGTGGCAGGAAAAACATGATTCCCTTCCTGAAGGATTTCAAGAAATGTTTTCCGTGAACCGCTCCTACCTTTCCATGATGGATGAAAAAACTTACGGCTACATGACGGACAATGATGTAAAACTCAGCCTTTTTGTAAGCACAAAATCCGGATGGGGCAAACCAATTCTTGAAGAAGCCATGAACTTTTATAGAAGCAAGGGTTTTAAAACCATGTATCTCTGGACTGACTGCGAGTGCAATGTTGAATGGTATGCAATCCGCGGCTACGAACTTGTGGAAGAAGGGACCTTTGAGCCTTTTTCTACACCCGAAGAACCTTACAAAACATACATTTTTAAAAAACCACTATAATGCCCTTTTCGTCTTTGCGAGAACTAATGCCCTTTTCGTCTTTGCAAAGACTAGCGACCTTTCGTCATTGCGAGGAGCCTGCGACGAAGCAATCCATTCCCTGTGCAAGCAACCTTTGCTTCGGGGATTGCTTCACTTCGTTCGCAATGACGTATCCTCTTTGCAATGACGTATCCTCTTTGCAATGACGGAGCACTCTTGTCGCAGTGACGTATCCCCTTTGCAATGACGGAGCTTTCTTGTCGCAGTGACTGATTCCTCTTCTTTTGATATAATTTTCCATCATGAAGAAAATCTTTTTGGATTCACGCCCAATGGACAAAAGGGCACGTGAAGACTTTTATCTTACAGAAGAATTGATGATGGAAAACGCCGCCGCTGCCTTGGAAAATGCAGTGACTCCATATGTTTTCCACGAAAGCGCCCGTTACATTGACCGCCCTCATGTTTTGATTTTGTGCGGTGCAGGAAACAACGGTGCCGACGGCTATGCCCTTGCCCGCCGTCTGATCTGCCATGAATTTACAGTTACCTGCTGTGTGGTGGACGAACCAAAATCTGAAGTCTGCAAGCTTCAGAAAAAACGCGCTGAACTTGCAGGCGTTTTCTTTACGGATTTCTATTCCCTTGACGATTTCATCGATGCCAAAAGCTTTGATATTACTGTTGTAGTAGACTGCATCTTTGGAGCAGGTTTCAGGCAGCCTTTGCCACCAAATGCGGAAGCTGTCCTTCTTTCAGTTTCAAAAATCGACTGCCGAAAAATTTCCTGCGACATTCCTACAGGACTTGATGCTCTTGGAAACGGAACAACAGTTTTCAAAGCTGACGAAACAGTTACCATGGGTTCCCTTAAGCTTGCCCTTTACAGCGACAGGGCCAAGGACTGCACAGGAAAAATCACCCTTGCAAACCTTGGAATCTCAAAGACAAACTTTGAACACGAAAGTAAATTCATTGCAGATGCAATGCTCCTTGAAGAATCTGAAATGGTTCTTCCGTGGAGAAACAAAAACAATGTAAACAAGGGTTCCTTTGGACACGCCGTGATCGCTGCAGGAGAAAAAACAGGAGCCGCAAACATTGCCGCAACCGCCGCATTGAATTTCGGCGCAGGCCTTGCAACTTTAGCCGGTGTTGATGCAAGCAATTCCATGAGCATCATGTCATCAAAGGAATTGCCTTCCAACACCAGTGCCCTTCTTTTAGGAAGCGGATTTGGACGCAGCAACAAAGATGCAAAAAAATATTTTTCATACCTTAAGCAAAACATGGACATCCCTTTTGTCCTTGATGCAGACATCTTCTACTACGATGAAATAAAAAACTTCCTTGAAGAAAATTGTTCAGACGAAAAAAACATCCGGTGCATTCTAACACCGCATCCAAAGGAGTTTTCAGTTCTCCTGGAAAAATGTGGACTTGGAACTTTCACTGTTTCAGAAGTTGTCGCCCAACGCTATGAACTTGCAAAGAAATTTGCCGAAACCTACAAAGGCTCCATCCTGATTCTTAAAGGTGCTGTAACATCAATCACCCAGTGGTCATCAAAAGAAAACCTTTCCTGCGTCTATCTTAATCCACAGGGAACCAACGCCCTTGCAAAAGCCGGCAGCGGTGATGTTCTTGCAGGCCTTTGCCTTGCCTTGCTTGCCCAGGGCTACAACAGCATCAATGCCGCAATCACGGCATCCCTTGCCCACACCTTTGCTTCAAAAAAATATGACGGCAGTTTTGCCCTTACTCCAGAGAAATTAATAGAAGAAATAGGAGCCCTTAAATGAACTATGTAAAGCAGTTCTGCATAATCTTAGCCTTCTCTTTTACAGGAGAAGTTTTAAACCGTTTGATTCCGCTGCCTGTACCTGCAAGCATCTATGGACTTGTACTTTTGTTCCTGACATTGGAATTCAAAATTATCAAAGTCGAGCACATTAAAGAAGTTTCAAAATTCCTTTTGGGAATCATGAGCATCTTCTTTGTTCCATCAAGCGTTGGATTCATAAACGCCCTTCCGCTTATGAAAAAGTACGGAATCCAGTTTGCCCTCATCGGCATTGTTTCTACTTTCATCGTCTTTGGAGTTACGGGAAGAATTACCCAGCAGCTGATGAAAATCCGAAACAGAAAAAACAATGTTGAAAATATGGAGGCACAGCAATGAAAGACCTTTTGATGAACTCTGCCCTCTTTGGCGTTACCCTTACAATTTCAACTTTTCTTCTTGGAGGCGTAATCCACAGAAAGACCCACATCTTTTTGTTCAGTCCCCTTTTGGTTTCCGTTACCTGCTGCATCGTTACTTTGCTTCTTGTAAAAATTCCTTACGAAAACTATTGCAGGGGCGGTGACTGGATAGGATTCTTTTTGACTCCATCTACAGTTTGCCTGGCTGTTCCTTTGTACGAACAGTTTGAAAAGCTAAAGAAAAACTGGTATGCAATTTTAGGTGGAATCACCTGCGGCGTTATTTCAAACCTTGCCTTCATTTTTGGCATGTGCATTCTATTCAGGATTGGACACACGGAATATGTTTCCCTTCTTCCAAAATCAATTACAACTGCCATTGCACTTGCCCTTACGGATGAGTTCCACGGTTTTGTTCCGATTACTGTCATGATGGTAATCATTTCGGGAAACATGGGAAATCTTTTTGCACCTCAGCTCTGCAGGATTTTCCGCATTACGGATCCTGTAGCCCGCGGAGTTGCAACGGGAACTTCAAGCCATGCCCTTGGAACTGCAAAAGCCATAGAAATGGGAGACATTGAAGGCGCCATGAGCGGACTTTCCATTGCAGTAACAGGTTTGCTTACAGTAGTTTTCTCACCATTCTTTGCAAATCTTATATAACACAAAAATAATATATTCTTTGAAATACAAGAAGGAGGCATTGTATGAAACTGCCATATTGGGAAGGCATCGGTCATCTGGCCTTCGGCATTCCTGACGGTGACTATCCTAACGAAATTCCAAGAACCGGCAACAAGGTTTTCTGGTGCGAATAATCTGAAAAAAATCCATAGGGCTGTCTTTTTTAAGGCAGCCTTTTTTTTTCTGTCCAATATCCGCAATGTTGTTTTTCCAACAAAATATAAAATCATTTATTTTTTTGCTTGCTTATTTTCAATATTATTGTATAATTGTATAAATTATAAAATGTTGGAAATCCAACAAATTGAAATGTCCATGGAAAATATAGAATTACTTCGAGAATGTTCCCTTTTCAAAGGAATGAAAGACCGGCAGATTGAAAGCGCCCTCAGGAAGCTTGGTGCAACAGAAAAGAAATACAGAAAGAATTCCCTGCTCATTACAAAAGGACAGAAAGAAATGCAGCTAGGCCTTATGCTTGAAGGTGAAGCCGTTGCAAGTCAGGATGATGTTTGGGGAAATAAATACATGGTTAGCGAAGTAAAATGTGGACAGACTTTTGCAGAACCTTATGCAGCAGCAGACATGCCTTCAAACATAATCGTACAGGCAAAGGGAATCTGCAGGGTTCTGTGGCTCAATGTTTCTAAAATCAATTTCGCAGGAAATGACCCTGTCCTGCTTTTGGTGACCTCCAACCTTTTGCAGGACATGGCATTCAAACTGCTTAACCTTAATCAGCGCCTTACCCACATTTCAAAACAGACGACACAGGAAAAACTCCTTTCCTATCTTTCTGCTCAGTCGGAAGAAGCAAAATCCCTGGACTTTGTCATTCCCTTCAACCGTCAGGAACTCGCAGACTACCTTTCGGTTGAAAGAAGCGCCATGTCTGCAGAACTTTCCAAACTGGTGGAAGGCGGAAAACTAAAGACAAGGAAAAATCGGTTTACCCTTTACCCCTAGTTTCTTTTCTATCCCTTTTTCTTCTTTTTTTTACAGGAAGCTATGATGAAAATGCAAGGGTAATCAATGTCGCCCACAGGAATTCAATCTATGTAAGTTCAGTTTGGAAATCCAGTGATGGGAAGACGCACATCATCTGTTCCAATGACACGATTTATAAAAGCACTCTTCTTGTCAGGACAGGCAAAGGCGATTTCGAATTTATAATCCCACGCTGCCCGAACAACTGGAATCTTGAAGGAAAAGAAAATGGTCAGATTCGGCATGTGAAATTCTAAACTGATTCAGACTGCCGAACCTTTTCTTAAAGTTTTTCTACCAGTTGAAAGTAATTATTCCGTACAGATAGACGAAGATGATTGCAAGTGGGACAAAGTAACGGAATATCGGTTTCATCCAGTTCTGAACTTTTAGTCCCTTGCCTGCATTTGCTTCAGCCATGAATTCATCCCAGCCCCATCCAAAATTATTGCAGCAGAAAAGGGCGATTACAAGAGAGCCCAAAGGAAGAATATTTGTTGATACGATGAAATCCCAGAAATCAAGCCAAGTACTTCCTTCTGCAAATGGCTGGAAATGAAGCACGCTGAAACCAAGGGCTGTTGTCAGTCCAAGGGCAAAAACTACAGCCCCGCAAAGCAAGCATACTACAGGTCTGTTCCATCCGGTAAGTTCCCTTACCATTGCCACGATGTTTTCGCACACGCCCAGAACTGTTGAAAGGGCTGCAAAAACCATGAACAGGAAGAACAAGGTTCCCCACCAGCGGCCACCCTTCATGTTGTTGAAAACGGAAGCCATTGTATCAAAAAGCAAACTTGGACCGGCCCCTACTTCCACATTGTATGTGAAACAGGCTGGGAAAATAATTACTCCTGCAATGATTGCAACCAGAGTATCAAGAATTATTATGTTTACAGTCTCACCCATAAGGGAACGGTCTTTCCCGATGTAGCTTCCGAAAATCGCCATGCTTCCCATGCCTACGGAAAGGGTAAAGAATGCCTGGTTCATTGCGCCTACAATCAGGGTGCCATTTATTTTTGAAAGGCTTGGAATAAGGTAGAACTTCATTCCTTCAACTGCCCCTGACAAAGTAAGGCTGTGAATTCCAAGAACAAGGATCAGGACAAGCAGGGCTGTCATCATGTATTTTGTTATGCGTTCGACCCCGCTCTGAAGCTTAAAGCACAAAACCGTAAAACTGACGGCAACCGTAACCAGAAGATAGGTAACATTCAGCCCTGGATCAACAATCATTTTTACAAAACCCATGCTTCCAAAACTGCCCGTTAGGAATTTTGCAAAATACGAAATTATCCATCCCGTTACTACCGTATAAAAAGCCATGAGGGAAATGTTTCCTGCAAGACACACATATCCCATGGCACCCCATTTTTTATTTTCTGGCTTTAGTTTCTGGAACATGTACACCGGACTTGTCTGTGCTGCCCTTCCCAATGCAAATTCCAAAGTCATTGTCGGCAGTCCAAGCAAAATCAGACAAAGCAAATATACGAAAATGAAAGTACCGCCGCCATACTGACCGCACATCCACGGGAATTTCCATACATTGCCGCAGCCAATGGAACATCCTGCTGCAAGCATTATAAAGCCAATTCTACTGCCTAATCGTTCTCTGTTATTCAAAAGAATCCCCCTGCTGCAAAACAAAAGTGAATAGGTTTTATATTTTAACATATATTCAACTTCTTTGGGCAAAATGTTCATCGGAAACAAAGACAAAACACAATAGTTTTCCCATTCCAAAATTTACATTGACAAATTCTTCTTACAGACCGAAAATTCAATTATGAATATGATTGGAACATTTTGGTCACTTGTTCCGCCTGTAGTTGCCATTACACTGGCACTGATTACCAAGGAAGTTTATTCTTCCCTCTTTATTGGCATCGTCATCGGCGGACTTTTTTTCTCTGGGTTCTCTTTTACAGGAACTATTACACACATTTTTCAGGACGGCGTAGTCAAGTCCCTTTCCGACAGCTACAATGTGGGCATCCTGGTTTTCCTTGTTGTTCTTGGCACTCTCGTTGCCATGATGAATAAGGCAGGTGGTTCTGCAGCTTTCGGTAAATGGGCAAAGGAACACATCAAGACAAAGATTGGTGCTCAGGTTGCAACAGTAATACTCGGCATCCTCATCTTCATCGACGACTACTTTAACTGCCTTACAGTAGGCTCCGTAATGAGACCTGTTACAGACAGACACGGGGTTTGCCGCGAAAAGCTTGCCTACCTCATAGACTCAACAGCAGCTCCTATCTGCATCATTGCCCCTGTTTCTTCATGGGCAGCAGCAGTTACGGGATTTGTTGAAGGCGAAGACGGATTTACTTTGTTCCTTAAGGCAATTCCCTACAACTTCTATGCCCTTTTCACAATTATTGCCATGTTTGCAATCATCCTTACTGATGTTTCCTTTGGTCCTATGAAGTATTTTGAAAAGGCAGAACTTTTTTACGGCGATGGATATGAAGAAGAAGACAAGACAGATTTCAAGGGAACTGTATTTGACCTTGTTTTCCCTATCGCAACATTGATTGTCCTCTGTGTAATCGGAATGGTTTACTCAGGGGGATTCTTTGCAAGCGGAGAAGAAAAGAAGGGATTTATTGATGCCTTCTCTGCATCCGACGCTTCCGTAGGTTTGATGCTCGGCTCAATGGGTGCCCTCATCGTTACAATCATCACATACCTTGTCCGCCGTGTCCTTAATTTTGGTAACCTTATGGCATGCCTTCCTGAAGGATTCAAGGCAATGGTTCCTGCCATCCTCATCCTTACCCTGGCATGGACTTTGAAGGGAATGACGGACAGTCTTGGCGCAAAGGAATTTGTTGCAGGAATCGTACAGAGCGGTGCCGGCAGCTTCATGAACTTCCTCCCTGCCCTTGTATTCGTAATTGCAATTTTCCTTGCCTTTGCCACAGGTACATCATGGGGAACATTCGGAATTCTCATTCCGATCGTAGTTGCAGTTTTCAGCAACACCGACCCAACACTGATGATAATTTCAATTTCTGCATGTATGGCAGGTGCTGTCTGCGGCGACCACTGCTCACCGATTTCTGACACGACAATCATGTCCAGTGCCGGTGCCCAGTGCGTTCATGTTGACCATGTATCTACACAGATTCCTTATGCCATGAGCGTTGCAGGAATTTCTTTCGTGACCTACATCATCGCAGGTTTCGTAAAGAATCCATTCGTTCCGTTCATCATCGGAACAGCAGCCATCATCGGTGGAGTAATCCTGCTTAAGAAAAAGCAGAAGTAAAACCTTTACATAAAAGGGGCTTCAATTCTGAAGTCCCTTTTTATCAGAAAAAGGCTTTTCATATTTTTTCAAAGCCTTAATGCGAGGCTTCCACAACTGCAATTTCTTCATCGGTCAGGCCGTAGAGCTCGCTGAGAGCATCTTTAAGTTCGTTTTCATAATTATCATCTACTTTTCAATTTTCTTTATATCTTCCATAAACAAGTCAAAGTCACTTTTAAGATTTGCAAGTTCTTTTTGACGATACAAATCGTATTCATGTTCAGCTTTTACAATTGCTTTTCATGACTTATTGTCCCATTTCCTTCAAGGATTTTTCGCTGACTTGCTATAATTTGATTATCAAGAGCATTTATCCAACTCTGCATTGTCATAGCCTTTTCATCCAATGCCTGTAATTCAGCAAAATCAAGAAATTGAGAGACCATCAAATTAAGGCGCTGCAGTTCTTTTTCAGACAGATAATTTTTTTTCAATTTTAACATCATCTTTTGTAACATAATCTCCCTTAAAATTTGTCATTCCAACATAAGGCTTTTCACTATCCACTCGTTCATAAATAAGCTCGGCTGCAGTATGTTCGTGTACGGCATAATGAAGCTTGTTCTGAACTGTTGCAAAAAAATTCAGAGTCATTTTTGAACGGGGATCATAGTCTACAGCTGTTGCATAAATATCAGTAACCTGCTGATAAAAATTGCGTTCACTAGATCGGATGTCACGAATTCGTTGAAGAAGCTCTTTAAAATAACGGTTTCTGCCATTTTTAAGACGTTCATCATCCATGGTAAAACCTTTTTGAATATATTCATGAAGTCGTTGTGTGGCCCATCTGCGAAAACGAGTTGCCGTTTCAGACTGAACTCTATATCCAATAGCAATAATAATATCCAGGTTGTAATGATCTATCTCTCGTTTTACCTGTCGGATACCCTCTGTTTGAACTATAAAGAATTTCTTTATAGTTGCCTCCCGTGGAAGTTCATTATCTTTATAAATATTTTCAATGTGCTGTCCTATATTCTGTCTTGTTGTTGCATAAATTTCTGCAAGCTGAACCTGTGTTACCCACACATCTTCTTCTGCAAAACGAACATTTACATTCATTTTACCAGTTTCATCTGTGTATAATAAAATTTCATTTTCCATATTACTTTCCTTCCACAACTGCAATTTCTTCATCTGTTAAGCCGTAAAGCTGGTACACAAGCCGGTTGATTTCTTTGTCGGTGGAATCTATCTGCTGTTTTAAGTCCAGAAGTTCCTTTTTCAATCATTATTTCAATTCGCTTTCAATTTCTTCAATTGTTGGCAGTGAACTTTTAAAATCTACAGGATAAAGTTTTGCAAGTTCGTATTCAGAAACAGCAAGAGGTTCGGCAGAACTTTCCAAAGAATATTTTGCTAGAATATTATCCTTATCTTTACATATTAAGATACCTAAAGTTGGATTGTCGTGCTCAGTTTTTAAAATATGATTTACTGATGCTACATAAGTCCCAAGCTGTCCAATAAAGGAAGGTTCAAATTTTCCTGTTTTTACTTCGATTACTACATAACATCTGAGATTTGTGTTATAAAAAAGCATGTCAAGAAATTGCTCCGTAGTACCAACTTCAAGACGATATTCACGACCCATGTAAGCAAAACCTTTTCCAAGTTCAAGTAAAAACTTTTCTATATTTCCAATAAGAGCATCCTTGAGTTCCTTTTCATCATAATCTGTGCGGAGAGAAAGAAAATCAAAACTATAAGGATCTTTTGTAATCTGCTGAGCAAGGTCACCTGCAGGAACTGACAACTTTTGAGAAAAATTTGTAACAGCCTTTCCCTGTCGTTCATAAAGATTTGAATCAATAAAGTTTAAAAGCACATTTCTTGACCAGTTGTTTTGAATAATCTGCTCAACATAGAACAATGCTTTTTTTGAATCATTCTTTATCTTGTCAATTATAAATCTGTGATGTCCCCAAGGAATTCTGCACAAATCGTCCACAACTTGTGGACGATTTTGAAATTCTGCTTTATAAAGATCATAAAAATAAAAAGAATATTTTAAATTTGTTGGAGAAAATCCTTTTGCATCCGGAAAGTCTGTAATTAAATCTGAACTTAATGTTTTATAAAAAGCCGAACCATAGGAATTGGCAAACTGTTTTTCAGAAATGTCTTTGCCCAAGTCAAAATAAAATTTCAATAATTCACCATTAACGGCAACAGAAGCTTTTATTTGAGCCTGTTTATAGCGGGTTTTTAATTCTGAAATCCAGGATTTGTATTCATAGTCTATTTCGTTCATACTTTTCTCCTCATTTTCCCTCTACAACAGCGATTTCTTCGTCTGTCAGGCCGTAAAGCTGGTACACAAGCCGGTTTATTTCTTTGTCGGTGGCGGCGATTTGTTGAGTATTCATTGGTGCATACTTTGTAAAAAACGAAGTATGTCATTTTTTATACTGCCGTATGCAAGACCAAAATCAACCCACCAAATTTCACCACGTGTCATTCTTTACCGTCTCCCACATAGTGCGCATAGACGAATGAGCCGCGGCAAGTTGTTCTTCCTGAGGAATTTTGTCATATACGGCGTTAATACGGTCAACTTCCGCTTGATTTATATTAGAGCCATTTTGATCGGAACGTTTTTTTGCAAGCAACAACTGAACTTTTTCTATATACACTATACTGTTTTATTGCTATACTATACTTATTGGAAATGCCTGAACAGGCGGTTATCTCCCGAAACTCAATCAGCTACGCTGAAATTTGAACTTTGGGAGGCTGGCATGACTTTAGAATATGTCTTAGTTGTCGTTGCGATTATTAGTTGCATCGCTTCTGTCATAGGAACAGTTTATGCAGCTCTCACTTACCATAAAAAGAAGTAGAGTAAAAAAATAGCCGCCTTTAGTTTGACACGCTAGACGGCTATTTATCGTCATGTGGAGATAACCCAAGTTTCGGGCATTTCCTTTTCCTTAAGATAACACAGTTTTGAGGTTTCGTCAAATTAGAAAAACTGTCTTCCCCCTTCTACCTCCCTTCCACAATTTTGATTTCTTCGTCGGTTAAATCGTAGAGTTTGTAGACAAGCGCATTGATTTCTTTGTCGGTGGCGGTGATTTGCGGAACATTCATTCATGCGGATTTTGTAAACAAATCTAGTTTTCTATGTACACTACTAAAATGACTTATTCCAGGCGTGAGTTTTGTAAAAAACAACTTTTTCTATATACACTATACTATTTTATTGCTATACTATACTTATTGGAAATGTCTGAACAGGCGGTTATCTCCCGAAACTCAATCAGCTTACGCTGAAATTTGAACTTTGGGAGGCTGTACATGAATTGGATGCTGTTTTTTGCTGCTGCAAGTTTTATTGTATCAGTAATCAATACAATTTATGTAATGCTCTCTTTCTACAAAAAAGATAAAGAGTAAAAAAATAGCCGCCAAAAGAAAGTTTTCGACACTTTTTGGCGACTATCACCATTAAGCGGAGATGACCCAAGTTCGGGCATTTCCTTTTCTTTAAGATAACACAGTTTTGAGGTTTCGTCAAATTAGAAAAA
>SAMEA3663296__coassemble_655_pt1 | contig 12347 bp, 13 predicted proteins | sample SAMEA3663296__metabat2_low_PE_018 | metagenome-assembled genome bin SAMEA3663296 (sample SAMEA3663296) | pig gut metagenome | biome: pig gut; feature: pig-associated habitat; material: faeces | place: China | collected 2013
GGATTATGGCTAAAATTGATAATGGCTTTTTTCTTTTGACTTTTTTTGGTTAATTTCGCCCGACTCGTGGAGGTTATTTTCTCCCGACGCTAACACTGTAAATGGTGTTGATTCAATATATAATCAAGACAATGAGATAGATTACAGTAAAACATTGTTTGATAAAAGTGATTTGATTTTTATGACTCCATATCAATTAAGTATTCTTAGAAATGGATTTTATGCCTGTCATGGTTATGATTTTAAAAATAAAGAGTTTAAGGAAATATATAAAAATCCATTTACAGGAAAATATCAGGATAATCCAAATTTTTCCGAATCCGACTTTAACGAAATGGAGCGTAAGAATATTGAAATAATCAGAGAAATTGAGAATCTTAATAATCCGATTTTGTTGTCTGATTTTTTGGAAACAAAGTTGAATTAGTAGGAGAATACTACGGCGGTTATCTAATATTTGTGTCATAATTGACGTTTTAGCAATAACGAAAGTCTAAAGCTTGAAGAGTTCTGAATAGACACAAGGTGCATTTTCAGAATTTCTGTTGCAATCTATAAATAAAGATAAAAAGGGGGTATATTAGAGTTATGAGTAGTTATCTAAATAGTGATGTTTGTGTTTCTAATTTCTCCAAAATCTTAAAGGAACCGAATTTCATCGATAAATCTCTACTGATTGAAGATTTGGTCCCGTCAATTGATATCGAAAACCGCTTTATTTGTATTACTCGTCCACGACGGTTCGGAAAGACTGTTGCTGCAAATATGATTGCATCATTCTTTGGGAAAGATGATTCATCGTCACTTTTTGGTGGATTAAAAATCTCTCAGAAAGGTTGTTATACTGAGCATCTGAACAAGCATAATGTGATTTTCATTGATTTCAGTCAGGAAACTAAAATTGATGATACATTTGAATCTTACATTTCAAGAATTGAAGACAACCTAAAGGATGATTTATATTCAGCATACTCATTTTTGGATGTTTCAGAAAATTTGACGCTTGTTGAAATGTTGAGAAAGTGTTGTTCAAAAACAAAACAGGGTTTTATTTTTGTCTTTGATGAATGGGATGCACCGTTCAGGTTCAAATTTGTTTCTGACAGTGATAAGGAATCGTATATAGATTTCCTTCATGTTCTCTTGAAAGGGCAGTCTTATGTTGAGCTTGCCTACATGACAGGAATTCTTCCGATAAAGAAATATTCAAGCTCATCCGATTTGAATATGTTTACGGATTATTCTCTTTTGACACAAGCAAAATATTCTCTTCATTTTGGTTTTACAGAAGAAGAGGTGGATGAGCTTTACGAAAAGAATAAGAATAGAGAAGACTATGTTGTAGGTTTCAGTCGTGAAGATTTGAGATACTGGTATGATGGCTATGAAACGACAGAGGGAAAGCATCTTTATAACCCACGCTCTGTGGTTTTGGCTTTCTCCAACAATCGGCTTGCGAATTATTGGACGAGTAGTGGACCTAGTGACGAAATATTTAATTTATTGAAATTGAACATAAATGACATTCAGAAACCTGTCGCTCAGATGATGTCAGGAGAAAGGATTGTCTGTAGTATCGATGAAAATGTGATAAATTCAAGCAATACGACATCAAAACTATACATTTTCTCGGCAATGGTTGTTTATGGGCTTTTAACAACAGAAGGTTCAAATAAAATAAAGATTCCGAATTATGAAATCATTCAGAAATTTGATTCTGTTTTGAAAGAAAATAACGATTTGGGTTATATAAATCAGCTGGCAGTGAAATACTCAGAAATCCTGGATGCAACACTTAATCAGGATGAAGAAGCTGTAGCTCAAATGCTGGAATTTGTTCATGATACGGAAACGCCTTTATTCTCATATAATCGAGAAAATGAACTTACTGCAGTAGTGAATCTAGTCTATCTTGCGGCCCGTGATTCATATTTCGTAAGTCGTGAAGATAAGGCAGGTAAAGGATTTACTGATATTATTTTCACACCCAAAAATCCTGCAGATGAAGCAATTATTCTTGAGTTAAAGGTTGATTCGACTCCGATAGAGGCAATTAGTCAGATCAGGCAGAAAAATTACGCCCAGAGGTTCATGGAAAGGGTTGGGGAAAAATCTTACTACACGGGAAATATCCTTTTAGTTGGAATAAGTTACGACAAAAAAGAAAAGAAACATGCCTGCAAGATTGAAGTTCTTGAAAGGTAGTGCTGCATAGTTTGTGAACAGGTGCAAAATTGTAAAAATAATGATATAATCAGTGCGGAAGTTAATAAATGGAAGAAACTAATATTTATAAACGTGCGAATTTCTTTCCGGGATTAAAGGCAACACCTTCGTTTTGGAACGAGATGGAAGACTATCATTTTAAAAAAGAGAATCTATATAACAGACTCTTTCATGGTTTTGGTGTAGTTCCAGATTACATGCAGTCATTGCATGTTCAGGCCGAGAAGACAAAGGGTGGTCTGATTACTTTGCTGGTTGAAACCGGTCTTGCAATAGACGGATTAGGTCGGTCGGTTTTTCTGTATAAGCCAGAAGCTTTGGTATTGGATCCAAAAAAATATACGTTGCCTTGCACTGTGTATGTAGTCATTCGTTATGAAGAAAGAATGGAAGATTTCTATGAAAATTCTGAAAACTGCGATTTACAGGGATATCAGCATAAACGGGAATGTGCAAAAGTTGAGATATTGAGTGAAATCCCTGACTATAACGTATATATAGAACTGGCTAGAATTCGGCTGGAAGATGTTGATGGAACCGGAATTGCAGAAATAAAGAACAGTGAATCATTCTCTGACCCAGGGGCAAATGCCTTGGACTATAGGTTTGTTCCATGGACTGACAGAGTTAAACGCGGCGTGTCTTCCTATCTTCAGAATTTCATGATCAAACTTTTGGACTATACGGAATCATTAAGCAATACTTCCTATGAAGTTCTTCCATTGCAGTCCCTTAGAGGGCTGCAATCAGTTTCCATGACATCAAGGCTCATATTGCAGACAACAGGTGTTTATTTCGATGATATAATCCATATGGTAAAGCCATTGTTCGATATGGATCATCAGGTATTGTTTGAAATTGCAGAGTGGGAACGGAATCATGAGGAAGATGGTCATATGTATACAACAAAAGGAGCATATGATCAGGCCCGTGAAGCAATGTATAAACTTGGAGATGTAATTAAGGCCTATGGCAATTCCTATGATGAATTTGATGTAATACTTAATCTACATCGGAATGTAATGGATTGCCTGAAGCAGATACTTGTCGAAAAAGAAGTATCAACCAACGATGTTAAATTCATCAGTTACAAAATGCCGCATGTACTTCTTTTTGAAGAAGAAAGATATACTCTGGTTGATACAATTGATATGGGAAGTGACAAATCTGTCGAAGCTCACAATGTAAGGTTTGTTAACAGTAAGCATCCAACAACATCAAACGAGGCTTTCTATTATCCAGACGGGGTTATGGTGCGTGATACTGTAAAACGCTGGATAGGTGGAGAGATGCGCTTCCATCTAAAAAATATCGTGAAGGGGCGCAGAACCATTATTATCAGGCGAACAGATATACTAAAGGGAAACTATAGCGTAGATGTAAAGTTGAATGAAAAATCGGCAAAGTCTCTTGTCGTTGATGGAACTGACACCAAGAATCGCTGGCGGAATGTTTATGTCATTTTCGATGAAGGCGAAATAAATCAATATACTCCTGAAATATCCTTTGATATGGGAAAGGAAGGACGAGATAATTCCGGTACTATATGGATTTATCAGCTACTATAGAATTTGTGAGGGAATGTTACGATGGGATTTAAATATTGTGCAGAAGGCCATCTTATGGATCCTTCATGGAAGTATTGTCCGGTATGTCTTGCACCACTGGCAGGCTGGCTATTGGCATTGAATGAAGACGGAAAGGCAAATAAATTCTTTACGATACATGAGGGAAAATCATTCATAGGTTCTGGTGCTGATTGTGAGATTAGAATCCTTAAGATGGGATTGGCACGCCAACAGGCATATATCACAATCATTGATGGATTGTGTACGATTGTTGATCTGGGGAATGGTAGTGGTCTGAAAGTCAATAACATGGAAACCAGCAGGACCAATTTGATTGACGGTGACCTGATAGAGTTCGGTTCTGCCGTATTCAAGATAAAGCTAATATAGAGTCAGGTAAGATATGAAAAGACATTCTAAGATATTATTGTCATTGTTTTTCCTATGTGTTTTTGCGCAGAACATTTATTGTGAAAGCAAGAAGGCATTGGCTGTAAGGATAGATCAGATTATCTCGGAAGACTATCCTGAGATGACTGCATATGCTGTAGTCAAAAATGAAAAAAATGATATAGTTTCTGGCTTAGCTCCTGGATTGTTTTCTTTCAGAATAGATACAGAAGAAGCAAAGGTTGTTTCCAAAATAACTCCATTTTCTATGCTGGAAGAATCTGTAGACTATACGATTCTTGTGTCAAACAACGGTATCATGGAAGGTGAACCATTTGATTTCCAGAAAAATGCCATTTTGAAATTTGTGGAGCTGATGAATGACAACGATACGCTTTCTGTCTATACGATAGGAGAAGATGCCGGAGTTGTCTTGGAAAATACTACCAGAAAGACATTTGATTCTGCAGTGATAAATAGGATAGATCTGTCAGATGCTCAACCTCGTCTGTATGATTCGATCATAAATCTGTTGAGAAAAGTTGAACAGAAAAAGGCAAAGCGCAAAATCATAATTATTCTGTCGGATGGCCGAGATCAGAATAGCCGTTTTACAAAAGACCAGATGATGGAGACTTTGAGTAATTCCGGTTGCCCAATTTATACGGTTGGTATGAAGGTTCTTTCAAACCAGCATTTAAGTAATCTTGATGAAATTTCTCAGATTACTGGAGGTACCTATTACTACACACCTAGGTTTAAGGATCTTCCTGAGAGTCTGAAAAGAGTTATCGAGTGTATAAAGCAAAGCTATGTAATCAAACTTAAGGTTAAGAGCGTAAAGGCAGATAACCAGATACATCTTCTTGAAGTAAAGGTTGAAGAAACAGAATCCGTTGGTAAAGGCTTAAAAACGTTCGTTGCAGTTAAGCATCCGGTCCCAAAATGGGTAAAAATCGTGTTGCTTATAGTGGCCATTCTGTTGGTTATTGCAGGCATATTACTTGCAATCCTTAGAAGAATTTCAAAAAGAAAAAAAATGGGCATTACAAAAAGAAAATGCCCTGATTGTGGAAATATAATGAAGGATTCATGGGAAGACTGTCCGTTCTGTAAATATATGCCTGATCTAAAAAAGAAAAGGAAAAGCAGGAAGGAAAAATAGTTGGCATCAATGGTGATACCTGGAATTTATGTTCAGGAACAGCAGTACAATCTTAATCCTCTACAAATTGACAGCCGTTGTCTTACAGGTTTTGCCGGTATAACTGAATCTGGACCGGTAAACACACCAGTAAAAATAAATAGCTTTGATGAATACCTCAAACATTTTGGGGGTTTTGACACGGCTGGTGTTCTCCCTAGTGCTGTCTATAGTTTTTTCAGATGTGGTGGAAAAGAGTGTGTCGTTGTCAGGGTAGCAGATGAAAAATCGGCATCATGTTCTAATCTCAAGATCAAGCAGAAGGGTGGAAACATTGTATTCTCCGTAAAAACTCCAGGGCATTGGGGGAACAATGTCAGTTCGAACGTTTGGAAAGAGGATGAAGAATTTTTTTCAGTTTCCTTTAGTTATAATGGCAAAACGGAATCATACCTCCACTTGACTGTTGATCCGGCAGATGAGAGGTATTTTGAAAAATACATTAATGACCATTCTGATAAATATAGAGTTTCCCATGAAGGTACAATAAAAAATCCTGAGCCATTCATTATGAAAATGTTTTCCGGTGGTAAAGACGGGATAGCTGCTCTTTCAGCTGGAAATTATATAGGTTTCTATAATGGTCTCGGGGAATACGCTGGCATCGGTTGTTTTGAAGCTTATGATGATATAGCTTTGATAGCAGCTCCTGATTTATGTTGGTTTAAAAAAAAGGAAGATGTTTTTGCTGTGCAAAAAGCCTTGATAGACCAGGCGGAACGGTTTTCAAATAGGTTTGCCGTACTGGATGTTCCCAAAGGACTGTCTGTGATTGAGGCAATGGAATGGGCAAAAAAATTGAGTACATTCTACGCTGCCTGTTACTATCCTTTTGTTGATGTTACGGATCCCTTGGATAAAACTGGAATAAATACGATTAGGATTCCTCCAAGTGGTGGAGTCTGTGGGTGCATAGCGTCTACTGATGGAAATAAAGGTATTTTTCATGCTCCTGCAAATTGTCTGTATGATGGTGCCGTCGGTATTTCCGATTCGATTACATCAGGAGAACAGGAATTGCTATATTCTGCAGGTATAAACATCTTGCGATATTTTCCAGGTCGAGGGGTGAAAATTTGGGGCGCCAGGACTCTTTCTTCTGAAAAAGAGTGGCAGCAGATAAATGTGAGAAGAACCTTTGACAGGGTGTGTAAATCCTTGAAAGAAGGAACACAATGGGCGGTTTTTGAGCCGAACAACAAAAACTTAAGGAAACGGCTTGTCCGCCAGGTAACAGGGTTTCTATTAAATCTCTGGCGAGATGGATATTTTGCTGGGAGTACAGCGGAGCAAGGCTTTTATGTCCGTTGTGATGAAGAATTAAATCCCCCTGAGAACATAGATAATGGAATTTTGACTTTCGAAGTTGGCCTTGCAATTGTTCGTCCGGCAGAGTTTTTCAAGATTACATTGACGGCAGAAAAAGATGGTGCGAGTGTTTACTTGCAGGATTAATATAAAAATCATGGAGAAATGGATATATGTCTGATAATGGAAAGATTACTTCTTATTTGTTTACAGTTGAGATTGATGGAATCGAAACGGCAAGATTCCAGAAATGTGAAGGACTTGAAGCGGAAACCTATGTCTACGAAGTTGAAGAAGGTGGGCTGAACAATACGACGCACAAATTCTATGGACGTACAAGATACCCCAACCTTATTCTTGAAAAAGGCATCACGGACAATGATGATTTGTTCAAATGGTATAAACAGACTTTGCTCGATGATCAGAAAGTTGAGCGAAAAAACGGTTCCGTAATTTTGAAGGATATAGAAAACAATGAAGTCAAAAGATGGAATTTTTTCAGGGCTTTCCCATGCCGCTGGATTGGGCCAAGGCTCGAAACTAATTTGGGCAGTGATTATGCGGTTGAACGTATTGAAATTACTCACGAAGGTTTGGCTTTAGATAGCAATTAATATTGGAGATAGATAGTATGGCATTGGAAAAAGCGATAATAAGCAACTTGGATAAAGGTGAAGACATAAAAGTAATGTTCAACCCAAAAGAATATGTGATGGAGAAGAAAACTCCATGGACTGAAGTAAATGTTTTTGGTATGGATGCTCCGCCAGTTCAATTTACTTTAGGAGAACGAAAAAGGCTGAACATGGAATTGTTTTTCGATACATCAGAAGAGAAGACTGATGTTCGGGATTACACTTCAAAAATCGAAGAGCTCATGCTTGTCAATGCACAGGAACACAGACCTCCATTATTGAGGTTCAGCTGGGGTAGTCTTTCTTTTGACTGTGTCCTGGAGGATCTCATTCAGCGTTTTACTTTGTTTGACAACAATGGTATACCCTTGAGGGCCATATTGAAGGTTGTCTTTAAGGAATATTCAACAGCTGCAACTCAGCTGTCAAATACAAGACGTGAATCTGCGGACCATACGAAAAGAATGGCATTGAGGGAAGGAGAGACATTAAGCTCCATCAGTGCCAGGGAATATAATGACAGCAGGAAGTGGCGTGTCATTGCCGATGCAAACAACATCGATGATCCAGAGAATGTTGCGGCAGGAACAATTGTTGAACTTCCGCCATTGTATTAATTAAGTCAGTATTTAGGAAAGGTTTTATGTCAGAAGATGCAAATAAACATTTAACACCTGTTTGGATTGTATATGTTGATGGTAAAAGACTGGATACGGATCATGAAGGAGCTTTGCAGAGAATTTACATGAATGATGCGCTGGATGCGGTTGGTGTTTGTTCTCTTGAGTTTGATACTTCCATGTTTAAGGTCGCTGATGCAGGATCAATCCTGCTTGGAAGTGAAGTAGCCGTACACATGGGATACAAAGACGATTGCGACCAGGTGTTTGTCGGTGACGTAACGGATTTTGAAACTCAGTATGATGAATATGGACATGAACAGCTCGTAGTAACAATAAAGAATTGCTTGTACAGACTTGAAAATTCCATCAGGTCGCAAACCTATGAGTCCAAATCACCGTCTGATATCATAAATGAAATACTTGATTCATATTCAATCACCGGAGAAATAGATTCATTTGGTGTATCAAAAAATTTCACTGCGCAGATTCAGAAATCAGATTATGAATATGTAATGGAATTTGCAAAAAAATACGGTAAGACAGTCTATGCATATGATTCGAAAGTATATGTTAAGGATGAAGTTACAATAGCGGATGATGATGTAATACTTGAATGGGGCAAGAGCCTTGTAAGTTTCCGTGGTCACGAATCATTGAAAAATCAGTTGTCTTCATGCACCTATATTGGTTGGGATGTGAATGCATGCAAAGGCATTACAGGTACGGCTAAAATTTCTGACCTGCCGCTGAAAATCGGAGGAGATAAAACATGGGAAGATAATTCCAATGTAACTGGAAGTGCCTGGGAATGTGTAATGTCTGCTGATGATTTGTATGACAATGATGATGCAAAGAACAGGGCAATTGGAAAACTTTTGAATCGCTCTTTCGAATACCAGACAGGTGTTGCAAAGTGCGAGGGAAACTATAAAATTCATCCTGGTATGCGGGTGAATGTAAAATATGTAGGGGAAAAGTTCTCTGGTGAATATATTGCCAATCGCGTGGAGCATACTTTCAGTACCACAGGGGCTTTTATAACCACTGTTTATGTAAAAAGAAATGCAACAGAATGAGAATATACAGTTATATTGAGGGAACCAAAGTAAATGGACCGGGATATAGGTTCTGTGTATGGATGCAAGGCTGCAAAAGAAACTGTGACGGTTGCTTTAACATAGAAGCCTGTGACATGGATGGTGGATATGAAATTGCAGTTGAAGAGCTTATCGGCATCATAAGAAGACAGAAATATGATGGTGTTTCTGTTTCTGGTGGTGAACCTTTCTATCAGAGTTTTGAACTTGAAGAGTTCCTTCGTCAGGCAAGATTGGAAGGTCTTAATACGCTTGTGTATACCGGATATACATATGAAGAATTGCTTTCGGATAACGAGGCTGTTTTGAAATTCTGTGACTATATAATAGATGGTCCGTATAGAAAAAACATTCCTTCGGTTTGCAAATATGCTGGTTCCGGAAATCAAAGATTCTTAAAATTGATTGATGGTAAGATTGTAGAGAACATGACGGAAATGAATTCGGATGATCCTGATTGTGAACTGATAATAAACCCGGATGGAACAATTCTTTCTACCGGAATTTTTGATATATTTTAATTGGTTTGGAGAAATATATGGCAGATAAGACATCGAAAACAATAGAAACTTTAATCAGGGCAAGATACCCGTTGATCTATGTTGTTTCATTTGAGGAAGAAAGAGTTTGTAATGCCATCTCAAAGATTGCGGCACAGCGAACAAAACAGCTGTATCAATGGTCTGTAACGGATGGACTTCTGACGCCGGATGGAACATATCTTGCAGAATTTAAGGATCCTCTGAAGGTCCTTGAATATATTCTCCAGATGGATGTAAACGGACTTTTCATTTTAAAGGATTATCATCCGTTTATGAATGATCCGGTAGTAATCAGAAAGCTTCGTGACTTGGGTAAATCTCTGAAACTTTCTATGAAAAATGTGATTTTCCTGTCGCCAATGCTCAAAATTCCTGGAGAACTTGAAAAGGAATTGACTGTAGTTGATTACAAGTTGCCGGAAAAGGATGAGATTGAAAGCATAGTAAAGAATATCGCTGCAAGCGTTGGTGGAAAAAACCAGGAGCAAATAGAAAATAAGGATTTCCTCAATAAGGTGATTGAGGCTGCTCTTGGTTTGACTGCAGAGGAAGCTGAGAATGTCTTTGCAAAATCAATTGTAGAAAATGGTTCCTTTGATCTGAAAACAATTTTAGCAGAAAAGGAACAGATAATTAGAAAATCTGGAGTGCTTGAATATTATCATGCCAACGAGAACATGAAAGAAGTTGGCGGATTGGAGCAATTGAAGGATTGGCTTGGAAAACGAGGAAAGGCATTCAGCGTCAAGGCGAGGGATTTTGGATTACCGGAACCTAGAGGTATCTTGATGCTTGGCATTCCTGGTTGTGGAAAAAGTCTGACGGCAAAGGCAATCAGCAGCATGTGGCAATTACCTTTGCTCAAGCTTGATGTGGGAAAGGTTTTCTCAAGCTTAGTTGGTTCCAGTGAAGAGAATGTAAGGCGTGCAATTGCAACAGCCGAAAGTATTGCCCCTTCCATCTTGTGGCTGGATGAAATGGAAAAAGGTTTCAGTGGCCTTAGCTCTTCAGGTCAGACTGATGGCGGAACAACGGCCAGAGTATTTGGAACTTTTTTGACTTGGCTGCAGGAAAAGAAATCTCCGGTTTTTGTGGTTGCAACATGCAATAACGTTAAGGAACTGCCTCCGGAACTCCTTCGTAAAGGTCGTTTCGATGAGATCTTCTTTGTTGATCTGCCATCTAAACAAGAGAGAAAAGATATTTTGAAAATTCATCTGGAAAAACGTCACAGAAAACCAGAGGAATACAATATTGAAAAGCTGGCGGAAATGACAAAGGAATTTGCCGGTTCTGAACTTGAAGAAATAATTGTTTCTGCTTTGTACGATGCATTTGATGAAGAAACGGAACTGAATCAGAGTCATTTGGAGAATACGATAAATGGCATGATACCTTTAAGCAAGACCATGGGTGATCAGATAAAAGGAATCCGTGAATGGGCTAAGATAAGGGCAAAACGGGCAAGTAATGCTTCGTGGGAAGATGAAGGAAATTCTATAAGACAGATTGAAGTCTAATTAATAAACGGGATATCTATATTATGCAGGGATCATATTTCTATATTGCAAAAGTTACTGACAATCAGGATGAAGATGGATTGAACAGGATAAAAGTGACAACTCAATATAAAGAAGAAGCCGTATCCTATTGGCTTCCTTATCTTTCTGCTTCTGCCGGAAATGGAGTTGGGTTCAGTTCCCTTCCTGACATAGATGATCAGGTTCTGGTTTTGGCCATGGGGGATGCCAGGGAAACGCAGATAGTGATAGGAAGTTTTTGGAATGAAAATTGTCCTCCTCCTAAGACAGAGGAGAATACTGATGCAGACTTAAACGGTGATGGAAAAAATTCATTGAATTTCATCAAGTCCAAGTCTGGAAATATGATTATTCTGGATGATTCTGAAGGCAAGGAAAAGATTCAGTTAATAGCAAGCGGCGGAAAAACCAGAATTGAATTCGATTTGGAAAATGAGTTGATAAATTTGGAAACGGATAAGGATATTTCTGTTTCTGCAAAGGGAAATATTTCGATACAGACAGAGGAAGATATTGAGATAAAATCCAAGAAATCATTGAATATAGAGACAGAAGATTTTACTGTAAAGGCAAATAAAGAAATTAATATTGAAGCAAGTAAAGACATGACAATCAAGGGATCAGGTATTGCGCTTAACTGATGTTGCAGGGAGGATTTGAATATGCCAAACAGAGAAGAACTTGAAATATCAATTTCGAATACTGGAGAAGTAACGATAAATGTTCTTGGACACAAGGGAAAAACTTGTCTGGATATGACAAAAGACCTGGAAGAATCTCTTGGAATAATAAAGTCCCTTGAAAAGAAACCGGAATTCTATCAGCAGGAGGAAAATTCTGGTACAAGCATATATCTTGGAGGACATAAATAATGGAAGACTCAATAGAATTCGTTTTGCCTTTTGGGTATGAGGTTGATGACAAGACATATAGAAAAGGAAGAATGCATCTTGCCACTACAGGAGATGAGTTGGCCATCCAGGATGCTGATGATGTCAGCATGAATACCCGTTATCGGGACATGCTTCTGCTTACAAGGGTTATTGATGAGCTGGATGGGATACAGCCGGTAACTCTTGAGATTATAAAAGAACTGTATGAACCAGATTTTATATATTTGCAGTTACTATACAGGCAGTTAAACGGAGAACGTGGAACTTCGTTGACAACCAGATGCCCAAGCTGTGGCGCAATGACTGAAGTAAAGCTTGCA
>SAMEA3663296__coassemble_785_pt1 | contig 10737 bp, 14 predicted proteins | sample SAMEA3663296__metabat2_low_PE_018 | metagenome-assembled genome bin SAMEA3663296 (sample SAMEA3663296) | pig gut metagenome | biome: pig gut; feature: pig-associated habitat; material: faeces | place: China | collected 2013
GGATATTATTTTTTTATGAAATACTATTGACTAACTGGGGCCTTATATGTGTTATGCAGTTTTTTCTTTTTTCTCTGTTTCTTCCACGGCTTCTTTTATATTTTCTGCAATCCTTTGTATTACAGAAACACATACGGAATTTCCTGCTTGTTTATATAACTTTGCATCGCTCATTTCTTCTGGCAAAACAAAATCTTTTGGAAAACCTTGAACATTAAAGCATTCATGTGGGGTCATTTTACGAATACCATTTTTTGTTTTAATTAAGCAAACATTATGTCCGCCTTCGCCTTGATTTGCCGTAAGGGTAGGAACGACACCACTTTTATTTTTACGAACATATTTTCTACGCCATTGATAAATATCTTGATTATCGTCTTTCATTGCTTCAACTAACTGCTCGTAAATATCGCCTTTATATTTTCCTTCTGTATAATAATATCTGTCATCAATTTTTGTATTAAAATCTATTACATCGGAAAGTTTTGTCTCCAATTTTATAGGAAGAGGGAATTCAAAATTTTTATACTGCTCTTTATTTTTGAAAGCAACAATATAAATTCTTTCTCTGTTTTGTGGTATGTTTCCATATTCCATTGCATTTAAAACTTGAAATTTTACGCTATAACCTTCGTTTTGAAGTTCTTGTAATATTACTTGGAAAGTATTTCCATTGTCATGGCTTACTAAATTTTTTACATTTTCTAAAAAGATGATTTCAGGCTTTTTCTCTTTGAAAATGCGAACTAATTCAAAGAATAAAGTACCACGCCCTTTTTCATCATCAAATCCTTTTCTGTAACCAGCTACAGAAAAAGCCTGGCATGGAAAACCTGCAAGCATTACTTGAAAATCTGGAATTTCAGAGGCTTTTACTTCTCGAATATCTCGGCAATCTACTTTTAAATCAAAATTTTTTTCGTATGTTTTTACTGGGAAAGGGTCAAATTCATTTGCGTAAATTGTTTTGAAAATTCCTGCATTTTCAAAACCTTTATCAATACCGCCGACACCTGCAAAAAACTCATCCCAAAAATCTAACATCTCTATGATATTCTAAATTTGATTTCATTTTAGTTGAATATCCAATATTATAAATAGTTCCTTTTTCCAATTTTAAAAGTATTCGATTTTCAGTTGATAAATCTTTTGAAATTAAAATTGCTCCCGTATCTTCAAAAGTTATGAGTCCAATATCAAAAAGTTTATCATAAGTTGAACTGAGAAGAAATCCATTATCTTTACTCAATCTTTCTTCATTTGATGAAACTTCCCATGGTTTTATATGGCTTGCAATTAATAGGCGTGAATCATTTATTCCTGTGATAATACAACGATTCTCATATTTTTCAATCAATTTTTTTCTGAATAATCCCTGTCCGATTCTTGATTTTATAATTGATTTCTTCTCTGTTTGTGAAAGAAACTTTTCTTCCTCTACCGCTTTTGTAAATTCATCATTTATATCTTTTTTATCAAGATTGGTTTTCAAGAAACTTGCATAATGCTTCATCGAATTGCTATACATTCTTCCGCCAATTTTATTCTTAGTTTGAAAATTTGAATCTATAAAAGCTATTGATAGAGCAATTTCGTATTCAGGTAGACTCATTTCTGACAAAGGTTTAGTAATAACTTTCCAATCAATTAAATCCTTAGAAGCTGCACGGAAACCTCTTTCATAATGTTCTATTGATGAATCAGAAAGAGATGTATTCTCTTTTAACCAGTCTGAAAATTCAGTTAATAATTGCATACAGTATTTCTCACAATATCAGAAAATTCTTCATTGCTCGGATAATAATCTAACTCAGAGCACTTTTTTATTATTTTTTTACACAGATTATCTATGTTTTCAGATTTTTCAATAATGTTCTCAACATCTGTTTTTGTAAAGCAATCATAGACCAGAACATTTTCAATGATTGTTTCAATACCATTATCATCAATAATTTTAATTTTCATACAAGCACTCCAAAATAACTTACATGGGGTCTGCGACCTTGATTTTTTTGGTCTTGAATTGTTTCTTTTGAATTTGCAGGCAGTTTTCCAAATTCTTCTGAATTTATGTTTAAATCGTAAATAAATAAAATATTATCATCAAGATTAAACCTTAGAAATACTAAATCATCGAATTTACATTTCGGACCGAAAGAAGATAAATCCCCTTCAAACCTTGAAGTTGCCTTAAATTCAATTTTTTCTCCAGTCCTAGGATTTGTAGCATCTCCAACTTCATCTCCACGATTCCAAATTAAATTTAAACAATAACAACCCATCGGTTCGCTTATTGCATCAGGCATATTTATTCCACGATGACTGCAATTTGAAATATATGTATTCAAATCTTTCCACTTAAAATAAGCATTACAAGTTTCATTGATACGAGCATCATCAATTTGAATTGGACCAAATTTCTTAAAAACTTCTGTTTTTGACATAAAAATACCTCAACTCAAATTATACTATTTTTTTTCTTTTATTTATATAAAAAACAAGGCGCCCCAGTGCGGGCGTCTGCATAACAATGAGTTAAACCGCAAACCGGCTTGACCGGTTTGTCGGCTTTGAACTTCTTGTTATACGATTTTTTATTTATTCTTTATGAAATCCGACTCGGTTATTTTCTTCTTTTCACTTAGTATCAATCCAAGACCGCCAAAAATAAAATATATGATAACACTTCCTATCAACCAAATAAATTGGCAAATTATTATGGCAATATTATTTTTCCCAATTTCTATTAAAACTAAAAATAAAATTGAAGGAATAAGCCCAAATGATAATATACAACTAACTTGCAGAATCATAAGGGAAGAGTCTTTTTCATTCATATTCTGTATTATTCCTGTGAACAATTTTATTAAAGTTTGCCCATATAATATCATAGAAATATAAGACCAATCTGAACGAAGAAAAAAGTTTTCACGGCTACATGTTAATAGTTTTATTGCAACTAGGACAATAACTGGAAGAAAACTAAAAATTAAATCAACAATAATTGTATTGCGAATTTTCCTTTCAAATTTTAATGATTCATCAGTTTTCACCATGCACTATACCTTTTACTTTTGTTATAGTATATTCACTATCGATAGGTGTCCCATATTTGTCGAAAGTTTCTTTTAGAATGCCATCAACATTTAGAGAGTCACCTGATACCAAAGCTGTTTTTCCACTGTTGTGAAAATTATCCAACCACCCAGAATCATCAATCTTTACATCAATTGATTTTCCTTCAGATGTTAGAAATTTCCATTTTGTAGTTCCAAGAAAATCTGCAATTTTTATTTTTAAGAGCATAGATTTTTCAGATTCTACAATTTTCTCTTTAGCTTCAGATACAAGTTTTGATTTATCAATATCTGTATAAACCTTATTTACAGATATCGGCTCTTTATCTTTTCTTATGAATTCAAAAGAATCTTCTTCAGAAAGTAATTTAGTTGCTTTTGTTGCCATTTCGAGAGCGTCTGCAATTAGAACTATATTTGGAACTTTGTAATTAGGCGTTTCGCTTATTTTTGTTTCTACAGCAATTTTATTAATCTCATTTGTCAAGTTTATCACATCGTCTGAATGTATAGGATTGTTTTTTGATTCAGCCATTTTTTGAATAATAAGTTCAGTCGAACGATTTACATATTCGTTAACATCTCCCTTAGTTTCATCTTTTAGTAGAGTTCCATTTTCCTCTTCGATTGTAATGGTCCTTCTTGTCATATCAGCCCAAATTGAAGCTGATTTTACATCAGTTAATAAGAAATCAACATTTAGTGTTGGATTTATCTTTCTTACAAGTTCTGTTTGACTATCTATTATTGATTGAAACATTAATTTAAATGAATCAAATACTTTTACAGGATTATCTTTGTCTTTAGAGTATTTCAACTCAATAGACATTATAGAATCTTCAATTTTCTTATTTTCCATATAGTTATAGCCCTTTGTTCAATTAAAAAGTTTTGCAAGTTTGACTTGCACAACTTTTATACCTTATCTCTAAACTTGAAAGGCTTGACCTTTCAAGTTTTGCTCAAGTAAGTTGAGAACCTTATTTTAAGAAGCACTTTCTTCTATAAATAAGGTCTTTTCTTTTTCCAAGTATTCTGTCCAATCGTCTATCGCATAATCACGAATTGTAAGTTTGTTTGAAAATTTTACAAACTCAATTTGCCGTTTTGAATCAGAATAAATTGTAGGAGCAATGAAAACGCATTGAGCAGATATATTATTTTCCTCCATAAATGATGCTAAGTGTCGTTCAATAGGCCATACTTCCATCATTGTCTGAGTGCGACCTTCGGCCATTGTGACTTCAACTAAGATACCGTTACCATTTTCAAAACATTCGATGTCGCCCTTGTTGCCACCAGCTGTTGAAGTTGGCAAGCCTGTATCATCGCAAGAATAATTTGGCTTTACAATAACTGTTGGCAATTTAGACTTTATAGCAAGTGCAGTCAGGAATTCCAAGCGGACAGGAGCGGCAAGGAATTTAAGAACATCGTCTTTTGAAGTTTTACGTGTAGCAAGAATATGAAGCTCATTTTTAATTGAATTCCAATCATAGGTTTTCAGCCATTCTGAAAGCAAGTCATTTGTTTTTTCGTCGCTGATTACTTCTGCCTTTTGTGCGATGAGATTTTTATCGATTTTTGACATGTACTCAAAATATTTATGCTCATCAGTAAAGCGTTCATAGTCAGAGTAATTGTTGAGAATGTACTCAACTTTATTGTCTTCGTTGTGGTTTATATCGATAAATCGACCTGCCCCACGCAAAGAAATAAGCCCGCTCATTCTCATTTTACGGATAAACTCATCCACATAGTCGTTCATAATTGAGCGAGGATCAACTTTCTTGTATTGACCTTGCATAATTTCATTTATGCAAATATCGATTATTATTTCATCACTTGGAGTATAACTGTATTTTTCTCTCAATTCTTTTATTCGAATATACAGACTTGCACATCATAGGGCGTTTCCCTTCGCTCCGCTACGGGTCGCTATGTTCCAGGTTCCGCTTACGCTTCATTCTTTCATTCGGTCGCTTTGCTTCCTCATTTCAGAACGGCTACGCCGCCTTGCACAGCGCTAACGCATTTGAGTTTTAGATCAGAAAATTTTCACTTTTGAATATCAATAAGTTTTTTTTCTAAAATACAGCAATATTTATAATCCATTGGTTCTATTGTATATGCATTAACTCCAAGAGTTCGAAGTAAATCAGCCATTTCTTCTGTTGGATTATATATTGCATCGAGATAATCATAATCAAGTTCTGAACAAATATCTTCAAGGGCAGAAATGTTTGCAAAACTCAGTTTATTAAAATCTATGCAACAAGATTTTACAGAGTCTCCATATTCAGAAGCATAATCTTTATCAGAAGAAATCCATACAAATGAATGCTTTGAAAAAAATCCATATTTTGAATCATAACCACGGTAAAAAGTCATCAACGCCCCTTAAATTCTTTTCCAAAATCTGTAAGTGAATAAATGCCTTTTTCTTCCCTTTTGTATAATTTCTTGGAATGTGCATCATCTGCAGAAATCTCATTATGATTTAACTCTCCACGAATTGTATTTCTAAAAGTATCTAGTTTGTATTTACCTGAAAAAATAGGTTCTTCAATTCGTTTTTCAAGATATTCGTAAATCTCGTTTAACTTTACATATTGTATTCCATCATTCAATTTAGATTTCATCAAATCAATTATCATTGAGTTAATTGATGGAATAGTACCTGGCAATTCTTTTTCATCTGAATTGATTTCAGCAATGATCTTCTGAATTTCTTTGTCCTTCTTTGCTGATTCACCACCTTTTTCAAACGCTTTATACACATCAGCATATTTATAAACATATTCCTCATTTGGAATAAACAGAGAATCTGTATATTTTATAAAATTGTAAATTGATTCTGCTTGCAAATAAACAACAGGCTTATCCTCAATGAAAACACTATTTACTTCAAAATTAGATTCAAGTCCGCCAGCAGTCATATTTGAACTTCCAATTATAGCTGAAGTTTCTTTTTTATTTTTGAAAAGATAAATTTTAGGGTGGAATACTATATCAGTTTTATTTTCATCTCTATCCCCATAACAATAAATGTGAACATTTTTATTTTCTTTTGAAAGATTGATAAAATACAACATCGCTTTTGGATCAGTTGTTTTGAAATCTAATCCAGCAATAATTTCAAAAGAACCACCTTTTTCTAGAGATTTCAACAATGAATCCTCAATGTATTTCATACCTGTTTGTTTTAAAAATGCTACAGAAATTCTAGTGTCGATAGAGTGTTCTAATTCTTGATTTATAATTCTTCCAATCGGGTAGTTCAAATTTGACAATATCTGTACAGATTGCATATTATTCTCTCAATTATTTAGTCTTTACAAGAAACAATAATTCTTGTTCATTATTATACCATGAAAATTTGCTAACATCTCCTTTGCTAGAGAGTATTTCTTCCATTTCACATAACTGAATATGATTCTTAAAAGTTCCTCTTTTAGAATTATATGTATTGTTATAAGAAACCGCGAGATATTTTGCATCTAAATTTTCAATCAAATCTGCAAAAGTTTCTGGGGCTTTTGCAGAGCAATATTTGCTCATGTTTTCTGTTGGCGGTTTCATAGCCGTTCCAACAAGCTCTGGTTTTTCCCATTTTACGAGATTTTCATAGACATGATAAAAACGGGAATACTGTCGTGAGTTATAGGGCGGGTCGATGTAAACCAAATCAGATTTTATTTCTCGAGCCAGTTTATTTGAGTCTTCACGATAAATTGTCAAGTTTTCAAATTCCTTTACATCAATCAAACGAAGTTTTAGCTCTGTTTTTTTTATTGGCTTTTTTATATAAGCCTCGAAGTGTCCAAGTGTGTTTGCATGTTTATCAATATTATAAATTAACGTAGAAAGTAAAATTGCATATTCTTTTTCAGTAAGTTCCGACTTTGAGGTTTCAATGTCCTCACGAATCCAGCCAATTTTTTTTGACATATCATAGTCGAAATATTTTCCGCCATAATTGATTGAAAAATAATTATCGTCAAGAGGTGATTCGTCTAAACTATTGTATAATTCAATTTTTTTTAGAATTTTTTCTTTATTCCAAGCCCCAGTTTTGAAAAAGGCTGTATAAATCTGATTATTTGAGAAAAGAAAATCGTTGATAATTACATTGTCATACATGCCAAGCATTTTTTTTGCGACTACACCAGTTCCTGCAAAAATATCTGTTGCTGTATGTATATTTTCTGTTTCTGACTGAATAATATCGAATATCCAATCTACAAGTTTTTGCTTACAACCAATATAACGGCGACTTTCCAGAGGAATTGTAGCACCAGGAAGTAAATCTGCCGCTACTGATAAATAATTTCCTTTTGATTCAAGCTTTTGCTTTGCAACATCAAGGATTTGTTCTTGATTTGAAAACTCTTTAATGTTTTCTAAAACTTTATCACTGTCGCGTTGAATTTGTAGTTGATTGGAATCTATATTATAAAAGCGAGCTAAAATAAAGATTTGTTCATCTGTAGGAAATCTAATACCTGATTCTATTCTACAAAGCTGACTCTCTTTTATTCCTGTATTTCTTTGGATTTCTAATAATGAAAAACCTTGTTCTTCTCTTATATTCTTTAAAACGGTACCAACATACATATAAAATTTCCACCTACTGTCAATTTTACTATAAAAAAATGAAATTTTCTAGTAGTATGCTGATTTTACTTTTTTAACAATAGCGGGCCAGTGGCCCGTCCGTATAACAATGGGTTGTACCGCAGGCAGCTTGACTGCCTGTCGGCTACGAACCTCTTGTTAGGTTTTTATTTTATCTTATTGCAAATGGAGTTTTGGGTGTAAATTCTATTTTCAAATTCATTCCAAGACCATCTGCAAGACGTTTAAGTAATTTAATTGTCGGGTTTCCTGAACCATTTTCTATTTTACTTATATCCGACTGTGCAATTCCTGTAGTTTCTGCAAGTTGTTTCTGCGTTACATTGCATGATTTTCTTGCATCAATCAAAGAGGAAATTATTTCATATTCTGGGGCAAGAGCCTCGTATTCTTTTTTGAAAGATTCATCTTTCATCTGTTCATTTAATGCTTCTTTTAATGTCATTTCTTTTCCTCCTTTTGCGAATTCCTAGCTAAATAATCTTTTCGATATTCCTTTGCTCTTTCAATTTCTTCTGACGGAACTTTCTGAGTTTTCTTTCTAAAACCATGAGTAATAATGATTTTATTTCCGACAAAGAAAAAATACAAATTTCTTATAATATTGCGACCTTGTTTCGTGCGAAGTTCAAAAATTCCGTCATCAAGGTGTTCCGAGTATGGCAAACGAAGTTCCGTGCCTTTTTCTTCCAAAAGTGCCATATCTCTGAAAGCCTTAGCTCGAAGCTTGACTTCGAGCGTATTAAGGAATTCAAGGCATGGCTTTTCTCCTTTTAGTGTTTCATAAAATTCTACAGTGAACTTCTTTTCCATACTTATATAATATAGGATAAAACCTATATGAGTCAAGAAAAAAAGGCGGGCTATACCCGCCGTACAAAATCTATAACTCTATTCCTGGAATATTTTTGCAAATAGCCTCAAGATTAGGATTATGTGCTTTAATTTCTTGCTGTACTTTCTTTTCTTGATGAATTGGTTCTTTGTTATTATCAGCTATCGATTTTATTAATCTCTGTAATTTCAAGTCAGGAAGTGCCAATGCATATAGAAAGCCGAATAATCCAAACCAAAAACAAATTGCAAAAATATGCTCTGAAGCCGAATTATAACCTTTTGCATCAACTGCTTCACACATTTTATGGCAGATGTATATATACAGTATTAAAACTGCAATCAAAATTATAATGTAAAAAATCAAAGCCCCTGAAAGTATTCCACTAAAACCTCTTGAACTATATCCATAATCCATAAAATCCTCCTATGATTTTATTTCCATTTTTGAAGAAAATCTGCCGGAAGATTTACCTTATTAACAATAAGTGGCGCAGTGCGCCATCAACCTAACAATGAGTTAAACCGCAAACCGGCTTGACCGGTTTGTCGGCTTTGAACTTCTTGTTAGGCGTTATTTTCAATAGCCTTTCTATATGCTTTTACTATACTTGTCACATAGTCATAACCGGAATCTTCTCCACCTTTTCGTGAAGGATGATAAGCATCTATAAGGATCATTTTATTAATTTTATAAACATTTGAATTCCATTGTCCAGAAACTGTTGGAACTGGTTTATCTTCAATTTTAAAATCTCCCCTAAAAAACTGAAATGTATTTCCAAAGATAATTACATCAGGATTATATATGTCAATTTGTTCAAAAAGAATTTTTTTCCATATGTTATAGCAATTCCACATATGATTATTTTGACTCACTGTATCTGCTGGCATTTTACTGATATTAATATAAGCAATTTTTTTTAGTTCTTCTACCATTTCAGGATTATCTTCAATATAGTCAAGCTCTTGCCATTTTAAATTATTTCGAATGGCATAATTTATTTGTATCATCAACTTCCACATATCTTCATCTTTCCATACATCTGGATTTTTGAAGTGCTCTGTAAAAGACCAATCGCCTCCTTTTGCCTTACCGCTTGCTGTAAAAAGATGCCATGGTTCTTTCAAAAGCCACATAATTTTTGGAGTTGATGTTATGTAAGCATTTATATCAGCTACTCCATCATAAATTGGCATGAGTGAAGGCTTTTGTTTTATTAAATTGTTTTCTTGAGCATGTTTTAAAATTTCTCTGTGTATTCTATTTTGAAGTTGAATTAGCTTATCTTCTTGCTGATTTAAGGTTTTAGATTCTACTTTTTCAAGCAAATCTTTTGTTTCTGAAAATTCCATATTTATTCCTCCATGATATAAGGTTTACGCCTTGAATTTATTGGTGATTCTAAAGTGCTGGCGAATGCCGTCGTTTACCATTGGGGTTTCTTGGACATGTATTACTTGTCAAATTTGAAATTGAAGAATATCCCTGTCCACAATATTTACAATAATATTGAGATTTTTCGCTACCTTCATAAAGTTTATGTCTTCCTGTTCCTCCATAGGGATAACGAGGACAACTATTTGAAGTTAAGCTTGAGATAGATGAATATTTTCCACCACAATACTCACAATAATAATATCTGATTGATTTTTTGTTGTTTGTCCCTGCCGAAATTGAATTATCACCACTTTGGGAATTTGATGATGATTTGCTTCCGCTAGAAAGACTTGATGAACTGCCTCCACCAGATAGGCTTTTACTAACTGAAGTTGTAAATATTGCAATTAATACAAATATTCCAATGCCCAAAATAAAAATTATAGTGCCGCAAGTGATTTTTCCAGTTTTGCTTAAAAACCAAGTGTATGGATTTTTAGAGAGAGGAACGTCGTTTGCTATTCTGATTTTTCTTTTCTTATCGATTGTTGCAAAAATTGATATAAGTCCAATCAAGAAAATGATGCTACTAACTGCAGCCAGTGCGATAAATACAATTTCATTTGTTTCTGCAAATATCGGACAAAAGCAACTCGGCACTATTCCAAGTGCTGTTATAAGCCATGGCAGTTCAACGATTTTGAACCATGTCTTTATATCTATATTTTCATATGATTCAATTTCTTTTTCATATTCAACTTTATGAGCATCTTTATATTCTGTAATTTTATCTTTGAATAAAATACC
>SAMEA3663296__coassemble_989_pt1 | contig 9067 bp, 8 predicted proteins | sample SAMEA3663296__metabat2_low_PE_018 | metagenome-assembled genome bin SAMEA3663296 (sample SAMEA3663296) | pig gut metagenome | biome: pig gut; feature: pig-associated habitat; material: faeces | place: China | collected 2013
ACGGCTGCGGTTCCCTCCTTGAACCTGTAGAACTCAAGAACCCAAGGTGTTCTGTTTGCGGTGCAACACCGGAAGTACGCGACACAAAGCATCTTTACATCGATCTTCCTTCAATCAGCAAGAACCTTGACGACTATGTTTCAAAAACTTCAATCAACGGTAAATGGTCGGAAAATGCCATCAGAATGACAAAGGCATGGATCCGCGACGGGCTCATTGAACGCGCCATTACCCGTGACCTTAAGTGGGGAATTCCAGTTCCACGCGAAGGATACGATGACAAGGTATTCTACGTTTGGTTCAACGCTCCAATCGGATACATTTCAATTACAAAGCAGCTTGCAGACGACCTTATCAAGGCATCAAAACCTGGCTTTGACTGGAAGTCCTGGTGGCTCCCGGAAGAATCGGCAGAAGCAAAAAAAACTGTAGAACTCTTCCAGTTCATCGGAAAGGACAACATTCCGTTCCACACAGTCATCTTCCCTTGTACATTGATGGGATCAGGACGCAACTGGACAAAACTCTTCCACATGAGCTCAACAGAATACCTTAACTACGAAAACGACAAGTTCTCAAAGAGCCGTGGCGTTGGTGTATTCGGTACAGACGCCATCGAAACAGGAATTCCAGCAGATGCATGGAGATTCTACATTTTCTACAACAGACCGGAAAAGCAGGACTACCAGTTTACATGGAAAGAATTCCGCGAGCGCCTTAACGGAGAACTCATCGGAAACCTTGGCAACCTTGTAAACAGAACCCTCCTTTTCATCCAGAAGTACTACGATTCAAAGATTCCTGAAGCACCAATCGACGAAGAAATCTGGGCTCAGGTTAAGGACCTTGAAGAAAAGATTACGGAAAACCTTGAATGGGCAAACCTTAAGGATGCCCTCCACCAGATTTTTGAAATCTCCGACATCGGAAACAAGGCGTTCCAGGCTACAGAACCTTGGAAGACAAAAGACACAGATCCTGCCCGTGCAGAAAAGCTTTTGCACACCCTTTCTTACATGATCAAGGACCTGATGATTATGGTTCATCCATACATGCCACAGTTTGCAGACAAGATCATGTCATACTTTGGAAAGACAATTTCAGAACCTCACTTCAACGACGAAGACTTTGGAAAAGAATCTGACGGCATCAAGCTTAACTGGAACAACCTTGGGGAAACTACAGGTCTTTCAACAGTCGGTGCAACAGAAGTGTTCTTTACTCCACTCGACCAGAAAGGAATGGAAGCTTTCCGTGCAAAGTTTGCAGGAAAACAATCAGACCGGGGAAACGAAAAGAAAGCCGAAAAAAAGCAGGAAAAGAAATCAAAGTCAAAGGCAGAACCAGTTGTCCTTCCTAAGGAACAGATGCCGGATCATTTCAACAGCAAGATAGAACTCCGCGTAGCAAAGATCCTTAAGGTAGAAAACAACCCTGAAAGCGACAAGCTCTATGTTGAAACCCTTGACGACGGCACAGGAACAGAAAGAATCATCCAGTCAGGCCTCCGCGACTACCTTAAGCCGGAAGACCTTCTTGGAAAGAACATCATCCTTGCATTCAACCTTGCACCAAGAAAAATGCGCGGAATCGAAAGCCACGGCATGCTTCTTGCAGCAGACTACAAGGATGCAGACGGAAAGGATTGCGTAGAACCGCTGGAAGTTCCTTGGGCAGTTCCGGGTACAAAAGTAATTCTTGAAGGTGCAGATGTAAACGCAGAAAAGCCTGCAGAAATCACGGCAGACGACTTCTTTGCAGTTGAAATCAAGGCCGAAAACTACAATGTTACAATCGGCGGCATAAACCTTACAGTTGACGGCAAAGTCCTTAAGACTGTTAAGACTGCAAACGGTGACATCCACTAGGATTGCACACCGTCACTGCGAGGCATACGATTACATCGTCATCGCGAAGTACAGGTCTACAATCGTCATCGCGAGGCCGAAGGCCGTGGCGATCCGCACATGCCTTTGCTTGCATGGAACGTGGATTGCTTCGCTCCGCTCGCAATGACGATGAAAGGACTATCAATGACGATGAAAGGGCTCGCAATGACAAAGGAATTACTACTGACATGAAACGATTTACACAGAGCTGCTTCTGGGCAGAATTCAAAAGCCGCCACGGCTGGAAAAACTGTCCGGTAACTGTGGACGGAACAAACTACAGCGTACTCATCCGCCAGCTGAATTTAAGATTCAAGAAAATTTCCATTGCCTACATTCCAATGGCACCGGAATGTGATTCCGCTTTGTCTCCAAAGGAACTTGCAGAAGGGCTCAGTAAACTTGCTTTGGCATTAAAGCCAGAACTTCCGGCAAACACCTTCTGCATCCGCTTTGACCCTGCCATGGACTTTGAAGAAACTTCAAATCGAAATGAATATGTGCAGAATTTTAGACGAACAAACGATAGTTTCAGTGTAAAAAAGGCCCTTACAGACGTCCAGCCTCCTGATACAACCGTTCTTTCCCTTACAGACGGAACTAACAAACGTTCAGATGAAGAACTTCTTGGTGCCATGAAAAGCAAGTGGCGCTACAACATAAAGCTTGCGTCAAAGAAAGGCGTAACTGTTGAAAAATACAATTTTACTTCCGCAGGATTTGCAAAGGCCTTTGAAGAATTCTACACCCTTTTTCAGCAGACAAGCCAGAGAGACGGCGTTCAGTTCCACAACAAATCCTACTATCAGGATCTTTTCGAACTTGCCTCAAAATCACAGCATGCCAAAGACGAAAAAGTTACAATTACCCTTTACCTTGCGAAGCACGAGGACGACTACCTTGCGGGAATCATCACCCTGTTCTGCCCTGGAGAAGCCGTCTACCTTTACGGTGCAAGCGGAAACATCAAGAGAAACCTTATGCCCGCCTACCTTTTGCAGTGGACTGCAATTCAGGATGCAAGGGAATACGGTTGCCCAACCTACGATTTCTACGGCATGCCTCCAACAGACGACGAAAACCATCCTATGCACGGACTCTATCTTTTTAAGACTGGTTTTGGCGGAAAGATAATCCATAGACCAGGAAGCTTTGATGCAGTAATAAAAAAAGGCGATTACACTCTTTATGCAGTCGCCGAAAAATTGCGTGCCTTCTACTACAAGGTTATCGTAAAGAAATTGCACAGACGGTAGAGGATTTTCATAGAGTCATTGCGAGGAGCAAAGCGACGAAGCAATCCATGTACGACTTTGCTTAACAGACATATGGATTGCTTCGCTTCGCTCGCAATAACAAACAGCATCATCATCGCGAGGCCGAAGGCCGTGGCATCCCCCCTACTTAAGCAGCTCTGCCGCTTTCTTCACGTCCTGGCTCTTGTCCATGGTGCAGACAAGCAAAGCTTCATCTGTTTCAACCACCACCAGGTTTTCAACGCCGATAAGGGCTGTCTTCTTCTTTGTATTGATGTAGTTTCCCTTAGCATCAAGGAGTGCAGACTTATCAAGGCAGCAAACAACATTGCCTGCTTCATCTTTTCCGTTGATCTGGTGCAAGGCAGTATATGAACCAACATCATCCCAACCGGCATCAAGCTTGATGATCTTGCCCTTCTTTGTCTTTTCCATTACGGCATAGTCAATGCTGTTGCCCTTGATCTGTTCAAAGGCATCCTTGTTGATGCGGACAAAATCAGCATCTTTTTCAGAAACTTCAAAAGCCTTTTTGCTGAGAGCGGCCATTTCAGGTTCAAAGAATTCAAGTTCCTTAAGGAAAGATTCAGCCTTGAAAACAAACATGCCGCTGTTCCAACTGTAGGTTCCTTCGGCAAGATATTTCTTTGCAGTTTCCAAATCAGGTTTTTCAACGAATTTATCAAGAGCAAAAACTGTTCCGTCAGCACTGCTGCCAGCCTTTACATAGCCATAGCCAGTATGAGGCATGGTTGGAACGATACCGAAAGTAACAAGACTGCCCTTCACGGCTTCTTCTGCCGCTGCCTTTACAGCCTTACAGAAAGCTTCCCTGTTCTGAATTACATGATCGCTTGGCAAGACAACCATAACAGCATCCCTGTCAGACACAAGAGCCTGCCATGCACCTACAGCAATTGCAGGAGCCGTATTTCTTGCCAAAGGTTCAAGGAGTATTTTTGCCTTTCTTCCGATTTCTTCCATCTGCTGGGCAACAATAAAACGATGTGCCTGATTGCAGATAATGATTGGGTCTGCAACATCAAGACCATCCAGACGAAGCAAAGTCTGCTGAATCATGGTTTCCTTACCCACAAGGGAAAGAAACTGCTTAGGCTTATCTGCTACGCTCATAGGCCAAAGTCTTGTACCAGAACCACCTGAAAGAATAACTGGAATAATAGTCATACTAATCTAATCCCCCAAGTTTTAATTATTCCATTATACTAAAGTCAGCCCCTATGACACAAGTAAAAGCGTAAATCAGGAATATGAGAGCAAAATTTTGCCAACGTTGACATTAAGAAATCATAGTTCCACTTTCTGAAAATCAGAAAGTGTTCAGTTCCTTTAGACGTAAAAATTACTGTATTCTTGTCTTGTCAAACAAGTCAGACTTCAGGAACACCTCAAGGCTTTCTTTCCAATCTGGAAGAGTGATTCCAAGAGTCTTCTGAATCTTATCCTTGCACAAAACTGAATATGCAGGCCTTTTGGCAGGAGTTGGATATTCTTCTGTCTTGCAAGGATTTACAGCACAATTCTTGTTTGTAACCCAGCCCATTTCAATTCCCTGCTTTTTGATTTCATTTGTAAAATCCCACCAGGTAATTTCTCCAAGGTCTGTAACATGGTAAATGCCATAGGGAACATCATTCTTACTGATGATTGTAATAATAACCTTAGCAAGATCACCGGTAAAAGTTGGAGTTCCCTTCTGGTCTGCAACAACTTTGACGGATTCGTGTGTATTCATGGCACGGATCATTGTGTATACAAAGTTCTTTCCAGCCCATCCGTAAAGCCAGGCTGTACGAAGAATGTAGTATTCTGAAGTGTTTGATGCAACGGATTTTTCTCCGTCAGCTTTGGTAACACCATATACACCCAAATCATATTACTTTCCTATCCACTTTGCATTCATGTCGAAATAATCTCCGTTCCAACAGAAGGCCGGATGCTTTCCGTCTTTTTCTGAAAGATTTGGTTCACTGATATCTGGAGCAACAGACTTCCAGTCAATACCAATGGCAGGGTCATTCCACATGAGTCCACCTTCTCCCTTTGGGTCATAGAAGTCAGTACACTTATAAGCAAATATTGCAGTATCAGAAAGAACATAGAATCCATGAGCAAATCCTTCCGAAATGTAGAACTGGTTCTGTTTTTCAGCATCAAGAACAACACCATAGTATTTACCAAAAGTTTTGCTTCCCTTTCTCAAGTCAACGGCAACATCATAAACGCGTCCTTCAAGAGCACGAACAAGTTTCCCCTGCGGATGCTGTGTCTGAAAATGAAGACCTCTCAATACGCCCTTGGAAGATTTTGACTGATTGTCCTGAACAAACTTCATTGTAAGACCTGCAGCAAAAAAATCTTTTTCACTGTAGGATTCCAGGAAATATCCGCGTGCATCACCAAAAATCTTAGGTTGAATTTCCCATAGTCCTTCTACTTCTGTTCCATCAACGATACATTTCTTGAATTCAAATGCCATATCTTTTCCCTTAAAGATGCTGAACAAGTCCAGCATGAAAGATTATCTTAGTTCTTTGCAATAAATTCCAAATAGCGGCCGTAGTCAGTTTTGTAACCCTTTGCCATTTCAGTAAGGGCTTCTCTTGTAATCCAACCGTTTCTATAGGCAATTTCTTCAAGACATGAAACATACATGCCCTGACGCTTCTGGATTGTTGCAATGAAGTTTGATGCTTCAAGAAGACCGTCATAAGTACCGGTATCAAGCCAAGCCATACCGCGGCCAAGAAGTTCAATATTAAGCTGTTCACGATTCAAGTATTCATTGTTGATTGAAGTAATCTCAATTTCACCGCGAGCAGAAGGCTTAACATCAGCGGCAATCTTTGTAACTTCGTTTGTGTAGAAGTAAAGGCCTGGAACTGCATAGTTTGACTTCGGCTGTGAAGGTTTTTCTTCAATGCCAAGAACTTTTCCAGATTTGTCGAACTCAACGACACCATAGGCAGTTGGATCAGCAACGAGGTACCCGAAAATTACGCTCTTCCTCTGCTTTTCAACTGTTTCACGGGCACGCTTGAGAGTTGCTGTAAAGCTCTGTCCGTAGAAAATGTTGTCTCCAAGAACAAGGGCAACATCATCGTCACCGATAAATTCCTTTCCGATGATGAAAGCATCTGCCAGTCCACGAGGCTTTTCCTGAACCTTATATTCAAAATGCATGCCTAGCCATTTACCGTCGCCAAAGAGTTCTTCAAAAACAGGAAGGTCTCTTGGTGTAGAAATGATCAATACATCCTTGATTCCTGCAAGCATAAGAACAGAAAGTGGATAATAAATCATAGGCTTGTCATACAATGGCAAAATTTGCTTAGAAACAGCTTTTGTAATTGGATACAAACGAGTACCTGATCCACCAGCTAAAATAATACCTTTCATAATTTTCTCCTTAAAAAAAGACATCCCGAACTGACATTCGGGATATATGTTCTGAATCGTGTTCAGACAGACAGAAAAACTATCTACCCTGTTCCTTATAGTTCTTGCTTATCCAGTTCTGGTAGTCACCAGAAAGGATGTGATTAATCCAGTCAGAGTTCTTAAGATACCACTGAACAGTAGCATGAAGCCCCTGTTCAAAAGTCATTTTGCGTTCCCATCCAAGCTGTGTCTTGATTTTTGTACAGTCGATTGCATAGCGCTTGTCATGACCAGGTCTGTCCTTAACATAAGTAATCGTCTTTTCAACATCGTCAACATTCTTTCCAGTCTCTGCTGCTGTAAGTTCAATAACCTTGTGCAAAAGCTTAATGTTCTGCCATTCATTTTCACCGCCAATATTGTACTTTTCTCCGACAGCACCCTTGTTAACGATGAGCCAAACTGCGCGGTTATGGTCTTCAACATAAATCCAGTCGCGGATATTGTCACCCTTTCCATATACAGGAAGGTTCTTTCCGTCACGGATGTTTGAAATCATGAGGGGAAGAAGCTTTTCTGGGAACTGGTATGGACCGTAGTTGTTTGTACAGTTTGAAAGAGTAACTGGCAAGCCATAAGTATGGAAATAAGCCATTACAACATGGTCTGAACTTGCCTTTGACGAAGAATATGGAGAGCGAGGATCATATGGAGTATCTTCACGGAAGTATCCTGTCTCACCGAGGGAACCGTAAACTTCATCTGTGGAAATATGATGGAAGAGAACATCGTCGCGAAGGGAACCGTCTTCCTTCTTCCAGCAATTGCGGGCCACATCAAGCATTGTAAATGTACCCATTACGTTTGTCTTCATGAAAGTTTCAGGACCAAGGATTGAACGGTCAACATGGCTTTCTGCAGCAAAGTGAATTACTGTATCAATGTCATACTGCTTGAAAATGCGTTCGATTTCCTTGCGGTCGCAAATGTCCACCTTTTCAAAGAAATATCTTTTGCCGCCAAATTTTGCATCAACATCAGCAAGCGATTCAAGGTTTCCGGCATATGTAAGGCTATCAACATTTACAACAGTTCCTTCAAAGCCAGCATCCGTAAAAAGGCCACTGTCAACTGCAGACATATTGAAAAGATAGTGAATGAAGTTTGAACCGATGAATCCTGCACCGCCGGTGATTAAGATGTTATGTAATTTACGCATATAAAACTCCGTATTTTTATTTCCCAATCCACTTCCCGTTCATATCAAAATACTTACGTTCAGATGTTAGTTTTTCATGATTTTTATCTTTTTCTGAAAGGTTTACATTTTCCATAATTCCAGGGCTTACTTTTTCCCAATCAATCCCAAAAGCCAGACCATTCCACGACCAAGAAGTTCAACCTTAAGCTGCTTTCTGGCAAGATATTCATTATTTACTGCAGTATTTTCAATTTCACCACGGGCATAAGGTTTTACATTAGCGGCAATATGAACTACAGAATTATCATAGAAATAAAGTCCTGGTACTGCGTAATTTGATTTTGGATTTGCAGGTTTCTCTTCAATACCAAGGGCATTTCCTTTATCATCAAATTCTACAACACCATAGGCGGTTGGATCTGCAACATAGTAACCAAAAATTACAGCACCCTTTTCTTCAGCAACTTTTTTTGCTGCACGTTTAAGAGTTGATGTAAAACTCTGACCATAGAAAATGTTGTCACCAAGAACAAGGGCAACATCATCAGAACCAATAAAGTCTTTTCCAACAATGAAAGCATCTGCAAGACCACGTGGCTTATCCTGAACAGCATATTTAAAATGCATTCCAAGCCATGCTCCATCACCAAAAAGTTCATTAAAACAACTGATATCGCGAGGAGTTGAAATAATTAAAACTTCACGAATTCCTGCCAGCATTAAAACACTTAATGGATAATAAATCATTGGTTTATCATAAAGTGGTAAAATCTGTTTTGAAACAGCTTTTGTAATTGGATATAAACGTGTGCCAGATCCCCCGGCAAGGATAATGCCTTTCATGGTTGCTCCTGTAAAATTATTATACTTAAATTACATGTATAGTGCAATTTTTATAATAATATTTTTCTTTTTTTTCATAAACACCATACTGGCAAAGTTTTCTAATATCTAATGCAGTAACTCTTCTGTCTTTTTGTAGTATATACAAGAGGAACATTTGATATGCTTCACGCAAATCACATAAAAATGATTGAATATGCCCGCTATTTGGGAGATATTTTGATGTTTTTGTTGTTGGAGATGACTGGGTTGGCAAATACGATTACCTTAAAGAAAAAGGTGTTGATGTTGTTTACTTCCCATATGGTGCTGATGTGGATGAAAGAAAGAAATTATATCGTTATTCCGGTCGTATTCCTCAATTATTCTCCGAACTCGAATAAGTCATCAACTGTTACAAGAGTAATGTTATTTGATGATGCATTTTCCATATTTTGATGGAATAAAAGGCAACTTTCTGTTCTTTGCCATACGTA
>SAMEA3663296__coassemble_1064_pt1 | contig 8630 bp, 11 predicted proteins | sample SAMEA3663296__metabat2_low_PE_018 | metagenome-assembled genome bin SAMEA3663296 (sample SAMEA3663296) | pig gut metagenome | biome: pig gut; feature: pig-associated habitat; material: faeces | place: China | collected 2013
CGCTTAGAATTCTATCACATTTGAATTTCTATAAACAGTGGGTAATGTCGATTTTTTGTAAATTTTTTGTGGTGAATAGTTACCTTTATTTAATAATCATAATTGGAAATCAAGACGGCCTAGAGCAAAACAGGATGTAACCAATTGTCTTATGGACATAGGTTACACGATTCTATTTAATGTGATAAATGCACTGCTGGAGTGTAGATATGCTTTTCAATTCTTAGATCATTTATGTTTCAAACTACATTAAATTTCCTTCTGTAACATTACTCTTTAAATCCCTTTCATTTATGCCGAAAATCTGTTAAATTCTGTCACAATAGAGGAAAACTATGGCACGCATTGCAGAAATCGAACGCAACACTAAGGAAACTCAGATCAAGCTTAAATTGAATCTGGACGGCAGCGGTAAATGCACCGTAAAGAACCCGATCGGATTCTTCCACCACATGCTGAACTCTTTCTGCAAGCACGGTATGTTTGATCTTGACGGCGAAATCAAGGGAGACCTTGAAGTTGACCAGCACCACCTTATCGAGGATACTGGCATTGCTTTGGGACAGCTTTTTGCAAAGGCCCTTGGCGACTGCGCCGGAATCAACCGCACAGGATGCTTCATCTACCCTATGGATGAAAGCCTTTTGCAGGCTGCCGTTGATTTTGGCGGACGCTCATTCTGCGTATGCAACGCACAGCTTACAAACATTCCTCTCGTTTCAATAAACGAAGGCAGGGAAAGCAGCTTCCAGACAGACTGCTTTGAAGACTTCTGGCAGGGATTTGCCAACGGTGCAAAGTGCAACATTCACCTTGATACAATCCGCGGAAGAAGCGACCACCACAAGATGGAAGGTCTTTTCAAGGCTGCAGCCCGTGCCATCAGAAGCGCAACGGAAATCGACCCAAGGCGTGGCGGTGAAATACCAAGCACAAAGGGTGTAATTTAGATTGCTTTCCCTATGACACGACCTCCTGTCGTGAATTTTTAGGACACTATATATAGAGGTATAATTATGGACAGTTCAGAAGAAATCTTGAATCTCCTTCGCGACAACGCAAGAATCAGCGTTGAAGACATTTCCGCAATGACAAAAAAGTCTGTGGAAGAAGTAAAGGCAATCATTAGCAAGCTCGAAAAAGACGGCATCATCATGAAGTACGCGACCATAATTAACCCAGCCAAGAACACATCCGCGAAGCAGAAGGTTCGCGCCGAAATCGAACTTTCAGTTCAGCCTGAAAGGGAACACGGCTTTGACGGAATTGCAGACAGAATCTACAGATTCCCACAGGTTAAATCCCTTTACCTTATGAGTGCAGACAACTATGACCTTAAGGTAGTTGTTGAAGGCGACAACAACCAGGACATCTTTAACTTTGTTGCAAGAAAACTTGCAACCCTTCAGGGAGTGCGTGCAACAAGGACACACTTTCTGATGCAGATTTACAAGGAAAACGACATCGTTTATGTAGACGATGATTGCGACAACAGAGAAGCATTCTCTAGTTAAAGGACGAATTTCAAAAGTAAACTTTTGAAATTCGTCTATCCAAGTCGCAATAACTGCGACTTGGATCATAGCTTTATAAAATACATTTTTACTTAAAGGATTATAAAAACAATGAATACAAGACCAGATAAATTCAGCTCACTTATGGAAAAAACTCCACCAAGTGGCATCCGTAAATTTTTTGAAATGCTCATCGGGCATGATGATGTAATTTCCCTTTCCGTTGGTGAACCGGACTTCCCGACACCATGGTGCATCCGTGAAGAAGCTTTCTACCATCTTGAAAAAGGACACACAAGCTATACTTCAAACTGGGGTCTCATCGAACTCCGCGAAGAAATTTCTAAATACATGAGCTGCTATGACCTTCACTACAATCCTAAGGATGAAATCCTCATTACTGTAGGTGCTTCCGAAGGTGTTGATGCGGTTCTCCGTGCAATACTGAATCCGGACGATGAAATTCTTGTATGCCAGCCATGCTATGTCAACTACACTCCCCTTGCAGAACTTACGAAGGCAAAGGTTATTACCATCGATACAAGCGTGAACGGCTACTATCCAACGGCTGAACAGATTGAAAAGGCGTGCACGCCTAAGACAAAGGCAGTGATGATCTGTTCCCCAAATAATCCGACAGGAACAATGATTCCCCGCGATGAACTTGGAAAGATTGCAGAAGTTGTAAAGAAGCATCAGATTTGGGTTATCAGCGATGAAATCTACTGTGAACTTGCATACGACAACAGCGAACATGTTTCCATCGGTTCTTTCCCTGGAATGAAAGACTATACAATCATCCTCAACGGATTTTCAAAGTCTTTTGCCATGACAGGATGGAGAATCGGTTACATTGCCGCTCCATCGGATCTGCTCAAGCAGGTTGTAAAGCTCCACGGATACAACACAATCTGTGCTCCAATTTTCAGCCAGTATGCAGCTGCAGAGGGTCTGCGCAACAGCTGGGACGAAGTTGAAAAGATGCGCGTAAGCTACCAGCAGCGCCGCAACCTTATGTACAAGGCTTTCTGCGACATGGGACTTCCTGTTCCTGAACCGACGGGGGCCTTCTACATGTTCCCTGACATTTCTTCAACAGGGCTTACTTCAGAAGAATTCGCAACCCAGCTTTTCCAGAAATACAATGTTGCAGTAGTTCCGGGAAGCGTATTCGGCCTTGGTGGCGAAGGACACATCCGCTGCTGCTACGCAACCGCCGTGGACAAAATCAAGGTTGCCCTGGATAAAATCGCTGAATTTGTTGAAGAATTGAAGAAAAACTAAATTTCTGCCGATATCTGCCGATAATAGAAAAGGAAAGTTTTTTATTAAAGGTATAAGTCATGTCATTTCTAATCGCAGCAGTTATCATGATTGCTCTTTGTGCTGTCCTCACCCTTTTTATGGGAAAGAAAGAGCCTAAGAAAGTCAACGGCACAAAGAACAAGGCACAGATCATTAAAGAAGCAAATAAAAGGCTTGCAAAAAATCCTCACGATCCTCTCGGACTTATTCCCCTCGGTGAAGTTTATTTTGAAAGCCAGTTGTGGGACAAGGCATTTACTGTTTACAGCGACCTTGTAAAACTTGCCCTTGCAAACAAAGACGGAACAATCGACCTTTACAATTCATTCCTCCGCCAGGGAATTACTGCCCTTAAACTTGATAAGCTTCCGGAAGCAACACAAAGCCTCATCAACGCAACAAAAATGAACAGCATTGCCTTTGAACCAAACTATTACCTTGGACAAACAATGTCAAAGCTTGAGCAGTATGACAAGGCAATTCCTCTTTTCAAGAAAGCCCTCCTTGCAAAACCGGAAGCTTCTGAAATCTACATGCAGCTTGGACTTTGCTATTACAAGGCAAGAAAATACCGTGACAGTCTCCCTTGCTTCAAGAAAGCTTTGGATGAAGATCCTGGAAACAAGGAAGCGCTTTTTAATATGGCAGATGCCATGTCCTACGAAGGTCATCCGGAAAAAGCCATCAAGGTTTTCATGCACCTTAGGGCAGACCCGGTTTACGGTCCTCGTTCATGTCTTCAGGCAGGTCAGTACCATGCAAAAATTTCCGATTCAAATTCCGCAATTCAGGATTTTGAAATCGGCCTCAAGCACGAATCTACTCCTCCTGAAATCAAGATTGAACTTGAATACAACCTTGCCCGCTGCTACTTTGAAAAAAACATGATTCAGAAAGGCCTTATGATGTGCAAGTCCATCCGTGCAAAGAATGCAAACTACAAGGATGTTAATACCCTCATCAGCCGCTATCAGGAATTGAACCAGAACTCCAACCTTCAGATTTACGTTTCCGCAAACTCCAGCGACTTTGTTACATTGTGCCGCAAGTTCATCATGACAAAGTACAAGAATTCTACAGTCAAGATTCAGAGCATTGATGTTGATGTCCTCTATACAGATATTCTTTCAGAAATCTATTCTTCAAAATGGGAAGATGTTGCACTGTTCCGCTTCTTCAGAACTACAGGAGCAACAGGCGAAATCTATGTGCGTGAATTCCACGGACACATGAGCGATGTAAAGGCTGCTCGCGGATTCTGTATCAGCGCCGGAACCTTTACGGAAGAAGCGCGAAAGTACATTGAAGGCCGTCCAATCGACCTGATTGAAAAGAACGAACTGACAAAAATCTTGAAGCAAATCACAATTTAGCATTGCACTGAAAAACATTTAGATAAATATAAAATTTCCAGTGTAATTATCGTCATTGCGAGCCGGGACGGCGTGGCAATCCATATTCCTGTTGAACCCAAAACAACTTCAGGCATTTTTTTCCTCATGATTTACAACAAAAAATTGGAACTTCCTGAAATCATTAATAATTTTATTTCTTTACCACCACAAGATTGCGCTCGTGGTCTTCAAGGAAAGGAACCGTAAGCTTTATCTTCTCGTAAGACGGAACAAGGAATTTAATCTCTTCCATTTCCGCAAGAATCTTTTCTTCACGGGCCTTGTAGGCTGCAAGATGACCGCCTTTCTTAAGCATCTTCAAAAGCCATTTGGTAATTTTCTTGTCAAAAGGATGGAAGGCGCGGAAAACTTCGACTTCAAAAAGTTCTGGATCAACAAAATCAACCTGCTTGCAAAGGACGCGCACGTTCTTAAGGTTCATTGCCTTGATGGCACTTTCAAGGAAGGCACAGCGTTTTTCCATGCGTTCAACAAGGGTAAAGCCTGCGTTTGGAAAAGCAACGGCAAGAGGAATTCCAGGGCAACCGCCACCGCTACCAATATCACCAACTGCAGTTCCGTCTTTAATGAGGCCGGAAAGATATGGGGCAGCAGCAAGGGAATCAAGGACATGGTTAACATAAAGTTCGTCCTCATCGTCTGCCTTCATCAAATTGTAGGTCTTGTTGAATTCCATAACGCAGCTGCAGTAAGCCTCAAGCTGTGCAATCTGCCCGGCTGAAAAATCAAGGGAAAGTTTTTTAAGCCCTTCGGAAAGTTTTACGTTCATTCTAGTTCCTTTTTTCACCAAGGTCGATTAAAAGTTCCATCTTCCAGTCCTGGTCATTGGTTCGCATGGTAACAAGATTTCCAGTGCGGACTGCCGAAAGCTGAGGACGCTTTGAAAGCTGATAAAGGAAAGAATACTCGTTAAGATAATCCTGGGTAACGCTTGTAGCGGCATTGTAATTAACTGCACTGTGTTCCCCTGAAGAATTCTTAAAGAGCATGTGGAAGGTCTCAGTCCTGTTCTTGCCGTCGCTCATGTAGCGTCTGTCGCCAGTAACAAGGAAAGAACCGTCGTGCTGAATGTCTGAAATGTAAATCTTGCCGCAGGTCTTAAGGATGTCGTAGTTGTTCACGCTGAACCTTAAGATTCTTGAAGAAGCCTTTTCCGCAGCGGAAGAAAGGGTATTGCTTGAAACAACCGGTGCCGAAGCAACGATGGTAACAGGCTTTGCTGCAGGAAGTTCCTTAGTGTTCTTCTTGATCTCTTCAATTTCTGTAAGGACCTTCTCCAGGATTTCCTTTGTTTCCGAAGTAGTCTGGGTTGTATATATGCTGCCAGGCAAAGCAGAGCCGGTGATGTTTCCCAAAAGACCCATGCTGCTCAAGGCAGAAATCTCGCTTGCTGTAAGGGTCGAAGGAAGCTTCTTTGCAACCTCGCTCTTCTTTTCTTCAGCCTGATCCGAGCCATCATTGCTTTCAGACTTGGAATCCTTTTTCTTGCCTACATTGAGTCCCTGATTCTGGAAAGTCGGAACATAGAAACCGCTTCCGATTGTAGGCGAACTTACAGTAGGCATGGAAGGCGCCGTAACCGAACCGAATCCACCGAAAGACGACTGGGCATAAAGGCATGAAGCAGTAAATGCAACACCGGCAACAAAAATTTTCTTATAGGCTTGCAAGACTTTCCTCCACATATTCAAGACGCTGTGTAAGTTCACTGATGGTTCTTGTAAGGCGTGCGCGTTCTTTTTCAAGTTTTTCCTTGGGATCGATTTCCTTGGCTTTCTTCTTCATCATGGCAATGACACTGTCCGGACTTTTGCCGCTCTTGATGGCCTCTACTGCCTTTGCCTTTTCATCGGCCTTTTTTATTCCGGCAACAATCTTCATGTTGTCGTAGCCAAGCTCTGCATCCTCGTCCGGAAGCATGCCAACTTTCTTTGCAGTCTTAACCGTAGTGCGCGGAATCTGAAGGACACGGTCAATGTAGTCCTCGTAGCGGATGTTGGCCTGTTCGCAAAGGGCCTGTGCCTTGATCAAAGTGCGCCCAAGTTCAATCATGATCTGTCCGTTTGGACCGATGTATTTTTCCTTGATTTCCTTTGTAAGGGCTTCAAGTTCAGGAGAGAGGGCCATGTCCAGCTTATAGTATCCCTTCTGTTCCGCAACCTCAAGCAATGCATGGAATTTTGCCCAGAAAGCATTTGTATGGCTCCTTGAACAGTGAGGAGGTTCCTTGCCGCCATTGGCAATGATGTCCTGTTCGTTGTTCAGGTGGTGAGTATATTCGTGAATTGCAGTATAGATCAATTCATTGTCTGTCTTAAAGTTTTTATTGTGCAGAAGGATTTCCCTTGTATCAGGCTTATAAAGTCCGTTGACCCTCTTGCTGTCCTTTCCCGTCATGACTACGGTAAAATCCAGTTCCGACGGCTCAATATCAAGAAGCATTTCCTTAATTTTTTCGTTATCCATAGGAAAATATTATAGTTAAAAATCAATGGGATTTCTATATTCAAAAGCGCAGTTTGAACCAACTTACGGGTGTTACGGCAGCAAGCGGACGTCGGGCTTTGCGCCATATCCTGTAATATTTTTAATACTCGAGTGAGAATTCTAGGTTTTACTTAATTTATTAAGCAATCCAATACACTTATTATGAAAAATAAACTATGTTATAATAGAAGCAATGAATGAAGAACAGCAGATTTTATTTATGCAGATTAGACTCATACGAATGGTCTCTGACAAACTTGGAATTACTTTAAAGCAAACAGCAGAGATGTTTGATAAATTCAAGGTTCTCCAGTTTATCCGTGATTGCTGGGGAATATTCCATGTTGAAGGAGATAATGCTGTTTATGAAGAAATTCGGGAATATCTGATTTCAAAAGGAGCTGCCATATGAAACAATTGGAAGAAGGTATGATTCTTTATCACGGCAGTTATTGTGTTGTTGAAAATCCCGATTTACAGAAATGGGCAAAATTCAAAGATTTTGGGCATGGCTTTTATCTTACGACTTCAAAAGAACAAGCCAAGAGTTTTGCAAAAATTACTGCTGCAAAATCAAAGGCCAGAGGTCTTATTTCTGTAAACGAACAGTTTGGATATGTTTCATTCTTTAAGGTAAATGATATTCAGGAATTAAAAAGTTTTGGTTTTGAAACAGCAGATAAAGAATGGCTTCACTGTATTGTTGCACATAGAAAATCAGATGTCTTTTTAGATATGATAAACAGAATGAAAGATTTTGATGTGATTTCTGGAAAAATTGCAAATGACAATACGAACGCCACTATTCTTGCATATATGAGCAATTTCTACGGAGAAATGGAAAGCGAAAGTGCAGACAATATGTGCATAAGCCTTCTTCTTCCAGAAAAACTGCAGGATCAATTTTGCTTTAGAACAGAAAAAGCTTTTTCAAAATTGCAGTTTCTGAAAAGTGAAAAAGTGGCTTTATTTTAGTCAGAGGATTTTTTATGGATAACAAAAATGCAATTGCCATGGACTTAGTTGCAAAAATGGCAGTAGAACAGCTGGCAAAAGAACAGAATAAAAATATTGAAGAAGTCCTTATTTCATTTATGGAATCAAATACAGGCCGAATGGTTTATGACGATTCAACAAAACTCTGGTGGGATGGTCCTTCAGCAATTGTTCAGGAATACAAAAACGAAATGGGAATTGTTGGATAATATACTAACCACCCAGCTGTTCCTTAATCTTCCTTATCATTTCTTCTGCAGTTTCAACATATAAAGCTGCAACTTTCTTTTCTTCATCATATATTTTATTTTCTCTAAGATTTGCTTCCATGCTGCTTACTAAAACCGGTGAAAATCTATGAGCATTGAATGGAAAGTTGAAAAACCAATTATGGCTAAATTTCTGGAAGCGGTGTAGTATAATCAAAGTGAAACAAATAACAGTAAGCGGCGCAATTATTTTGCGTGAAAATAACGGAATAAAAGAAATCTTTGCAACTCAGCGCGGCTACGGCGACTGGAAGGGCTGGTGGGAAATTCCCGGGGGCAAGCTGGAAAGCGGCGAAACTCCTGAGCAGTGCATAGTACGGGAAATCCGCGAAGAGCTTGCTACGGAAGTTAGGGCTGAAAAAATTCTTGGGGTCGTGGATTACGATTACCCGACATTTCATCTGACCATGCACTGCATTTTGTGCACCATTGTTTCAGGTGATTTAAAACTTCTGGAACACGAGGCGGCAAAATGGGTGACAAAGGAAACCTTGCGGTCCGTAGACTGGCTTCCTGCCGACCGTCTTATTTTGGACAAGATTGAAGAAATTCTATAGAAAACTTATCTGTACACGCCAGGGGGCGTTGCGTAACATCATCAACTTAAGAATTAAAAACTGTTTTTTTGATTTGCAGAGTACTTA
>SAMEA3663296__coassemble_1358_pt1 | contig 7304 bp, 7 predicted proteins | sample SAMEA3663296__metabat2_low_PE_018 | metagenome-assembled genome bin SAMEA3663296 (sample SAMEA3663296) | pig gut metagenome | biome: pig gut; feature: pig-associated habitat; material: faeces | place: China | collected 2013
TGAGTTAAACCGCAAACCGGCTTGACCGGTTTGTCGGCTTTGAACTTCTTGTTATGTGATTATTTTATAAATTGAAAGACTAAGCTTCCTATACTACAAACTCCTGCGATACTGAATGGTTGGCATGGAAAACCAGCCAATAAAACATCGTGGTCAGGAATGTCTTCTGCATTTACTTTAGTAATGTCACCGTTTATCGGGCATTTTGAGGGATAATTATTGCTGTATGTTTTTTGTGCGAATTCATCCCATTCCGAAGTAAAAACGCATTTTCCACCAGCCTGTTCAAAGCCTTTTCTGATACCGCCAATTCCTGCAAAAAGGTCAATAAAAGTAAAATCCCCATCTTTTTCGTCATTTTCTTGGGCAGGAATTTTTCTTGAAATCATGTTTACTAATCTGTCTGCAATGAATGATTTTGGTTGTACAGAACCGTTTAGCCAACGATGAATTGTACTTTGATTAACTTGTAGTTCTGTTGCAATATCAGAAATAGAGTATAGTTTTGTAACTTGTTCTAGCAAATCTATAATTGAGGACTGAAAAAAAACTTCTTCCATATTTACCTCGAGAATGGGATTATTACTTGCATTATGCAATATTTATTCCCCATTTGTCAATTGGTAAAATCCTCAAAAAAAAGCGCCCCAGTGCGGGCGTCCGTATAACAATGAGTTAAACCGCAAACCGGCTTGACCGGTTTGTCGGCTTTGAACTTCTTGTTATGTGATTATTTTATAAATTGAAAGACTAAGCTTCCTATACTACAGAACAATATGTAGTGCCTCTCAAGTTTGCAAAATCGAGGATTTAGTCCTACAATTGCATTCACAATAAAACAAAGCATGACATTACCTCATGCAAAAAGGAGACACTACATGGATAGTATAATTTACATTGGCATTGATGTCCACAAGGATTCTTATTCTTACTGCTCTTACTTAAAAGACAAAGACACTTTCTTCGCAGAACACAAAAGCGAAGCAGATTCAAAAAACGCAGTAAAGTATATAAAGTCCGTAATTAAGACTGCAGGATCTCAGGAACCCGTACTTGTAGGTTATGAAGCGGGGCCAACAGGTTATAAACTTTGCCGTGACTTACAGAAAGCCGGATTTGCGTGCGTCGTTATGGCACCTTCAACAATTTATAAACCTCACGGTGTACGCGTAAAAACAGACAGAAGGGATGCACGTCTTCTTGCTCAGACACTTGCATATAAAACTTTCAAGCAGGTTGTAATCCCTTCTGAAAAAATCGAAGCAATGAAAGAATTTACAAGAGCCCGCTGCAGCAAAAAACGACAGCTGAAAAAAGCAAAGCAGGAACTTCTTTCATTTCTTCTCAGGATGGGAATGATATATCCTGAAAGAGGTTCGTACTGGACACAACGTCATTTTGAATGGCTTAAGACAGTTCAATTTAAGGATGATTATCTGCAGCTTGCATTTGAAGAATATTTTGCAGAAGTAAATGAACTTATGGCAAAAGTTGCACGGCTTGATACTCAGATAAGACAGATGGCAGAAAACTCAGACATAAAAGAAGATGTTGAAAAGCTAATCTGTTTTACAGGAATCGATTATCTTACGGCTGTAAGTATAGCAGTCGAGGTCGGAGATTTTTCAAGATTCAGTAATGCAAAATCTTTTTCAAATTATATCGGGCTTTGTCCCGGAGAAGATTCCAGCGGTTTACGTATAAGGCGCACTGCAATAACAAAAGCAGGGAACTCAAGGCTTCGTCAACTTCTGGTTGAATCAGCGAAAAGCATAAAGTACGGTCGACTCTGCTCTGCAAAAAGCAAACGGCTTATACAAAGGCAGGAAGGTCAAAGTCCTCTGGTTATTCAGTATGCGGATATGGCTATAGCAAGAATAAGGCATAAGATGATGAGCATGGAACGAAAGGGTCTTCACTATAATGTCATAACGACAGCGGCAGCAAGAGAACTTTCATGTTTTATTTGGGGAATGATGACCGGATATATTTCAAGGGCATCTGTTTAATTAACTGGTTTTAATTTATGGAAGTAACAGTAGATTTTATGGATAATAAGTAATCTTCGAGCTAATTTGTGGGCGTCAAATCTTTTTTGATTTTGATATGCCCGTTTACAGACAGAATGTACTTTCAGGCGGTCCATTGACCTGTAGGTAAGGTTTAACCGAATCCACGTATATCAGAATGGTCAAATGCCGGATTAATTTCTGACTGTTGCTTTCATTTTTTATATTTCGCTATTGACAAAGGCACAACATATCAAATTATTGCCACAATAGAAATTGAAATAGCCAATATACCAAGTTTTCTTTGAGATGATTTCTTTAAGACTTCAATTTCCTCAGATTGTTCCTTATCCAAAATATCTTTTTGTTTTGTATAATCAAACAAAACTTTAATAGCTTCTGAGTTTTTAGAAATTGCCTCTTCCTGTTTTTTATCTACTAGATCTTTGTTATCTAATAATGCTCCAAGTTCTTCCAATCTCTGACTTTGCTCAGCATCAATTCGTTCTTTTTCAGAAAGGGTGTTGTGAATTTTATCCAGCTTTTTGTTTTGTTCCTTATTTTCATTACTAAGAGAACTAATTTTGTCAGACTGCTCTTTATCTAATGCATCTTTTTCATCCAAGCGAGATACATTTTCTTTTACTTTTGAAGTAAGAAATTCTTGTTTTTTAAGAATATCTTCTTGTTCCTTTAGTTGCCTTACAACTGCCATCATTTCTTGTCGGGCAAGTTCAGAAATCTCACCTTTGCTTGCACCATTAAGTTTTGCCTCTATAGCTCGAACTGCAATTCTATTTACTGTAATATTTGCACAACCTAGTTCAAAAAGATATTTTGAAGTTTCTGCAAGTTTCTTTTGAAATTCAAATGATTTTTTTAATGCACTTACACTTACTTGTTGTGCAGAAGCTAATCGTTCAACTGCTTCCTGCGTATCCTCAACAATATCTTTTGTATTTCCTGCTCGATGTCTGAATATCCAAACACCTTTTTCCTCATAACGAGTCATTTGTGTTCCAACATATTCCATTGCAGCCTTTGCACTTGATTCAGAATTTTCAACTTCTTTTTCAAGTGCTGAAATATCTTCAATTCTTCCTGCAACAATATCAGGAATATTATCTGTATTAAAAGATATAACTCCGTTTTCTGATTCAATTTCAATCATTTCTTCCATAATAGTTTACCCCCAAGTAAGAATATCCTTCATTTGATCAATCAAACCGGGATTTTTTTTCTCCGCTTCAATTGCATAATTACCAATATTTTCAATATTTTCTGAAATTTCATTGTAAGATTCAACAAAATACAGAATCGATTTTTCTGCTGTATTTGTTAAATCTTGAATTGCTTTTTCTGTGTCAATTGCTTCTAGCCACATGCCCTCTTGCATATAAAATAATTTTGCAGTTTGTAACATTCCGTCTTCGCTACGATATTGCATCCGTTCTTTTATAAGTTTTTGTCTTTTAATACCCATACTAATATCAGTACCCACTGCAATTACAAAGCGACCAACACCAACGAAATTTACTTTTAGTACAAATTTACCCCAAAAAGCAGGAGTAGTCGGAGGACCTGCTTCAATGGCAGAACGAATTGCTGCATCTGCTAAATCGACAGCCATGAAAGTTCCACTTTCTATAGTTATCATTCGTGCAATTGTTCTGTTCTTAAATGGAATTACATTTTTCCAATTTACAGCCTTCCAATCACCATCATGTTCTCTAGATTCTTGAACTAAACGACGTACAAAATAAAATGTTCTTACGATTACTTCTCCAAGAATTACAGGAATTGCTTGTCTTCCGAGTTCATTTAGAACAGCAAGTTCTGAACGCATATCCCATTTTTCTTTTACATATAAATCGTTTACAATCTTTGGAAGTCCTGTTTTGTTTATTCCTGGAAGAGATGAAATCTCATGCAATAAAGAAATAAAGATACCTGAAATTCCCATTCCTCCACCGAAACTGCCGCCAGAGAAGTCGGAGCGGCGAGAAATAAAGATACCTGAAATTCCCATTCCTCCACCGGCAGTATTTTTAGAACCTCCCATATCACTTACAAGGTGCCCAGCCCAATTTACGGCTACTTTTAAGATTGAAATAACCATTGGAGCCGCTGCCAGAGCTTTTATGAGTTTTTGAATTGGCTTAGGAATTTTTTCATCAATTTCATCCGTATATTTGCTTTCGGCAATATTTATCATCCAAAGCAGAATGCCTGATATTATAACTGGAAGCCATATTTTCAAGAGTTCTTTTGGTTCTGTACTTATAAACTCAAATTTCCATTCACCATTTTTGTTTACAAAAACACCAACTCTAAAAAGTTGAACTGCAATAGCAGCGGCAAGACCAAGAAGTGTAGGATGATGTGCAAAATCAGCTAAATGATGATTTTTTCTGCTGACACCTTCTGGAAGAAAACCATCTTGAGCGACAGGGAATTTCTTTTCCAAAAATTCAATTGCACCATTTAGTCTATCCCCTTTGTAACCGTTAATCTTTGCAAATTTTTGGATAAATTGATTAACCTGCTTATGACTCTTTTCTTTTCCACGTTCGAAATTAAATTCCCTGACAAAGAATGAGTCGATAAGACCGCATAAAATTCCTGTTCCAACAGCTATTGCATAATCGAAACCATCTGCATGATTTGTTAATCGTTCAATTTCAGTATTTAAGGAATCAATTTTAGAATTAAGTTCTTCTGACTGTGCATCAATTTCAGCAATTTTTTGAGCAATTTCTTTTACTCTTGGATCAAGTTTTTCTTTATCAAATGCAGGAAGAATTTCATATTCGATTTTAAAATCATCGCTTTCATCAGTTTCTGGCATCTGATACTTAAATTTGGCTAAAACTTCATTTTCCATTTTTATCCTTTCGGACGTGCCCCAGTGCGGGCGTCCACATAACAATGAGTTAAACCGCACAGGCCTTGAGCCTGTGTCGGCTTTGAACTTCTTGTTAGGCGTTATTATTACACTTTATCGTAATGTGTCCACATACGAATAATCTTTACGGTACCTTCGTATTTTGCATCATTTATTGTAACTGTAAATTCCGATACAAGTGAGCCACTTGCACGGAAAAATAGAGCCAGTCTAACGGTAATTTTAAGCCACCCATTCTGACTAAACAGAGCCACTTAAAAACGTTAGACTGGCAGAAAAGATCGGTTTATTCCGTTTTACTCACCAACAAATGGGTCAGTTCCATCAAAATAAACTTCAACAAAATCATTCCACACCTTGAAGTCCGAATAGACGCAAGATAAATCCGAGTGGAGTTCCTGGACTGGGAACAATCCTGCTGCAGAAAGTTTGCTCCTCAACTGAACAATGGTCTCTGTCATTTTCAGCAGATCCCTTGCCATTGCATCCAGCAGAGGATAAACATCAGAATACAGTTCCATCGCTGCCTCCTGCCGATTCTGCTTCACTATGGTTGAGTCCATGTCTTTCCCGCATGGAAATTTTCCCCTCAACGGCAACATCATATGAGTCGTGAACAATTCTGTCCATGATTGCATCTGAAACGGGAGCCTCTGCATCTTCCGTATCATTTATTCGTGAATACCATCCTGCGGTTTCATACTGTGTACAGAAGATTATGGATTTCTTGATTCGTGCTTCTGCAAGTTCAAGGATTTCCAGCGATTCCTGCTGTGTAAGTTTCCGAATCAGCCATTCATCAATAATCAGAAGGTCAACTTTTTTGTAGGCTTTCAAGACTTTGTGAGACTCGTTTGCACTTCTTGCAATCGCAAGCTCATCGAGGAGTTCCGGCATTCGAATATAGCGAACAGAATAGAACTTTCTGCAGGCAGCATTGCCGAGAGCACAGGCAATGTAGGTTTTCCCGTTACCTGAAGCACCTTTCAGGAGTATGTTGTGACCCTTGTTGATGTAGTCGCAGGTAGAGAACCTCAGAATCTGTGCCTTGTCCAGTTTTCTGTCCTCATGGTATTCGATTGCCTCGATTGAGGCTGCCGGTTCTGAAAAGTGAGCTCCGCGAATGTAATGGATCAGCTTGTTCGACTGTCTCCTGTTCCATTCGGAGTCCACCATAAGCCCAAGCCGTTCCTCAAATCCCAGCTTTGAATATGTTCCGCTGTCCTTTATCTGTTTCTCAAGTTCCTGTGCCATTGCAGGAAGTTTCATTGCCCTTAAAAGTTCGATTGTCGACTGGTTTATCATTTGCTGTCTCCTCTGTTGAAGTATGAGGCACCTCTTGTGATGCCGTAGGAAGTCTCAGTGGTTGAAGATTGTGCAACGCCCGTTGTAGCTTTTGTAATCTTGTCCGATTTCAGAATGACGCTGATTGTCCGCAGTGATGGGGTTCCAAGGGAAATGGAATACTCACATGCTTTTTCCGTTTTATCCTTCCCGTATTTCTCCGCAAGCTTAAGAAGTGACACGCAGAATTTGAATCCCTGTTCTGCCTCCCGGCCGGAAGTAAGAAAATGTGTCACGACTTTCACTGCATTCGGACCAATTTCCATTGCCTGGTTCATGAAACTTTCAGGATTGTAGTCAAGGTATTTCCTGTGTTCCTGCGGCATGTGGTCTGGATTCACGATTGGTGAACGCTGCTGCTCAAATATTCTTGCATGGGAAGCGACCCGGTTGCCGTTGAAGAACACCTCCACAACATTCCTGGTCAACCTTATGCTTACATCCTCTCCAATAAGGTCAAAAGGCACCGAATATTTATTTTTACCGTCCGTTATGAGATAATCAGAAGGCACTTTGGCTACTGACCAGGTGCTTACTTCATAGGGTGCAGAAGGAAGAGGTTTGAGAAAGCTCTTTTCTTCGTTTTCAAATGCAGACCTTCTGCATCCGTCTTTCTGCCTGAACGGCTTGTTGTTCAATTCTTCAAGTTTTTCCCTTACGGCTTCTGCCAGCTCCTCAAAGCTGAAGAATTTCTGGTTTCTGAGTGCAGCAATTATCCATGTGGATGCATATTTGACTGAATTTTCAGCATGACTCTTGTCTTTCGGATGGCGGACTCGACCAGGAACGATTGCTGTCTGGTAGTATTCTGCCATTTCGTAATAGCTTCTGTTCAGGACAGTCTCATACCTTGTGTTCCGTGTGATTCCAGTCCGAAGGTTGTCTGGAATCAAAAGTCTCGTTGTTCCGCCGAAGTAGTGTCAATGCCGACTAAAAACTTCCTAAATTTGCCGGTTTAAAATTTCCGCTTTCAGGCAAAAAAATATATTACTCGAAGCCGACGGCTCCGACCTTCATGCGGTCCTTCATTCTGTAAGAATCCGCCT
>SAMEA3663296__coassemble_1437_pt1 | contig 6998 bp, 7 predicted proteins | sample SAMEA3663296__metabat2_low_PE_018 | metagenome-assembled genome bin SAMEA3663296 (sample SAMEA3663296) | pig gut metagenome | biome: pig gut; feature: pig-associated habitat; material: faeces | place: China | collected 2013
TCAGATGTTTGAATATGGACTTTTGCAGGATGCTGGAAAAGTCAGTGCAGAAATTGCAAAGCTTCATGCTGAAACTGAATTTGAAAAATACCGCATTGTGCAGGATAGACTGTATAAAAGCGATTATGACTTATATTTGGAAGAATTAGAACGCAAAATGGAGATCAAAAATGCCAATTAAATACATCCCATACACCCCAGAGCCGATAGAAGGGCAGGCTCTTTTAGATAATTTTACACGAACACTCCGTTATAAAGGAAACTACGACATAAAAGGTAAGCTTGTGCGCGGAATGCCCTTGTATGAAATGCAGACTCTTGAAACTGTAGGAGAAGCTGAAAAAGCAAAGCAGAACCTTGTGATTCGCGGGGAATGTGTGTCGGCCTGTGCTTATCTTAAAGAAAAAGGCATTCTTGTTGATTTAGTTTACATTGACCCGCCTTTTGCAAGTGGAGCTGATTATTCCAAAACCGTTTACATCCGTCAGAATCCCAAATTGGCAAAGGCTTTGAAGCAGGCGGAAGAAGAACTTGATATTGAAGATTTGAAAAGTTTTGAAGAAAAAATGTACGGCGATGTATGGAATAAAGAAAAATACCTGAACTGGATGTATGAAAACCTGTGCGCAATAAAAAGCGTGATGAGCGAAACAGCGAGCATTTATGTCCACTTAGATTGGCATATTGTACATTATGTAAAGATCTTAATGGATGAGATTTTTGGTGAAGATAATTTTAGAAATGATATTTCGTGGCATTATTCTGGTTGGAACAAAAAGTTAAAGGTAAGTTTTGAGAAAAGGCATGATACAATCTTATATTATTGTCTGGATGATGAAGGCGCAAATTTTAATTCCTATTTTGAATCGTATGAATCAGAAGAAGAATATATTAAACGAAGAAAGCAAAAACCTCTAACAGATGAAAATGGTCGTCGTTATGTTTTGTCTGATGCTGGTAATGGTAATCGGGTAAAAAGATTTTTGGACGAGGCAATAAGAGACGGCGTGGTGGTAGATGATGTCTGGGATTTAGATAAACTAAATAATTCTGCTTTAGAATCAGTCGATTACGCCACCCAAAAACCTGAAGCCCTGCTTGAACGCATCATTAAAGCATCTTCCGATGAAAACATGATTGTTGCAGATTTCTTCGGCGGTTCTGGTGTAACGGCGGCTGTGGCAAACAAACTTAACCGCCGTTTCATTCACTGCGATGTGGGCATCAATTCAATCCAGACCGTACGCGACCGCTTGATTGCTCAAAAAGATACTCCGGCCTCTTTCTCTGTTCTTGAAATAAAAGATGGTATTTCACTTTTCCGAAATCCCGTTCAGACAATGGAAAAATTAAAGTCTCTCGTGCCTGGGCTTGGAAAAATGGAAGGACTTTCAGACTTTTGGGCGGGCTGTATAGAAAGCATAAAGGATGGTACTGTTCCAGTGTATCTTCCTGACTTAAAAAACAGCGAATGTAAGATCTTGGACAAACCTTTTATGAGCCGCATTCTGCATGAGCATCTGGGAAATCTTCCTTTCACTCCGACCCGCGTAATCATCTATTATGTTGATGTGGCGGACATTTCAGAAATTGAAGATTTCGTAAAAGCAGACAAATCAACCCTTGTAAAAATCGAATTCCGCGACTTGAAACAGCTGCTTGATGAAATAGTGATTGAAGACACCGCAGATTTTGAAGTGAGCGAAATTCAGGAAGAACTAATCCCGGAATATAAACTAGTCATAAAATCATTTATAAGCGACCGGGTTATGCGTCACATAAACGCCTACAATCAAAAATGCGAACTCAATACAAAGGGCAAAAAGTTTAAGCCGATTGTCATTTCAGAAGGAGGTCTTGAACTCATTGAATGGCTCAGCGTGGATTGTACTGCAACAGAAGGTGAGTGGCATTCAGATTCAGAAATCAAAATAGACAAACTCGGTTTTGTTATTAAGAATGGTATAAAGACAAAAGAATTCTGGGACGGTGCAATCAAGAGTGAGAAGAAACCTCTACGTTTGAAAATCAGGAATATCTGCGGCGATGAGACTGTGTGGAAAGTATAAGGAGAGATGTAACTTATGAAAAAGTTTCTTTTAGGGGTTTTGGGCACTGTTATTGCAGGCATATTTGTAGCTTTATTTACTTTGTACATTAAAGAGGGATCTATCGTTATAACAATGAGTATTAGCGCCGGACTCTCTAAAAGTTGAAATTAAACATGACAAAGGAAAAGCTTCTGAAGTTTTTTCTTCTCGAGAAGGACTTGGAATAATTGAGGATGTTGGCGGGGTTTAAGCAATGTCGGACCTTATGTCAAAATAGGTTTTATTTCAGATAATTGCAATAGTATAATTCTTATTGTTATATTCTGATTTATACTATAAAATGTCTTAAATATGAATATTGCTTTATTTTCGGACAGTTATATTCCAACAAAAAGTGGGATTGTTACTGTTGTAATTCAACTTAAAAAAGTGCTGGAAGAATTAGGTCATCATGTTGTTATTGTTACTGTAGGCGCAAATAAGGAAGGCTGCCCGGATGATGACCCGAATGTTTTTCGAGTTACATCAATTCCTTCCCCTGTTGGTGACGGACAGTTTGTTGGTTTCCCTCATAAAAAAGAAGTCATTGCTTTTTTGAAAGTTCATAAAGTTCAGATTATTCATGCTCATACAGAATTTTTCATTGGGCATTTGTCGAATGTTGTCGGCAAGGAACTTGGAATTCCTGTTGTAGCAACTACACACACAATGTGGGAAGATTATTATCGTTATTATCTTTCCTTTGTTGGGAAGATTACACCAAGACGTGTTATCAGGCGAATTGTTAGAACATTATATAAAAAGTTTTATGCTTTCATTAATGTTTCTGAAAAAGCGTGTAATTATTTTAGAAGGTCTTTTATGCTTCCATATATTCCTTCTGCAATAATTCCTAATGCCATAGATTCAGAAAAGTTCGCTAGCCGTGCGTGTACTCAAAACGATAAGGAGGAATTAAAAAGAAAACTCGGACTTAAAGAGACTGACAAGGTGATTTTATATGTTGGACGTGTTGTTGAAGAAAAACGTCTTGATAATCTTGTTGAAATTTTTAAGAATGTTGTAAAACGAAGTACTGATATAAAAACAGTAATAGTTGGTTCTGGAGCACGACTTGAAAAACTTCAGGAAGATGTAGAAAATGAAGGACTTCAGGATAAAGTTATTTTTACCGGGTTTGTTGAATGGGAAAAACTATCAGTTTATTATTCTATTGCAACTGCTTTTGTAACTGTTTCTCTTTCTGAAATGCATTCCATGACAATTCTGGAAGCACTTTCCATGGGTGTTCCCGTTGTTTGCAGATATGATACAAGTTTCAGCGATACTGTCTTTAACGGGGAAAATGGTTTTGCACTTAAATCTGATTCAGAAGTTGAAGAGTGTATTCTTGAACTATGTCGTAATATTGAACTTTGTCAAGAACTTTCTGTTAATTCGCTTAAAATCAGTAAGAATTTTTCCCTTGAAATGCATGGAAAGAAAATAGTTGCATTCTACAAAGAAGTCCTTGCTCATTTCCCGAATCCTGTTTCTTCTGAACAGTTGGAAAATGCAGTAAAAAATTGCTGATTAATTTTTTACTATTTTTATTAAGAATTGGTTATAATCATTTTTTATCCTCTGATTTTATTATTTTATTCTTATGGTTCTGCAAATGAAGCCTGCAACTGCCCGGAACTTCTGAAAGTTTCCACCAGTTTTGTTTCTTCGTATTTGCTTAATAATGATTTCATTTTCTACCACCATTGGTAGAATTTTATGCTGCTTTGTTAATGTTGTAAGGAAAAGATGATTGATTTAGAAGTTAAGTTCTGGACTTTTTTATCTCAGTGTCGTTCTTTTGTTCCAAGTATGATATAATAGATAATCTAAGGATGCAATTTAAAATAATATGAACGTATTTGATATTATTCCCTCAGATTTCTTTAATTGTCTCGCTGGAATAAGTAATAGTCGGGTTTATGCAGACTGTCTTGAACTTATTCATAATCAGTATGATAAAGAAATCTCCTACAGACTTGAACGTTCATATTTAAGAGACATTCTTGCAGCGTTCTTGCTGGAAAATCATCTGGAATTATCCGAGGAAGTAAAAACAAATACTGCTGGCAATGACGAAGCAAATATCATATTAAGGAAATTTATCAGTGTTGGTTGGCTGGAAGAAGAACAGGATGATACCACGTTTGAGAAATATATTGTAATGACTGATAATGGAATTGCACTTGCCGAGTTTTTGCAAAAGCTGAAACAACCTGCTACCCCTGAGTTTTCAAGCTATATTCATGATATTTATAACCGTTTTAATTCGAAAGAATATGAAGCCAAACAGGAATTGTACAACTTTATTTTAAAACCTACTTTTACAGATGCAAAGGCTCTTTCCTCTTCATTAAAAAAACTATCTACTTCAATAAAAAAAATTATCGAAAAAATGAATCATGAAGGAAGTCTGGAAAGTCTTACAGAAAATATTATCAGTTACTGTGACGGAGATTTTATAAAGGAATATTCCAGACTTGTTCATCAGCAGAACATTCATATTTACAGGAATTTTATTACAAGAAAACTGGAGGAAATGAAGCAAAGTGAATATTTTTCTTTGCTTTGTTCAGAAGTAATCGCTGAAGAGAAAGCTCATAAAATAATGATTTCCAATATGGAAGCTGAAGACAGAATTCTTGAGATGATTGATTCAACTAAAAAATTTCTTCATGACGACTACAACAAAATAATGGATGAGATTAAGCAAAAAATTAATACATATATCCACATAGCAATAGCACGGGAACGAATGCTAAGAAACAAGGGGCTCGATATTCGCGGGGTAGTTGAACAAACCCTTCGAATATTGATTTCTTCTGATGAGATTGATGAAAAAGATGAAGTTGGTTCCTTGTTTAATATTCAAAAGTTCGAATATGTTGATCAGTCTTCTTTAATGTATCCACATAAGAGTCAGCAGATTCTTCATAATACAGAATCTGAATATTTTGAATTATCAGCAGAAGAATTAGAAAAACAGAAATATATTCTTGAACAGGAATCACTTAATCCATATTCAAAAGATGAAATGAAAAAATATATGGATGAATTATTCAGGCAAAGCGGAAACCGAATTATTGATAACAATACTTTTGACTATTCAAGAAAAGAAGATGTTTTGAAGGCTCTGGCAGCAGTAAGTTATGCAAAGGAAAATGGATATCTTATTGAAACGGATGGAACTTATATTGAAAGCGAAAACTTCATAACAAAACACTGGAGGGCAAGAAAAAAATGACAAACAATGAATCTATTAATGAGTATTGGAATTCAGAATTTACCTCAGGTGACAAACAGTTCTTCCAGAAATGTTGCCGTGTATTGTTGAAAAAAACTTTCATTGTCCGTGATAAAGATGAAGAAAATAGAAAAATGTTTTATTTCGTATCAAAGAATTCTGATTTCTTTTCTAACTATTTTTCTTTCATGGGATTTGAAGTTCTTGTACAAAAAGATTCTGGTGTAGTAATGTTCTCGAATATTGTGAATGAAAATATTTCTTCTTCTGTTGCTGTAAATAGATTTCGTTTCAAGAAAATAGAAAGTATAGTTTTGTGCTGTTTATGGACTTTACTTTCTGACAGATTGCATCGTGGCTCTTTGGATAAGGTCATCAAAATTACACTTTCAGATTTAAATATGGAGCTTGAAAAATATGATTTCAAGAAAGGATTTGACAAAGGACCTTTAAGTGAGATTTTAAAATTATTCTGTAAGTTTAACTTAATAGGAACAAGTGGGGATGTTGGAGATGAAGATTTTACAATAATTCTATATCCGTCATTACAGTTTGCACTTAATGAAAATGAATTTGTTTCGTTTGTAAAAGATGCAGAAAAAAGGATGAAAGGAATCAATAATGATGTACTAGAATCTGATGATACTCTGATAGAAGGGAGCGATGCGGATGAATCAGAAATTGATCCTTTTGATATTGAGATTGAATAAATTTCTCACTAAGTTTTTCTCCCGATTTCGTGAGATTTTATTTAAAAAATTAGAGAAACAGGGTATAATTTCCTTGTTGGAGAATCAAAATGGCGGAAGTACCTGTAAAAGACAAAATTGAATATACCGTTGCTCTCGTAAGCGATTTCGCAAAAAAATATTCGCTTTCCACCACACAGGCATTCAACTACCTGGACCGATTTAATGCTATTACGCTTTTGGAACAGCACTACAATATAGCCCACACCCTTGCATATTCGGAAATGGTAGATACATTAGCTTCTTATTGCAAAGACCATGGAGGAAATGTCTGATGTTTTTGTATCATGGTTCAAATGTAGAAATAAAAGAAATCGATTTGACTCTTTCCAGACCTAACAAAGATTTTGGACGAGGATTTTATCTTTCAAATAATTACGAACAGGCCTATGAAATGGCGACATTCAAGACAACATTTTTTAGAGGAAGTCCGCTTGTAACAAAATTTGAATTCGATGAATCCCTCTTAAAAACCGGCAGTCTAAAAGTTCTGTCTTTTCCTGAATACTCAAAAGAATGGGCAGATTTTGTCTTTAAGAACCGCAGTCAGGAGAATCAGGTTTTTTCTCACGACTACGACATCGTAATCGGCCCCATAGCAAACGACAGGGTTGGTGCTCAAATCCGCCGCTTTGTTGAAGGCGATATTACTTTCGATACTTTCCTTGAAAGACTTAAATATATGAAAGGCGTAACTTTTCAATATTTTTTCGGCACCTCAAAAGCGATTCAAACGCTTGTAAACAAAGGACTCTGCCATGAATGATGTTGAATATCAGATTGAATGTACCACGCGCGACCTTGCGACATATCTTGTAAGGGATTTTTCTTTTACCGTGGAACAGGCCTTGCGTGCTGTGTACAACTCAGAACTCTACCAGAAACTCTGTGACCCAAAGACAGGACTTTACT
>SAMEA3663296__coassemble_1621_pt1 | contig 6371 bp, 6 predicted proteins | sample SAMEA3663296__metabat2_low_PE_018 | metagenome-assembled genome bin SAMEA3663296 (sample SAMEA3663296) | pig gut metagenome | biome: pig gut; feature: pig-associated habitat; material: faeces | place: China | collected 2013
TTCAGGAGCTTTTTTGTTTTAAATTCAGTTTTATAAAAACAATAAAACCGGGACAACAGGATTCGAAGTGTAGTGAACGCAGGGAATTTAAAAAAACTACCCATTTATTGCTAACGGGTAGTTTTGTCATTGATTTAGGGTTTATTACAAATCCTAAAAACGGACGAGTCAAGGCCTTGAGCATAGGGTGCCTTGACCGTACGTATTAAAACGGCGGATTGTTAAACCTTAAACTCGTTGATTTTCTTTGAGATGTTTTCTACGGCGTCAGCCATTTCCTTTGCAAGGTTGTTCAAAAGAGCGTTTGTGCGTTTTGTAGCTTCGGTTGTAGAAACTATCATGTCAAAGTTTTCCGACATGTTGTTTGATGATGCCTTTAGGCTTGAAATTGCGCCAAGGATGTCGTTTGTTCCCGATTCAATCTTGCGGCTTGATGTCTTAACGCTGTTGGAAATTTCCTTCATTGTCGAAAGGACATCAAGAATCTGTTTTGACCCTTCGGACTGCTCTTCCATGGCACATTTGATTGCGTTGACAAGTTCTGAAGTATTGCTTGTTTTTTCCGAAACTTCCTCAAAGGATTTTGAGCTTGCCGTTGAACTTTCAACAACTTTGTTGATGTTTACCGCAATTTCCTTAAGGTTTACGCCGATGTTCTTTGATTGGGCGGCACTTGTGTCTGCAAGCTTTCTGATTTCTTCGGCAACAACGGCAAATCCCTTTCCGGCTTCACCGGCATGGGCAGATTCTATCATGGCATTCATGGAAAGAAGGTTGGTCTGTGAAGAAATCTCTGAAATGATGCGGTTTGTATCCTGGAGGGACTGGCTTTGTGTCAAAACTACCTGGAGCAGATTGTTTACCACGTTGTTCTTTGCAATGCCGTCGTTTGTTGCAGCGTTAAGGGAACTGAATTCGGCGGCCATTTTCTCAACTGAACCTGATACTGAATTGATGTTTCCGATCATCTGCTCGATGCTGGCACTGGCCTGGGTGATTGCATCTGCCTGAGTAACGATCATTTCGTTAAGCTCCCTTATGCTGTTTGAAATGTTTGTTACAGAATCGCTTGTATTCATTACGCAGTTGTCTTCGTCTGCAAGGGTTTTTGTTGCGTTTGCGATTTCGCTGGAGATGTTCTCGATGTTTGTCTGTGTTTCGTCAAGACTTGTCTTTACGTTGTTGAAAGTAGACTTCAGTTCAACATTGGCAGATCCGATCTGCTTTACAGTTTCATGAACCGTATTTACGAATGTGTTTACGGATTTCTTTACCATGGAGATTTCGTTGTTGTGGTTGATCTGAAGGCGCTTTGTCAGGTCCTTGTCGCCCGTGTTAAGGTTGTCGATGTTCTTTTTGATGGAATCGAACTTTCCGATCATGATTTTTATGATTATCAGTTCGCAGGCAAGAAGGATGATGGCGATTATGAATCCGCCGGTAAGGGAAGTATTCCTAAGGTCGTCGGTGATTTTTCCAACTTCCTTCTTGTCTACGGTGGCTACAACGGTCCATGTCTTGTTTGCCATGTGGCATTCTTTCGTGAAGAGAAGTCTGGATGAATCTTCAACGGCAAGAACATCGTCTCCTGCTCGGACTGTATCCGTATCGTCGTAGACGGATATTTTCCCCGTTTTGTAGAAGGTCTTTGCTAATACATTGATCGGGTCAAGTTCAAGAAATCCTACCATACCGCCGTTGATTCTTTCGCCGGTTGCATCGTCCGTGAATTCAGACTTTATGAAAAGTGGCATTGTGATTCCGCCCGCATTGGACTGGCGAGGGGATTCAAGCCATACTGAAACATCCTTTTCCTTGTGCATCTTCCAGTATTCCTTGGAAAGAATGCCTACTTTTGATATGCCTCCCTTTGTGTTGTAGGTTTCAGGACCTCCGTCTTTTGCTCCGGTTGCATGGTCCCAGAAAAGCATTACGTATTCGTATCCGTTGGGCTTTTCCTTGGCTTTGATGGTGTTCTTTAGGTTTTCTTCATTGTCTTTCTTGTTGATGCATGCCTTCTGGAAAACCTTAAGGACTTCAACCTGATTTTTGAACCAGGTTTCTGCGTTTTCAACAGACTGATTAAGGATGCTTTCGATTGATTCCGAATACAGGTCTCTTACAGGCTTTCTTGTAAGGTGGGTTGTGGCGTAAAGAAAGGCCGTCATGATGACAACAATTTCAATGAAGGCCACGATGCCGTATTTTAAAAGCAGCGTTTCGTTCCTCTCTTTTTTTGACATAATAACTCCTGATGTTAAATATAGAAACTTTATGCATTTATTATATCATAAAATTTGCATATATCATAAAATTTGCAGGTCCGGTTGCATTTTTTTACATGTTTACTAAATTATTAGGGTGGTTGTACGGGTTGTTCTTAAGCCTAGCCCCGATTGGAAGGGCCGGAGGGTCCGAAGGACTGAAACCCTGGAAAGCGGGGTGCCATAGGGCAGGTGAAATCTGCCGCATCGGGGTGAAGGAGCCTTAGGAAAGTGCGCTCCGTTAAGCCTGTTTTCGGGTTTTGAGATTGACCAAAGGCAAGCAAAATGATAATATCTTGTACCCCTTGGAATTGCGTATGCAGTTCCCATTTTAGACCATAAGGAGACCATACATATGAGAAAGTATGAACTTATGACAATTTATCCTTTGGAAGAGGATAAGTACAAGGCTGGTCTTGAAGCTCTTAAGGCAGACCTTGCAAATTTCGGTGCAGAGATCGAAAAGGAAGAACCATACGGTGACCGCGATCTTACTTACGAAGTAAAGCGCCAGAAGCGCGGAAGATTTGTTCTTCTTACAATCAAGGCAAATCCTGCAAAGATCGTAGAAATGGACGCACAGTTTAAGTTCAACAACAACCTCCTCAAGTACCTCTTCGTACTCGTAGAAGAAAAGAACGCATAATCTGAATAAAATCTGGAGTAAGTATGGCAAATTCTGACATCAATTCTGTAATCATCGTTGGACGCCTCACAAGGGACGTTGAATTAAAGTACATGAATAACGGAAATGCCGTTGCTTCTATGTCCATTGCTGTTAACCGCAGCAAGAGAGAAGGCGACCAGTGGGTCAGTGAAGCACATTTTTTTGATGTTTCATACTTCGGAAAGGGCGCAGAAGCCGTTAAGCCATACCTTACAAAGGGAAAGCAGATTGCAATTCAGGGATCATTGAGACAGAATCGCTGGGAAAAAGACGGTCAGAAGCAGAGCAGGGTTGTTATTGTTGCTGACTCGGTTGAATTGCTCGGTGGAAACGGTGGCTCAAATGGCAATGGATATTCAGGCGGCGCAGGTTCTGATTTCAATGGGGGATTTCAGCAGCGTCCAAGTTATTCACAGCCATCCATGAACCAGGGGTCATCAGGCAACATGGGCGGATTCGACATGAACGATTCCTTTGGCGGTGATTCTTCAGGTTTCTCTGAGGACATCCCATTCTAAAAAAACTACTCTTAATTTAAGGAGCAATACTATGGCAGACGAAAACATGGAAGCTGTAAACGAAAATACAAACGCAACACAGGAACAGTTGCAGGATTCTGGCCGCGAAGACGAAGTTCGTGGTGGACGCGGAAAGGGAAAGGCTTTCTTCCACAAGAAGGTGTGCCGTTTCTGTTCAAACAAGGCAAAAATCGACTACAAGGATGCTGATGGACTCCGCCGCTTTACAACAGAACGCGGTAAGATTCTCCCACGCCGCATCACAGGTACATGTGCAAAGCACCAGAAGCAGGTTGCAGTTGCAATCAAGCGTGCTCGCGCAATTTGTCTTCTTCCTTACGTAGCTGACTAATCAGACGTTAAAAGAACAAGAACAACAATAATTCAGTTTTGCCGACTCCCGGTAAAACTGACAAGATTTTTTAGGAGCTCGATATGAAAGTTATTCTTAATGACGACGTAAAGCACGTTGGTGAAATGGGTGATGTAAAGAATGTTGCAATGGGTTACTTCCGCAACTATCTTTTCCCACGCGGACTCGCTGTACCATGCACAGATGAAGCACTCGCTTACTTCGAAACAAAGAAGGAAGAAATTGAAGCACGCAAGGAACAGAAGAGAAAGGATTCAGCAAGCCTCAAGGAAAAGCTTGAAGGCCTCGAAGTTAAGCTTGAAATGCCAGCAGGCAGCAACGGTAAACTCTTCGGTGCTGTTACATCTGTTACTGTTATGAACTTCTACGCTCAGAACGGTTTCGAAATTGAACGCAAGAAGATTGAAATCCCTGGCAGCTCAATCAAGACAGTCGGTCACTTTACAGCTAAGGTTCACCTCTATGAAGGTTCTTTCGCAGAAGTAAAGATTTCCGTTACTGGACAGGTTTCAGAAGAAACAAAGAAGCTTGAAGCAAAGAAGGCTGCTGCAGAAAAGAAGGCAGCTGAAGAAAAGAAGGCAGCTGAAGAAGCTCCAGCAGAAGAAAAGGCTGAATAATTTCAGTTTTTGCTTTATGAAGGGGGATGACCAATAAGTTCAAAAGGTGTCATTCCGAACTTGTTTCGGAATCTATAGACCTAGATATAGTGTAGATGCTGAAACAAGTTCAGCATGACACATACTTATTGGACAGCCCCTTTTTTTTACTGCTTGTTTTTTCCTTTCTAGTGTCTCTTGTAAAAATACTACCCTATATATCGAGTTTCCTAAAAACGGTGGGTCGTGTATAATATTTTCATGGAATTAAAGGATAAGATACCACCTCATAATCTTGAGGCTGAAAAAGCCACTCTTGGAGCCCTCCTGCTTGACTGGAGTTCTGTTAATGAAGTTGTTCAGCACCTTAGGGCAGACAATTTTTATCTTCCTCAGCATCAGGTTATTTTTGAATCCCTCATGCACCTTTTTTCTGCAGGCACCAGAGGAGATATCCTTACCCTCATTGATGACCTTACAAAGTCAGGCAACCTGGAGAAGGCAGGCGGGGCAGCTTACATTTCATCCCTTACGGATGTTGTTCCAACCTCTGCAAACATCGATTACTACGCAAATATAGTCCGCGACGAATCGACTAGACGCAGCCTAATTACTTTGTCTCAGGAAATCAAGGCTGAAAGTTTTGACGAAACAAAGGAATGCCGTTCCATTCTTGAAGATACCGAACAGAAAATTTTCCAGTTGAACGACGGAAACCAAACCTCAAAGGTTCTTGCCATGACCGACATCATGCCGGGAACAATCAAGATGATTGATACCAGATACAAAAACAAGAGTGCTTTCTCCGGTATTCCTTCGGGTATTACTGAGCTTGACAGCATGACTTCTGGTTTTCAGAACAGCGAAATGATAATTGTTGGTGCCCGCCCTTCCATGGGTAAGACAGCCCTTGCTCTTTCAATGATGCAGCATATAGCCATTGAAAAGGAAATTCCTTGCGGTTTCTTCAGCCTTGAAATGTCCGGCCTTCAGATTGGACAGCGTCTCGTTTCTCAGGTTGCCCGTGTTTCAGGTAAGAAAATCCGTAACGGTATGCTCAAGCTTGATGATTTCAAAAAGATTCAGGATGCAGCCGGCATCATCTACAATTCACCGCTTTATATCGTTGATGTCCCTAACATGAAGCTTCTCGACCTTCGTGCCATGGCTCGCCGCATGAAGGTAAACCAGAAGGTTCAGATTATTTTCATTGACTATATCGGTCTCATTACTTCGGAAAATCCAGATCAGCCTATGTATGAACAGCAGTCAGCCATTTCAAAGTCCCTCAAGGCTTTGGCCCGTGAACTGGACATTCCTGTTGTAGTCCTTTGTCAGGTTGCCCGTCAGGCAGAAGGCGATGAACCTAACCTTGCTCAGCTCCGCGGTTCCGGTTCCATTGAACAGGATGCCGATGTTGTTATGTTCATCCACGGTAACAGAAAGGAAAACAAGGAGACGAACGAAGGCTATGATCCTGTTCAGCAGAGAAAGATCATTGTTGCAAAGCAGCGTAACGGTCCTATCGGTGATGTTGATGTTCAGTTCCTTTCAAGCTATACAAAGTTCGAAAACAAGGCTAGGGAAGAACAGTAGTCACCCTTTGAGAAAAATGGCAAATATCAAAATTTTTTTTAGTTTTTTTTGATATTTGCTATTGACACAACTCTGCGTATTGTATATTATCTAAACATCACTTGCCGGCGTAGCTCAGCTGGTAGAGCGGAGGACTGAAAATCCTTATGTCATCAGTTCGATTCTGATCGCTGGCAATTGTAAGACTTACCAAATCGGTAAGTCTTTTTTTTTGTCTTTTTACTTTTCTATGCTTGTAGGGTGTGTTATGGTCCGACATTCCCTTGGGCTTGTCTTAATACTTTTGGTGAATTGTCTGTCTTTCCGTATTGTATCACGTAAAAACCTTACCGAAATAGTTCTGTGTATCATGTAAAA
>SAMEA3663296__coassemble_1745_pt1 | contig 6037 bp, 7 predicted proteins | sample SAMEA3663296__metabat2_low_PE_018 | metagenome-assembled genome bin SAMEA3663296 (sample SAMEA3663296) | pig gut metagenome | biome: pig gut; feature: pig-associated habitat; material: faeces | place: China | collected 2013
TTTTTGTCCATACAAATACCTCCATACGAGTATAAACATGACAAAATATAATTTTCCTTAAAATATCAAATATTTGAATAAATTTCTACCATATAATTAGCCCAGTGGGCTGTGAGCATAACAATGAGTTAAACCGCACAGGCCTTGTGCCTGTGTCGGCTTTGAACTTCTTGTTAGGCGAAGATTTTCCTATCTCATAATACCTTGTCGTTTATGCTTAAATCATAGTATATTATCTTTATTGGAACACCGTGGTATAGGGTGGCTGTCTCCTAATCTTAATGAAAGGGAGATTCGTGCAGATATGACAAAATACGAAAAAGCAATGCTTATCGTTGCAATTCTGACTTTGCTTATAGATGCACTCGCTCTCTTCAAGTATTTCTTGTAAGGGCAAAAATAAAGCCTACCCAAGTGTAGCAACTCCAAGTAGGCTTTTCACAAACGCTTAAAGGAGGCAGCCACATCTCTGCGGTGTTCCTTTATGTGCTTAAATATACTCCTGTTTTTTACCATCGTCAAGAACCTTTTTGTGTATGTGAACAAGAGGCTATTATCAAAAAAATCAAGGATAAAATCCATCCGGCAATAATAACATAAGCTTCGGCTTGAAGATTAAAATATTCTCTGCTCATCCTTCCTAAAGAGAATAAACCTCCAGAAATACTACCACCAAGTAAAATCCAATCTACAATCACAGATTCTTTTTCTAAATCTTTGGTATGAGTTAATGTAAAAATAATACTTATAATTGCTGTGATTAAAACCAGCCAAATTAATATTGCATAGCCTGGTGATTGCATTTGATTGAACATTCTTGCTAAATCAACACCATTCATATCACAAGAAACAGGCATGAAGAATCCAAGACATACCAATAGCAATGAGATTTTACTCCATTTTAGCCATTTTTCTTTCATCGTTGATTTTCCTCCAATGTTTTTATAAGAAGAGCAACAGCATTATGAGTTACCATTGTTTTTGCATCTGTAGGCACGTTGATTCCGTATGGTTTTAGAAAATCTCTTGCAAGTCCTTTCATATTATGAACTCTTTGATTATTATCTGAATATACAATTTCTCCATAGAGCATAGGTATGTTTTCATGAGAATATAAACGAGCAGTATATTTAATTCCATTGAAAACGAAATCTTTCTCTTTTATGATTTTATCATCTGAACTTAACATAAGTTACCTCTCAATATGGTGAATGAGCTGAATCAAATGAACTTACAAGGTAAATCCATTTTCCATTTTCATAATACTGAATAGGATAAGATGTATAATGAATCCATCCGGCATTCCAATTTTTTATACCGTCATTTTCATCTCTTGCTTGAATACCTGTAAATTGAGTAGCAACGATTGCGAAATCTGATTTGATTTTTTCAAGGACAGATTTATCTGATGAAACAAAAATTAATTCTACAGAAAGTACGGAATTATCATATTGCGTTCTTGTGCTGTGTAATTCGATAATCTGACAATTTTGTTTGTTTTCAACAGATTTTTCATAAATTCCGTTTCCAAGTTTTCGTCCAGTCATTAGATAAATATCCCACCAACCTATACCAGACATATGATATTCCCAATTTTGACGGGTAATTGGTTTGCATTGCGAAGATAAAACAAAACTTAGAGGTCGTTGCAAGTTGTCAAATATTTCAGAAGTAATTGCATATTCTTCAATAACTTGCGTATAAGTTGATATCTGTGCTTTATTTTCAGAAACTTTTGATTGCGTTACATTTTGTGTTGATGTACATGAGAACAGTAAGAGTGAAGTTCCTAAAATAAAAATTATTCTTTTCATATAATTTTTTTTCCTTTTGATTAGGGTTCGGTACGATATGTTCCGTTTGAGTTCCATACTGGTACATCAACATACAAATATGTATTTCTTGTTATTGCTAATGCTTCAAAATAATCTCCTTGTTTCAGCGTCATCAATTCATTTATCATTGCCGAAGAAATTCTTTTAGGATAAACAACTCCAATATCCCATGCCCATGTATCCGTAGTACCTAATACAACAATATATTCATCTAATATACTTTTTCTGACTTGTTTTACGTACCCAGAGATTTTGATTAATTGATTAGCAAAATCAGTTTCACATTTTTGATCAAATAATAATTCATTATTTCCACATGAATCTCGTAAACGTTCATACGCCCGAAATAATTCATTAGCAGAGTATTTATCGACATTATAGCTATAAATCTTTTTAAAATCGTTATAAGAAAAGATATGAGCATTTCCATCTAACGTAAGAGAAAAAGAGTCTGCAAAACAGCATGTAATAAAATACGTAAATACAGAGAATACTAATAATAGTTTCTTTTTCATAAAATCCTCCTGTAATTTTTTGTCCAGTAAACTCTGAACACTTTTCGAGAAAATTTTGTTGGAGGATTTTTTCTTGTAACACAAGCACGCCAGTGGCGTGTCCGCCTAACAATTGCTTAAACGGTGGCGCGGCTTGACCGCGACATCCGCTTTGAAGCTTTGTTAGGCGATTATTTATTTTCACAATTATTTTTATAGAATTCATATGATTTAATATATGACTCAATAATCCAATCGTATCCATTTATATTTCTGCATTTTAACAGTGATTCATAAAAATTCTCAAATCTATTACTTTGGAAGTATAATAGAGCAAGCTCAAAATTAGCCGAAACTGAATTTTGATTGAATCCGCAGATAAATTCTAAAACATCAATTTCTTTTTCTAACAAATATTCTTTGTAGGCCTCTTTTGAATAGACTGTTTTTAAGTAATCAATAACAATATATAAACATAATTTATTATTTATTGTATTTTGCATTGTAGGACTTTGAGTTACAAAATCTTCAAACAACAATTTCTTTTTACTTAGAAAGACTGTTGTTTTGTTAAAAAGAGTTTCATTTTTACTTAGTTGATTAATTTTGACTTTCTTTTCAATCAATTCATCCGGTTCGGAAATAATTTTTAAATAGTCACCTGGTTTTAATGTTTTTAATAACAAGCTGAGAAATTTATCCGAAAATTTTCCGAAAACAAATGAAAATACGAAGGATGTAATTGAAAAGATTAAATACATAAAATTTGAACTTTCATATTCTTTTCTTATTTCTATTTGAAATAAGGTAAAGAAAAAGACGCCGGCAAAAATGAAAAGACTTTTTAAATTTGAAAATAATTTACGACCTTTATTTACTGCAAAAAATTTTATTGGAGATGAATAATCTATTCGGCCTAATATTTCTTTTAAGAATTCTTTTTTTTCGTTGTTTACAAAAGTTGTTTTATCTTCCAAAATTTCTGGTAGAGAACCTATTGATTTAACAATTTTTTCTTTTAGAATTTCATAATCTATATTTTTATTGGGAAGAACTTTCTGTGTAATCCAATAATAAATTATTTCCATTTTATAATCATCAAATACTGTACTATTTGTATTTTCTGAATTATCTTCATCGATTGATTCTTCTTGAACTTCGTTTTTTTCATTGTTACTCTGTATTGTATATACATTAGAATTTTTCTTATTCTTTTTATAAAAGTATAAAGAGAAAAAAAGAGTAACAATTATAATAATACCAAAATATAAATAATCCATTTTTTTCTCATCAAGCACGCCAGTGGCGTGTCCGCCTAACAATTGCTTAAACGGTGGCGCGGCTTGACCGCGACATCCGCTTTGAAGCTTTGTTATGCTTTCTTCTATATGTTTATACCACTAATTGTCAGATTTTTCATGGTTATGTTTTCGACACAACATCTGACCATTTTCAAGAACAGTTTTACCACCTTTAGACCAAGATATTATATGGTCGCCGTCCATTTCTGAAATATCCCATTTTTTATTTTCATTTGCTGTACCTTTGCACATAGGGCAAAGGCCGTTTTGACGCTCATACATTATTGTTTTTTGATGGTCAGAAAATTGTCTTAGATTCAGATGATGCTTATCATGGTCGAATACATACCAATAAATACCTTTTTGGTCTTGAACTTCGTCCGTGTCCTGCATAAGTTTTGAAACTTCTATTTCAAGTTCTTCTGCCGTAAAGGCAGAAGAACTACCATATAATTTATACAAAACTCCCCAATCTATAGATTTCATTTGTTTACGATATGTCGGAAACAACTTTTTTACCCAGTTTATTACATCGCTGAAATAATCAAAAAGCGGCTGAGCATTTTCATCGTCTACATGATTTGCCATATATTCACGGATTTCACCGTCATTTTTTGCTCCGCTAATCCATTTTATTGCAGTTTCCAAATATGCCTGTCTATTGAGTTCTCCACTTACATATTTACTTCCGATGTTGTAAGCAGCACAATTTGTTTTTGAAAAAAGTCTTTTTGCATCTGTTACCCATATACCTGAATAAACTGCGTTTCTAAGTTCCTGTTTTGTAAGCTCAGCACCTGCGATGTTTATTGTTTCAAACCAATCGAGTTTTTCTTTGTCATCGCCGTCACAGATATATACAGAAAGTTTATAATTCAAAAGTTTTTCTTTTTCAGATTCTTGTAATGTTTTGAAGTTTTTATAATTGAATGTAAACTCATTATTTACATATTGGCAGATACTCAAAGTTCTTTGCTGGCCATCAATAATTTCATAAGTTCCATCTTTTCTTTTTGCCCAATACATTGTGTTGAGAGGATAACCTTTTGTTACGGTTTCAATTACTTTTGCACGCTGTTTGTCATTATAAACAAATTCTCTCTGATAAGGCGGACGAATGTCCAGTTTTTTACCGTAAGCGCGAACGCCGTTTTCTGCGTTATCCTCAAAATCTTTCACTAAATCTCTGACTGTTATTTCTACTGGTGTAATATCCATTTTTATTTTCCTATTTTCTGAATTAGAATTCTTGCATACTTTTGTTTTCCGTTTATCATTCCGCGACCGCGGAATGTATTTGGAATTCTAACTTTTTCAACTTCTGGGCTACAGTCTGTACTGTCAGTAAGACCAAGAACCTTAAACTGTTCGGGATTGTATTTTGTAAAAAAAGTTACTGGAACACCCATTGCACCATCATAATCCATGGGAATGTCTGTAACCGCTTCTATATGAATTGCATCGTAATTTTCATAGCGTTCATATTTTTCAGAAGCAAATCTTTTTCCTGTCTCAAGTATTTCATGTGTTCTACTAATTTCAAGATTTGTATACCAGCATATATTTCCCATCCTGCGGTATTTTATACCGTTTTCAATTTTGAAATCAGTTTTCTTTTCTTCGTAATGTGGTGGAACTTGAAACCAGAAATGACCGTCATTTATTCCGCACCACATTTTGTTTTCTTTTATCAAAGGAATTATTGCGTTGTAAGTTATATTGTTTATGTTTCCAATGACAAGAAATTTTTTTTTGTATTTGAAAAGAAAAGGAATATATTCTTTGAATAACGAAAACGGAGGATTTGTTACGACAATATCAGCTTCTTTTAAAAACTCAACACATTCTTGGCTTCTAAAGTCACCGTTACCTTTTAATTCTTTACACGGAATTTTGGCAAAATCTTCTTCGCCAGTGTATTTGATTGTTCCGTCATATTCCAAGTAAACAGCTTTTTCTACGTTTTCCTGTGAAAATAAATCTGCATCATCATTTTTGTAACATGTTGCAATTACTTTTTTGAGTTCAAATACATCAAAATACATTACAAAATATCTGAAAAAATTGCTTACTCTTGGATCATCACAGTTGCATAGTACAGTTTTTCCTTTGAAGTGATTTTTGTAATGTTTAAGTTCATTTTCTATCATCGAAAGAGGAGTATAAAATTCGTCTGCTTTAGCATTTCTTGAGTCTGTTAAATTTGAATTTCCAGGCATTTCTTTTTCCCAAATTTTGTTTTGGAGAATTTTGAAATGCCCAAAATTCTATATTTCTATAAAACTACCAGCCCAGTGGGATGTGAGCATAACATAGTCTTAAACCGCACGGCAGCTTGACTGCCGTGTCGGCTTACGGCTCGTGAGCCGGTGCGCATGCCTGCAGGCGCACAAGCAACCACCCGCTA
>SAMEA3663296__coassemble_1847_pt1 | contig 5811 bp, 5 predicted proteins | sample SAMEA3663296__metabat2_low_PE_018 | metagenome-assembled genome bin SAMEA3663296 (sample SAMEA3663296) | pig gut metagenome | biome: pig gut; feature: pig-associated habitat; material: faeces | place: China | collected 2013
TTCGGCTTAAGGATATTGATAACAGGGAACGTTCTTCAAATGAATCCTTTGACAGCAAACTTCAGGCAATGGATAAAAAGGTTGAGGATTTTGTAAACATCGAAACCCGAATCGAAGAGAACCTTAAAGGATTCCGTCTGGATATGACAAAGGCTTCAGAAAATGAATACAAGATTTTGTCTGGGAAATGCCGGGAAAGTATTGCTGAAAATACAAAGAAGGTTGATGAAATCAAATTCGCAGTCATCAGTTTTCTAAAGAGCTGTGAAAAACAGAATGAACAACTGATAAAAAAAGTTCCTGCTGCAAAGTTCAAATTTGAATGGAAAGATTATGCGATAGTAGGTCTTTCTCTTGTCTGGCTTGTTGGAATGGCAGTTCAGTATTTCATGAAGTAGGGGAGGGAGAATGAGCAAGAAGACTGAAAAAGAATTCGATGAAATAAAAGCAGAATTTTACAAAGAGATTTCCAAGGACATAGAGAAATCAAAAACTCCATGGCATTTTATTAATCTGCATACTTATTTACATCAGATGACTGCAAACAGGATAAAGGATTTGTATGACCAGCTGGCAAAGATAAAAATGTTTTTATTGATTGATATTTTTGCCTATGTACCAATTCTTCTGATATTCACTTATTTCTTGATTATGTGGCATGTAAAAGTTTAGATGGGAGGAAAATTTATGGCTAAAAGAAATAGATACGAGAATAGAAATTATGGAAAATGTTTGGAATCCATATATTCCTATTATAGGATGTTGAAAAAAACAGGAAAGACTTCTGAAGAAGCTTTTGAATTTTTGAGAGATTCTCTTAGAACTGTGGAGGATTCACCTTTTTACCAGCAGAATATGCAAAATTTTGTTTGCGAACAGTTAAAAGCTGAATTGGAAGGAAATATCATTCATGTTTACATTCCAAGGGTTTTGACAGAACTGTTTATGGGGGATGACTTTGAAAACCTTATAGATGCTGCAAAGCTATACATGAAAGAGTTTGGAACTGATTTGTATACAAATAAATTTGAGTATACTGATGGAAAATTTGTTCAGCAGGGGCAGGAAATTAACAAAGCTGAGATGATGTTTTTACATGCTGAAGGAATACCTATCGGTATTGTATGTAGAGTCAAATATGAAGTTAAAACTGACAAGTTGAGTCTTAAATATTGTACTGGATCTGAATATGCAGAACTTCATGAAGATATTATTAGCCGACTCGATTTGGCTACAGACAATGGAAAAACAGATAAAAATGTTTGGACCTTTGTTTTGAATGTTCTTTCATTTTTGCTCTTGTTTGGAAATGATGTTAAGAAGGGGCTGCCTAAAGGGGTAAAAGCGGATTGGCCATCACCTTCAACTCGTATTACTTTGCTGTATCCAGAACGGTGTAGAGAAAAGCTGAATAACAAGGCTTCTTAATGAATACGGGGATTTCATTTGAAATCCCCGTAAGAATAATCCAATTATAATAAGAAATATGTGTGAAGTAATGAAGTAAACAGTGAAGTAGAGTGAAGTTTTACTACATTCTACTTCACTGTTTTTTTATTTTATGGTAAAGTAAATCTGAGGTTGCTTTATGTTATTGGAAGACTTGATACCGGGATTAAATATTGAAGATACAAGAAATGAATTCAAGGGAATTATTGAAGAAGGAAAATCAGAAGATTCAGGTAAGTTAAAAGAAATAGGATGGTTAAAAACTATAGCCGCTTTTGCAAATACCGATGGTGGAACTCTATATATTGGGGTTGAAAACAAAAGTCATACAATAGTTTCTCTTGATCATGATACTGCTGATAAAATTGTCCTTATGATTCATCGCCAGATAAAACAACGCTTGGAACCTTCTATCAAATACAAAATTGATTCAATCGCCATAAATGAAACTTCACAAACCCGCTATATATTAAAAATTATTGTTGAACAGAGCAAATTGCTTCCAGTTACGCTTCGTGAAGAAAACCTTCTTGGGATTTATGTCAGAAATTATGGGAACACAGTTTTAGCAACTCCAGAACAGATTCGCGACATGGTTCTTTTAAGTGACAATAATCCCTTTGACCAGCCTTTTACTGATGAAAAATTTGAGATTTCGGAATTTTCAAAACTGTTTTCGCTGTATCACGAGAGAACAGGAATTGAACTGACAGAAAAGGCCTTGATTTCTATTGGTTTTATGAATAATGAAAAAAATCTTTCAAAGGGTGCCTTGCTTTTTAAGGATAATTATGAGGAAGAAAGAACAAGAATAACTTGTACGCTGTGGCCAGAACTTACGAAAGGAAGTTCTCTGATTCTTGCATCTGAAGATTTTTCAGGTAATATTTTTGATTCAATAACTTTTGCGACCCGATTTATTCAGAATCATTCTGTAAATGGTTTCAAAAAGGAAGCCAATCAGCGTGTAGATTATTTTTCATATCCCGCCCGTTCTGTGACAGAAGGAATTGTAAATGCAGTTGCACATCGCAATTATTTTATGAATGGAAGCCAGATAGAAATCAATATGTTTAAGGACCGTCTTGAAATTACTTCTCCGGGAGCTTTGCTTGGTGTAAAGGAATTGAAAAAAGAAAAAAACATTTCTTCAATAATTCCTCGCCGTAGAAATGAAGTAATATGTTCTGTCCTTGAATATTGCCGCTATATGGAATCAAAAGGTTCAGGTTTTGATAAAATTGAGCAGGATTATACAGGAAAGGGAGAAGCGTTTAAGCCATACATTTCCTCAACTGGCAACTCATTTACACTTGTCCTTCCAAACCTTACATTTAATTATGGAATTATTGATGAAGATTCTGTTCCAGAAGTTCATGTTGAAGGTTTGCTGAATGGTAAGAATGATCTCAAGATTCTTTCCTATTGTTTCAAGAAAGAACATTCTGCAAAAGAAATAGCAGATTATCTTGGAATAAAAGCTTCAACATATTTTAGAACGGAAACACTTGGAAATCTGGTTGCGGCCGGTTATTTACTGGAGAACAAAACAGAAACTCCTGTTAAATACCTGTCAAATCCGTCAAAAGTTTATGTATAAGAGAGATAAAATCTCTACCCCAAAGAGTAGTTCTCTATGTCATTCTAATCTTTTTATCGCAGCCTACTGAATTTACAGAAAAGGATTCTCGACTCAGACTCTATTGTTTTCATAAAATAACCTCCAGGGCAGACCTGACTTTTTTTACAATATTCATTTTCTCTGCATACATTGAAAGATTTTTCAGATTTTTATTTTCTGATTTTGAATACATTTTCAAAGCTGCAAGATAAACTTCAGGATCCATTTTATTCTTGTCCTTTATAACATCACATATAGTGCGTTCAGCATCATAACATGGGACTTCATTTCCAAAAGCTGTTTTAACAGTTATTTTCCCAAGATTAAATAATTCCTGTTTGCAGTAATAACTTTTAAATCCCTTTGAAAAACTTGAACTTAAACGCTTTCCCTGGGGAATCGTATATGAATGTTCAAAAGGTGTTCTTTCGCTTAGGCCATTACAAAATAATGCACTCTCATGGGAAAAAATTATGTTGTCAGAAAATAGACAAAGAATATAGAGTTCATCTGGAATTGTTTCAGGTAAAGTATAAATACCTTTTGCAATTCGATTAAGTCTTCCGTCTTCTGCCATTAGAGAAAGAAGGGCTCTGGAGATATTTTTTTCACTGGCAGCTTCGACAGTAATTATTGAGTTGTGAGAATCAGAAATCTGTTGTAAATCGCTCATTAGATTATTTTTGACAATCATTACATAATTATATATATAATTGTAGTAATTGTCAAAAATAAAAATTAAATTTTGCCGATAATAAAAATAAGCAGACTGCCTGATGTAATTCTTATCCCCTCCCACCCAAGGATTCTCGACAAGTCTGCTACTTTTCTATCTTTCCCAGCCTACATCAATGCGATTGGCATTTCTGTGTTTCTGTTCAGCTTTGTGCTGTTTTTCCTGCTGCTTGTTGTAGCCTTCAAGAAGTGTGTCTCTAGGAACTTCGTAATAAGATTTATCCTTATCCATTAGTACAATCTTGTTACCTTCTTTTGAAGCAGAAATAACTGTCAGGTTTTCAAACACTTTGTCTTTTCCAGATCCAAAAACTTTATCTACATTGAAAGCCAGATTTTGAATTGTATCTCCAACTCTTAGAGTTGAATCTTTATCTACAAGCTGGCCTTTGTCGGAGATTGTGTCGTAGAAAGGTCGGGCAATCATTTTTTCGTTCTGATGGTTTTTGATGTATTCTTCATTGAGAGGAACTTCTTTCACGGCTTCAAGATATGTTCGAACAAGAACCTGAGTGATGGTTTCATCTTCTCTTGCCAGTTGCTTCAGCAAGCGGTAGGTTTTTTGCCGTTCATCCTTATCCATACGGGAAGTAATGTCCTTTGCAATCTGAATTGCATCAAGAGGGCTTGAAGCTTCTTTTCTACAATATACTCCGAAGTTGTGCCGAAAGTTGTATGCGGTATTATCTCTTTGCTTGAAAAAGTCGTTGTATTGGCTTTCGATTAGCTTTTCATGTTCTGGAGTCTTTTCATCAAACTGCTTTTCAAATCTTCCAGGTGCAGTTATTTCTTTGAAAGTATCAGCCTGGATGGTCATTGATGAATTTTCATTTCCAATGGTATATGAATTTTCGACTTCATTGTATTTCTGAAGTTTCATATCCTTGAAAGTCTGCAGGCCATGATTTGTAATCATTGCAAATTCTGGAATGACAGTTCCCCCAGCAACAATTGCCGGACCTTTTTCACCGTGGATGACATCTTCCTTTTCGATTCTGACGTTCTGCTGTTCAGGATTTAGAATGGTTTCAAAAGTCTCCTTTGGAAGCTGGAGCTTTTCTTTCCCATTGTCGAGAAGAAATGTATGTGTATTTTCGTCGAAAGATAAAACCTTTGCATTTTCAAAAGTTTTAAGACCTTTATCAGTCATTATTACAAATGCAGGAAGGACTGTTTGACCAAAGACCACAGGCTTGGGTTCATTACTATTATCTTCTGGCTTTATATTATTTTCGCTTTCTTCGGTTTCCTGTAGTTCTTCAAGATCTTCTGCAGGTTCCTTTCTTTCTATTTCCTCTTCATGGGGAATTTTAAGAGAAAGCTCATCGATTTTTTTCTGGATGTCGTATCTCTGGTCAAGAATCCTCTGTTTATATTCCCAGTCATCACCTTCGTCATAACTTAATTTTTCCAATTCTTCTTTGAAAAATGCGATGTCTGTTTCTGCTGCATATCTTTCAAATTCTTCTGGACTTAAGTTTTCTTGAGCAATAAAGGTATTGTTATTATCAGTTATATATGGAACTCCAACCTTTTTTTCTTCAATTTCATTTTTGTTTTCAGAAAGCTTTTTAATTGCATTTATGACTTCCAGGAGCTCTTTATAGTTATCCTGATTGAAATCAATATTGCGTAAACTTTCAGCGGCTTTTTCTAATTCTTCTTTTTCGAGATTTGGTTTTTCATTTTCCATTATGTTCTCCTCCTGTTGTCAAAATAACTGAAAGAAACCGGCAGATTTACCAGTTTCTTTCAGTGGAAAAAATATCAGCGTTCTATATCAGAAGACTGCTTACGATGTTTTTCATTGGCGAAATCTTTTGTTCTCTGTCCAACTGCTTCAGGAGGGAAGAGACGTGGATTAACTTCCGGTGTCCAGGTTGAAACAACATCAATTTTTCTGTCGCTCTGGTCCCGATAGAAACTGTAGTAGTTTCTTCCGGCCTCAATATCATATTTTTCTGTCATTGTGGTGCGGTTGAAGGCAACATCTGTAAATGCGTCGT
>SAMEA3663296__coassemble_2658_pt1 | contig 4574 bp, 3 predicted proteins | sample SAMEA3663296__metabat2_low_PE_018 | metagenome-assembled genome bin SAMEA3663296 (sample SAMEA3663296) | pig gut metagenome | biome: pig gut; feature: pig-associated habitat; material: faeces | place: China | collected 2013
AATCCGGGCTTTCTGAATACAGTTCCAGGTTTTTACAGATAGTAAAGAAAACTTCTCGGTCTGATTTTTCTTCCATTTTGAACTGATATATATCACGGCCAAATGGAATGCGCTTTAATTCAGCATTTATAGCTGCAATTTCTTCTTTAGCTGTTTTTATATTCGCTTTAAGTTCTTCAACAAAGTCATGAAGGAATACATCGCGAAGTTTTTCCGATTGTCTTTCGACTTTATTCTTTGCTTCATCAATTTTAACATTAGCAATATCTCGATAACGGTCGCGATAAAATGGAATAAATTCTACACCATAATTTGATACATCGATTTCAGAAAGTTGATTGTATTCTCGCTGCTTGTCTTCCATTCTTTTCTTAGCGTTTTCAACATCATTTGTAAGATTTTGAAGATATTTTGAACTAATGATGGTGAAAGTATTCCTCTGCTTAATTGCACGTTCATATTCTTCTTTCATTTCATCTATCAATTCTGGATGAAGCTCTGAAATCTCGTTATATTCAACCTCATATTTTTTTGATTGTTCATTGCAAGTGAAAATACTTTTCTGGATGTTCTGAATATCTGTTTTTACAGAACCTATTTTTCCAGCCAAAGCATTATCATTTTCATATGCCAGATTGTAATTATTTTCTGCAATCTCATATTCCCTAGCCGCAGCCAACATTCCAGGACTGTTTCTTAATTCTTCAATATCTGATACGAGTTTTCCAAGCTTTCTATTTTCTTCAGCCAATTCTCGACTACTATCAAAATTATAGAATTCAGCCTTCCATTCTACATTGTCAATTAATCTTCTTAACTGATTTCTATTCTGAATGTCTTTTTCATATCCTGATTGCTCTAAACTCAAATTTTCAAGTTCTTTTCTTGCCTGTTCAAGCTGAATCTTTACAACATTGTTTCCCAAACACAGAGCAGTCTTATGGATCTGCATCTTGCTTGCGGCATAACTTTTACAAAGCATACCGTCTTTTGTAATTCCGCCTTTAGAATGTTCATGAAGTTCTTCAAGGTTTTGACAAAGATAAAGTCCATTTAAAAGATAATTTGCATATCTTCTTGCACCTTTATTTGTAATGTTCAATACAGAGGCCGCTGAATTTTCTTCAATTTCTGTTTCTGGAATTTTATCAGTGAGAATAACACTTGTTCCGTAAATATTTTTCTCATTTAAAATCGACATTGCTTCATAGCAATATTCATCATCAACAATAATGTTAAATCTCTTATTCCAAAGAAATGTTTCGATTGATTTTCGCCAGCCTTCATCAGAAAGGGATTCCACAAGTTCAGCAAATAATCGGACCTGACTTTTTATGCCACGTTTGTTAAATTCATTCTGAATAAGGCGTTTTGCTTCTTCTGCTTCCTGTGGGAACTGACGAATATTCGATTCAAGCCTTTTAATTTTATTTTGGATGTCGGTTATTTTTATTGTTACTGTTTCCAGCTTGTCCTTAATTCGACCATTTTCTTCTACAAATAAATCACGCTGATTCTTTATTTTATTTGAAAAATCAATAAAAGTAGTTGCCTTTTTATCCGCGTCAAAATCATTTTCACTTATGTTCAAAAGAATGTTTCTATTTTCATCTGTAATCACAAAATAATTTTCCATCTGTGGAAGAATTACTTTTAATGAAACCTGAAGCTCTTTTAATTTTGAAAGTTCCTTTTCCAAAATCTCTATTTCTTTTTTAAGGTCATCCCTATCTTTTTCAAGTTTATTAAGAGATTCTGTTATGGAATGGTTTTTATTCTCTACTTCAGAAAGACGCTTTCTCATTTCAGAAAGTTTTTCTTCTGCTTCTTTCTTTTTCTGTTCCAGATCCTGTAACTGAATCTGGTTATTCTGCTGGTTTACTTCCAATTTTGAGATTTTAGATTTATATTGATTTATATACTGATAGCGGAACATAAGCTCGCGTATATGAAAATTACGAAGAACCTTTTCGTATTCACATGTTTTATGTTCAATTTCTTCAAGCAGATTTTTACTTTCCTGCATGTTTTCGAACATGAGTTTGGCCTTATCATAAAGCTCTCTCTGTTCACGGAGGCGATCCAAAGACTTTACTTCTGCTTCTGCAAAAACTGAAGTCTGTAAAAATTTATCAACATTTCGTTCAGGATCAAAGGCCATCATTTTAAGAAGTTTTTCTTTGTATTTACGATAATCTGATGTTCTTATTCCAAGCTGACGAGTCAATTGCGGTATAGCCTTTTCACGACCAAGAAAATCTGCACTCTTTAATGGATTACTTTTGAAGGTTAAATTATTTCTTGAGGTTACTGTAAGTTTTCCATTTTCAACTGAACTGAAATTAAAATCTTCAAGTTTACATTTCTCGCGAATAATCCACTGACTTACAGCCCTATCACTTTCTGAACGAGATTCCATACAAACAGCAATTACGTGATAATCAGAAATAAGAGGATCATAAAATTCCATGGCAATATAACTTGTAACATTCCCCGGGCGAAGATATCTGTCTGCACCGTTTGTCTTTCTGTCACCATGAATATAAGCAGTTACATTTCTTCCATTATCATCAGCCGCTTTATTAAACTGCGTGTTGGCAGTTATAAGATAACTCATTGCATCTAAGATTGTTGTTTTTCCTGTTCCGTTAACACCGGTAAATAAGGTCGAACTTCCGAGATTAATAATTTCATTTTGGAAACAGGACCAGTTTACAAGGAGAAGTCGTTTTGCTGTTTTGCGATTTTCTTTCATCATGCATGACCTCGTTTATTTTTTTCTTTAGTTTTATTCTCAATCTGTTTCAATTCTTTTGTAAAGCCTTTGCGGATGTATTCATTAAGCAGCTTAGTCGCCCACTGGCGGAATTGAGTTGCAATTTTGGACTTAATGCGGTAGCCCAAGGAAATTATCATATCGAGATTATAATATTCAACCTCTCGTTCAACACTTCTATTGCCTTCAGTTTGAACTGTTCGGAATTTCCGAACAGTTGCTTCTTTTGTGAGTTCACCTTCTTCAAAAATATGCTTTATATGTTCGCTTACATTTGCCTTGCTCGAACCATACAAGTCCACCAACTGAGCCTGCGTAAGCCAGACAGTTTCGCCTTCGAAGCGAACATCAATAGAAATTTTTTCATCTGAGGTTTTGAAGATTACGATTTCAATTTTGTTTTCTTTGGGCATTATCATAAATCTCCTTTTAGATTTTATCTAGTTTTTCAAAATCCTGATATAAAAATACCAGAATATTCCGCATAATAACTGCATCTTTTGCAGGTAGCTTACTTTATAAATGGATTTACATAATGATTTTGGAGGAACATGATCATCTGTTAAAGCTCCATATTTTCCACAAATTCTGCAATATCCTTTTTCTGCACCATTTTTAAGAGCTTTTACATTAAAGTTTACTGCGGAAAATTGAATTTGAGTATGCTTCATTTATCCTCCAAGTTTTTCGCACAATGGCAGCATTTTTTCGATTGCAGTGACAATGCCACGATGCCACGCACCTGCTTGCATCGTGTGTTCGGCAAGTGGCGGTATTCTTTTAATCATACTTTCAAAGCCTCACATAGAGGTAATAATTTTTCTATCGCTTTAACAATGCGTTTTTGCTCGGCTAGTGGAGGAAGAGGAATAACAAAATTGGCAAGAACTGCGGGTTTTAATTCAGTCTGATTTGTCGATCCTGTTCCACATTTTTCTAGTACAGGCTGATTTAATTTTAGAACATAATAAAGATAATGCTGATTGATGTTGCCAATGGAGCGAATAACAGTAACATGGCTGTCTGGATAAACGCCTTTTATTCCAGCAGGAACTTTTGTTTCATACAATCCGACTCTTCCCATAGTTCCGCCACCAGTTGAATTGATGACTATATCACCCTGTACGAGATTGTCAGTTTCGGAATATCTAGTAATGCTTTTTTCATCAAGATATAGTGCAAGACCTAAATCAATACCACCAGTTTTTACATTACATTTTTGAGCAAATGCTAAGAAATTACTTTTATCAGCATATTTTGGTGATTTTCCTCGTTTAATCTCATTACAAATCTCACCCAATCGACACCAGCACCAGCTTTCTGGAATCTCAAAAGGAATCTCTTCTTCTGTAATGTCACACGGATTCGAGCCAGCTAACGCTGTCTCTTTTTTTGATTTCTTTTTTCCAGATTTTGCGTTAGCAAAATCCAATCCGTGTGACAACCTCTCTTTGCGAATCTCTTCCAGCAAATCTTTTGCATTTCCTTCGCCTGCAATTTGCGGAACAAGTTTTCCTTGAACGGCTTCCTGCAGGATTGCTTTTTTTGTGAGTGTACAAATTTTTTCATTAATGGCTTTGAGTTGTGTTTCTTTTTTGCCGTATTCTTCTATGAGCGGCACGAACTTTTCGATTGCGGCGACTATGCGTTTTTGTTCGGCAAGGGGCGGGAGGGGAATTAATAGGTTTCCAAGTTTTGTTGTAGATGTATGAACAATAATATCACCTGTTGAAGTATTACGCTTATATTCTATTCCATACGGAGAATTAATTAAATAAACAAGGAATAGTGAATTACA
>SAMEA3663296__coassemble_7_pt1 | contig 3810 bp, 1 predicted proteins | sample SAMEA3663296__metabat2_low_PE_018 | metagenome-assembled genome bin SAMEA3663296 (sample SAMEA3663296) | pig gut metagenome | biome: pig gut; feature: pig-associated habitat; material: faeces | place: China | collected 2013
TGACTAATAAAGCTGCCCTGGCATTGTATGAATATGCATCACAGAAAAACGAAAAGGGAGAGCAGGTTTCTGTAAAACTTACTGAAGAAATAAAAAAGAATCCACAAAATATAAATTATGAAACCATATTCAAAAAAATATTCTATGGCGTTACTTATTCCGATTATCTTTTCAGCCTTCCGATGGGTGCCGGAAAAACATTTTTGATGGCGGCTTTCATTTATCTTGATTTGTATTTTGCAATGCAGAATCCTGATGACAGCCGATTTGCCAGAAACTTCATTATTTTGGCTCCCTCTGGCTTAAAAACTTCGGTTATTCCAAGTCTAAGAACAATACAGGAATTTAATCCAGCATGGGTTTTGCCTGAACCAACAGCCAGCGAAATAAAAAGACAAATGATTTTTGAAGTGTTGGATGAAAACAAATCTGCAAAAAAATCAAATAGAACTAAAAATCCCAATGTACAGAAGCTGGCTTTACATCAGCCATTTGAGGATTTAACAGGCCTTGTGGCCGTAACAAATGCTGAAAAGGTTATTCTTGACGGACTTGTTCGTGCAGAACAGGGAGAATTATTTGAAGAAAGTTCGGAAACAAAAGACCGTGAGGCAAATGAACTTCGTTACTGGATTGGGAAGCTCCCACAGCTTTCTGTTTTTATCGACGAGGTTCATCATGCAACAGATGGTGACATAAAACTCCGCTCTGTGGTAAATCGCTGGGCAAATGGTGAAAAGAAAAATGTGACAAATGTAATCGGCTTTTCTGGTACACCATACTTGGATAAAGCAGAAAAAATACCTGTTACAGATTCTCTTTCTGTTGCCTCGTCTGATATTTCAAACACCGTTTATTATTATCCGCTTGTAGATGCAATAGGAAACTTCTTGAAATATCCAACCGTAAAGGTTTCTGACAATAAAGACAGTATGCAGATTGTTGAAAGCGGCGTACGTGAATTCTTGCAAAAATATAAAGACACAGTTTACGACCGCTCGCCACGCACACTTCAGGCTAAACTTGCTGTTTATTGCGGAAAAGGAATAGATTTTCTTGAAGAAGAAGTTTATCCATTTATTTCAAATCTCATCATGGAGTACGGACTGAATCCTAATGAGCATATTTTACGCTATCATGACGGAAATAAAAATCATCCTAAGCCACAGGATAGTGATTATCAGTTCAGGATCCTTGATAGAAGCGAATCAAAAATACGAATAATACTCCTTTGTCAGATTGGAAAAGAAGGATGGAACTGCCGGAGTCTTGCAGGGGTAATTCTTTCGCAAGAGGGGGATTGTCCTACAAATATGGTTTTGCAAACTTCATGTAGATGTTTGCGTCAGGTTGAGCGTGGTAAAAAAGAAACTGCCTTAATATATTTAAATGACTCAAATGCTGAAAAACTTAAAAAGCAACTAGAGCAACAGCAGCATATCAATCTTGATGAATTCCAGAAGGGCTCAAGAGGTGCTACCGAAACCCTTAACAGATATAATCGTACTGAGCATTTAAAGCTTCCTCCAATACCGCTGTATCAGTATTCAATCAAATATGACACTCTGCTTGTGGAAGAGCCTGATACTGATAATGTTATTTCAACTGCTGTAAAAAATTCTGAGCAGAAAGCAGTTATAAATAAACAGTTTGATGTCAGGAAAGCAGATTTCACAAATATCGATATTGATTCTTCTGAGCATGGAAAACTACCGGCACGATACAATACTTGGCTTTATGAAATAGCGAGAGAGAGTTTTGGTTTTGTAACAATTGCAAAACTCCATGAACATGACAAGGCATTGCGCAAGGTCTTTAATGAAGTCTCATATAAAGCTGATGGCGAGACATATTTTAGTTCTCATTATGACATACAAAAATTAAATTCACTCATCAGAACTGCCTTTTATGAAAAACGAGATTTTTCTGTCAGGGAAGAATTTATAAAAGAATCAGTAAGATTGCTGTGCATAGAACAGTTTTCGCCACAAGTCGAAGTTGCGTCATCTAAAATTAAGGATTATTATCCTGAAGAAATGGAAGTTCAAAAGATAATTGACGCAGATAAATCTGGAAAAACTGAAATTGATGAAAAGACAAAAGCTGCCGTTACAGCTCTCCGTGCAGCAGGTTTGAACAAAGAGGCTGATGATATTGAAAATAAGGCTTGCCCTTATCCAAATAAAGACAGGACTTTTCATTATCTTCCATATAAAACAGACAGCTTTTTTGAACAGAAATTCCTTGACGAAGTATTAAAGGAAGAGTGTGTATCAAAATACAATCTTGAAGTTTATTATAACGGAGACCGCACGCTGACTGATTTTAGGATTCACTGTTATAAAAAAACTGAAAAAGATTGGTCAAATGTGGGTGAATATACACCTGACTTTATCATCCTGCAAAGGAAATCAGAAAACGAAGTTGGAAAAGTTTTAATTGTTGAAACAAAAGGCAGCTTATATGCAAATGACCCGAATTTTATTGCCCGTCGGGAATTTGTTGAGCAGTATTTTATAAAGATGAACAATGAAAAAACAGGTGCTGAAAAATTCTCATATCTTTATCTGCAAGATAATGAGTCGGACGAAGAAAGGATTAAAAAGACAATCATACATGTTAATGCATTTTTTGGGGAGGAAATGTAAATGACAAAGAAGCAAAAAAAAGAAGTTACAATTAGAAGTTCCGCAGCTGAATACTTAACTTTTGTGGCAGCCAATGGGGATGATAAAAATAGTGTAGAAGTCCGATATGAAGATGAAAACATTTGGATTACACAAAAAATGCTTGCTATTTTGTATGATGTTGATGTCCGAACAATAAATTATCATATCAAGAAGATTTTTGATGACTCAGAACTAGAAGAAGCTTCAGTTATCCGAAATTTTCGGATAACTGCCGCAGACGGTAAATCTTATGACACAAAGCATTATAATCTTCAGATGATAATTGCCGTTGGTTTTAAAGTTAATTCTGAGCGTGCAGTTCAGTTCCGAAAATGGATAAATCAGATTGCAAAAGATTACACGATTAAAGGCTGGGTTATGGATGAAGAGCGGCTTAAAAACGGCGGCTCCATTCTTACTGAAGATTATTTTGAAGAACAACTTGAACGAATTCGTGAAATACGGGCAAGTGAGCGCAAATTTTATCAGAAAGTAACGGATATTTATGCAACATCAATTGATTATGACAGGGATGCAGCTTCTACAAAACGCTTTTATGCAACAGTCCAGAATAAAATGCATTTTGCCGTACACGGGCATACAGCAGCAGAACTTATTGTAGAACGAGCAAATGCAGAAAAACCGCACATGGGGCTGACTACATGGAAGGACGCTCCGAACGGAAAAATAAAGAAAAGCGATGTAACGATTGCAAAGAATTATCTTTCGGAATTTGAGCTTTCTCAGTTGAATCGTATGGTTACAGCTTATCTTGACTTTGCGGAAAATATGGCATTACGAAAAATCCCCCTCACAATGGCAGACTGGGAAAAAAGGTTGAATGGCTTTATTCAGATGTTTGAATATGGACTTTTGCAGGATGCTGGAAAAGTCAGTGCAGAAATTGCAAAGCTTCATGCTGAAACTGAATTTGAAAAATACCGCATTGTGCAGGATAGACTGTATAAAAGCGATTATGACTTATATTTGGAAGAATTAGAACGCAAAATGGAGATCAAAAATGCCAATTAAATACATCCCATACACCCCAGAGCCGATAGAAGGGCAGGCTCTTTTAGATAATTTTACACGAACACTCCGTTATAAAGGAAACTACGACATAAAAGGTAAGCTTGTGCGC
>SAMEA3663296__coassemble_3659_pt1 | contig 3738 bp, 3 predicted proteins | sample SAMEA3663296__metabat2_low_PE_018 | metagenome-assembled genome bin SAMEA3663296 (sample SAMEA3663296) | pig gut metagenome | biome: pig gut; feature: pig-associated habitat; material: faeces | place: China | collected 2013
CTTAGAATTCTATCACATTTGAATTTCCTTAAACAGTGGGTAATGTCGATTTTTTGTAAATTTTTTGTAGTGAATAGTTACTTCCCGTTTATTAATAGTACGGATATTTTTTTCTCCTCATTCATTAACTGAAGCAAAAATGGAAAGGGAAATCACCATCACCGACAACTTCATGTTCGCAACGGTCATGCAGAACGAAGGCATCTGCAGGCCATTCCTTGAAAGGATGCTGGGGATCAGCATCGAAAAAATTGTCTACCTTGAGCGGGAAAAGGACCTGCGGATAGACCCGTATTCAAAGGGAATACGCCTCGACGTCCATGTAAAGGACAGTTCCAGGGTGTTCTGCCTCGAGATGCAGTGCGACGACAGGAAGGACACCCCGCTCAGAACAAGGTACTACCAGGGGATGCAGGACATATCGTTCCTTGACAAGGGCAATGTCTACCTGGACCTTCCCGAAACCTACATACTGTTCGTATGTCTGTTTGATCTTTTCGGAAAAGGACTGCCGGTCTACACGTTTGAGAACATGTGCGCCGAATACGAGGGGCTGCCGCTGAATGACAAATGCCGGAAAGTGTTCTACAATGTGAATGCATGGGAAAGGGAAAACAATCCCGAGAGGCGTTCGCTGCTGAAGTACTTCTCTGACAAGAAGGCCGAGGACGACCTTACGAGGTGCATGCAGGAGCAGGTAGTCCACACCCGGAACCTGCGCGAATGGAGGAAGGAGCACATGACGATAGAGCAGGAGATAAGGCTGCAGGCAAGATATGCATACGACGACGGCAAGGCTGAAGGGATTTCTCTAGGAATATCACAAGGCCTTTCACAAGGGACCCGCGTCAAGGCTGTTGAGACGGCAAAGAGCGCCATTGCAATGGGGCTGAGTGTAGAACAGATCGTGAAACTAACAGGCCTTTCTGAAGAAGAGATAGATAAACTCAATGACAATGGAAAGCAGTAGGCGGATTTCTTCACTGTAATAGTGATTCATATACAAATTGTTCCTGTGTTTTTTCGTTCCAATACTCTCGTTAAACTATCATTTCAATATTCACGAAATTTTATAAATAGATTACCGGATTTAGTCCGATAATCTATTTTTGAAAAATGATAAACGGCTAAAAGTGCACGGGCAACGGGGCTCAACATTGAACAAATCATGAAATTTACCGGAGTGCCCCATGAAGAATCAAACAGGCTAAAGATTCATAATTGAGGAAGATATCCAGATCAATGAAAAGATACATGCTTAAATAGCCTATACAGATCCTTGGTAAGAAACAACGAAACTGCATATTTACTTCTCTAAGTATTCTGTGTTATTTTCCGACTTGGAATCGTCTTCAATATAATTTGATTCTTCAACATAGTCATCACTTGCTTCCTTTGGGGCAAGAAGTGACTGCATGGTTTCTGAAATAGTTTTCTCAGAAAGAGCTTCTGCAAGATCGCCGGCCTGCGACCGGTTAAAATAAAGTAAGGCACCAGAATATTCCGGAGTAATACCATCGTGACTTTCTTCTGATTTTATTGAGCGAACCCTAATTGCAAAGTAAGGTGACTTTCCGGCAAATATGTATCCGAATTCAGCTTTTGGATGGGCATTCAAGTTGTATGTAAATGCACCCCAGTCTACTCTCATTCTTGCCTGACCGTAGGCATTTTCAAATTTCGTTTTTTTACGGTTTAATTTTTTAGCATCATAGTCTGCTAAATATGCATTGTATGCTTCTATGAAAGATTTTCGTCCGTCCATATCAAATATAAGACGTTCCTTCATGCCAAGTTTTTTATAATGTAGGCTTGCGGTATTTTTTCGCGGATTAAAATTGACGATGAAGTCCTGAGAACCAAGCCCCGCTCCAATTGCTTTTTTTGTCTTCAATGACCCTGAACCTATTTCAAATTCATCATATGAACCGAGTTTTGTTTCGGTAATATGATCTTTCATTCTATTTTTTGCAGCAAACGCAGAGCAGAATGCTGCGACTAAAACTATTAATGCAAAAATTTTTTTCATGTTTTGCTCCATTTATGAAATAAAGATTTTCGGCGGCAATAAAAAACCCCTGGGGATGAGCCAGGGGTCTGCTTTATCAACAGAATGTCAATTCAGCATTTAACAACGGTAAATTAGAGTCCGAGTGTGATTACAACTGGAACTGCCCACTGTGTAGACTTTTCTGTATGTTTCTTTGGATTTTTGATTCCTGCAAGACCCTCTGCCTTTCCAGTTACGTTTGTAATCATCTGGAATCCGATACCTACATTAGCAGCACCGCATGCGCAGTTAACACCAGCGAGGGCTGATACAGCACTTTCATTAAGCTTTACATCGCCACACTTGCGTTCTCCAAGGTATCCAACTTCAGCTACAGCTGTAAGACCATCCTGGATCTTGTAGCTTGCACCAACTGCAAACTGCATTCCAGGCTTGATTGATTCATCGCGTGTTTTTTCCTTCTCGTAGTTCTGAGCAAGGAGAACCATTCCGTTAGCCATAACTGTGAGTTCGTCAGTTACATTGTAAGAAGCACCGAGACCGATCTTCATGTCTGTACCATCACTAACTTTGGACCCTATGACTGTATCGTTGTCGTCTTTAACTTCTTCAAGTCCACCGAGCTCCTTGTCCATGATTGGGAATGTTACACCAAGACCAACCCAGAGGTTTTCTACTGCTGTAAGATCAAAAGATGCACCTACATTACCTGTGTAGTTGTATTTTTTACCCGCGATTTCTTTTTCTGTGTTTTTACCACAGAACTGAGCCTTGATTGTACCGATACCATCGATTGTATAACCAAAACCAGCCTGAGTTCTCTTGTAAACGTTTGCAGCTTCATCATTTGATTTGTCATCTTTTGTAGAAGAGAAAGCATTTGTGAGAGGTACACCTACGTAAACAATCAAGTTGTCCATAGGTCTGATGTCTGCGAGAAGACCTGTACCAGCATAGTTCTTGAAGATGTGATCTTCACCTACTTCAAATGATGGACGAATCCAGTCCCATGCAGGAAGACATGCATTGCCACGAAGTGCATTCCATTCTACCTTACCGGCATAAATCTTTACCTGGTCTACAGGCTTAATCCAGAAGTGTGCATTATCACCAGTTTCTGCGTCACCGTTTGTTTTGTTACGGTAAGACATGCTGAAACCAGCCTTACCTTCTGCATCTGAACCGTCGATATTCAACCCGGTTGCACGTCCCCAACCACCCCATGACTGGTTCTGGCCGGCTACTGTCTTGTCACCGTTGTTAGCGATAGGAACAAGAATTGCACGTCCCCATGCACCGAATGTGATTTCTGCGAAAGCAGATGTTGTTAAAGCTGCTGCTGCAGCTACTGCGATAAGAGTCTTTTTCATCTCTTAGCCTCCTTAAAAAGGAAAGAAAAAAGGCTAATGACCATCTAAACATGCCCACTAGAGACGTATAGAAGCTCTATAAAGCGGCGAAATTGACTAGTTGATGAAAATACTCGACTTCAATGAAAACTTAAATGCCATGCCCATATATGAGTCTAAAGGCAGTTAAAAAAATAGCCTTCCCAAGAAGAGCAAACTTGAGAAGGCTACAGGAGGTGCCTAATGGCAAATAAAATATAATAAATTACTAAAAAGTTGCAACTCAGCTTTAGGAATAGGCCTAGCAAAAACGATCGGAATTTAAAAAAGCCGGCAGCCCCAGCACCGCACGCGCCTGCTACGGTGCTGTTTCCCGGA
>SAMEA3663296__coassemble_4087_pt1 | contig 3477 bp, 5 predicted proteins | sample SAMEA3663296__metabat2_low_PE_018 | metagenome-assembled genome bin SAMEA3663296 (sample SAMEA3663296) | pig gut metagenome | biome: pig gut; feature: pig-associated habitat; material: faeces | place: China | collected 2013
TAATCAGCGTATCACAATACCGCATGCTCGTTTACTGTTTTATCATGCCTCCTTACCGTTTTTATGGATTTGATGACAACATTGCCAGGTAGCTGTTTGATATAATTTTATGCATCATCCTCGTCGAATTCTCGATTACAGGCATAACAAATATATTTCCAATCACTTTGATATGTTTCATTTTATTCTTCCCCTAAATTTGCCTTATTTGTATTATTTCGACAGACTTACCTCGATGTAATCGTTCATATCGTTCCATAATTTTCTGCCGAGCCTCATTTTCATCAACAGCAGATTCCATTGTAGAAATTGGATTTCCGTAATTATTATTGATTATGACCTGTGCCTGAAATCTTGACATTTTCATTCCCTGTATTTATTCTCCAATAACAGTTTGTGCAATCGCTTGAAAAATTGACATCGGTAAAAGTGAACCTATTCCGCTGCACAAAAGATAAATTCCTGCACCCCACCAAATTTTCTTAAGAATAAGAGTAGATGTCTCTGTATAAAAAATAACATCTGGGGCAAAGTTTTCTCGCAATTTTCTTGCAATTGCCCAGCCTAACATTCCCATAATCAGTGAAAAAGGAACACCGATAATAATTGTCCAAATCGGGAAAGCATCTTCTGAACCACTTAAATTTGTACCAACAGATAGTACAATCATAACAATTGCAACTATAAGTCCTCCGATATTATTCTTAAAAAATGAAGATTTTGTGAAATTCTTTGCTTTCTCCGTTAAATTTTCTGAAATATTTTGTTTTTCACTTTTTGCATTAGTTTTAGATTCGAGGATAACAGGCTTAGCATCTTTCTTTTCCGTGTTGTTTATAGGGGCGTTAGATGAATCTGTTTTTTCTTCAGTTTTTGGCATTTCTTTAACAGAATCTTTATTTGCAAGAGCAAGCAAAAGTTCTCCAAGATTACGGAAATTGTATAAAGCTGTTTCTTTATAAACAACTCCTACTTCATCATAAACCAACAGTTTATTTTCTTCCACTTCCACTTTTTTAATATTTTTGTAATCTACCGATATAACGCCGTTGGCATTACAACGATTATAGAAAGTAGTTTCTGTAAATACCAGTCCTTCTTTTGCGCTGCCAAACAGAGTCCCATCAACGAAACCTACAATCTCATTTTCATCAATTCCACCAGCGATAATTTTTGCAGCATTGTGTAATTTTTTTTCGGGAATGTCTGGAGCAATGTAAGTTCGCAAAACATCATCACCTACAGACTTCAGTTTTTCTTTCAATATTTCATTTACCGTCATAGAAAATACTCCTGTCTTTTTCCTAGGGGAAAGTATCAGCCATTAGCGATATATAGCACAACTCTACTAAACTTTTGTTAAAAAGTCAATCTATTGGTGTAATAAAGATATATGCCATTGGAGTAGTAATTATAATGAAAGAAATGGAAGTGCGTAGAATATTTGCAGAAAATCTAAAGAAGTTAAGAAAACAAAAAGGACTCTCACAATTAAAACTTTCAAATGAAATGCAGATGGCTTTTACTTTTATAAACGACATTGAAAATTGCAAAAAATGGGTTTCGCCTGAAACAATCGCCCGATTCGCAACATTTTTTGATGTCCCAGTTTCGTCATTTTTCATTACAGAGGGCGAAAATACAAACAACGGTAATTTAAACACGGATTTTATTGTGAAGACGATTTCTGACGAAGTAGCAAAAACTATTTCTGAGGTGGGAGAAAGATTTAAGGCATAAAAAAAGCCAATCCGAAGTGAATCAGAACTGATGAAATATTCTGAAAAGGTTTTGAAATAGGAATTGTCACAGAATCACTGGAGGTACAAATGAAAAATGCAAAGTTAGGAAAATCAGATTTGAACGTTTTCCGTATCTGTATGGGATGTATGGGGTTTGGTGATTCTTCAAACGGTCAGCATGGATGGACTCTTGACGAAACTTCATTAAGAGAAATCATAAAATATGGTCTGGAACAGGGAATCAATTTTTACGACACTGCAATTGCATATCAGATAGGGAAAATATAATGCTCAGAGAATTCTGCTGAGTACAACCGTCTTGGTTCTTATGGTACTTATGATTTTGATGGCAGCAAGTTCAGTTTTTGCAACAGGAGCAGTTTTTGAATGGTCAACCCTGGGATTTAATCAATTCTGGCGGACCGTTCATCTGATGAGTACAAGCTGAGGCTACATGGTCATGAGCTTCCATCTGGCATTGCATGTTCATTCTCCACTAAAAAAAGCTGGATGGAAAAGTGCAGTCAAAAATTGGTAAGATTCTTCTATATATAATATATGTTCTTGTCATTCTTGCAGGATGTTTTGCCTTTTACACAACACAGCTTTACTTTTATCTGTTCAACACTGGCAACTGGAAAATGGCCGCAACACTGCCATTGATTTTGCTGAACACTATAATGCCGACGGCGGAGACGCGACAGTGGTAGATCTTCCAAAAGCCGGCATTACGGGCAACAGCCACTTTATGTTCCAGGAAACCAACAACAGGGAAATTGCAGACCACATCGAAAAATGGCTTAAGGAAAGGGGGCTGTAAAATGTGAGCCTTTCTATTGAATGAGGGGGAAGTCTCCCCCTCGCTCCAGCCCGCTTCGCGGTCTTACGCTACCCCTTCTCCTAAGGGGCTAGCCCCTTAAAATCCCCAATATAATTCCCGCGAGTTTGCTTGCAAACTCAGTAAGCACGCATGCGTGCGACCAACTCCCCGATGAAAGGTAAATTGCTGTCGCAATTTGCTATTTGCTATTTGCTTTTATACTCTCCACATTTTTCTTCAAGCAATTTAAAATCACAGCAAAACTTTACAATCTTTCCCGTGGTTATCTGTTTTCCATAAAATTTACTTGCTTTCTGAATTATAGAATTCATAATCTTAAGACAAAATGTGTACTCAATATTTAAAAGAACTTTATATTTTATATCAGCTCTTGTGTCATTAGCGGCTGGATTTAAATTAACTTCCACAAGCCTTGCTTTATAGGAATCATTTTCTTGAACAAGAATTCCGATATATGGTTTCGTTTCATAACCTGTTGGCTTGTAATAGACTTCACTGCAAAAACTGTGAAGATACTTTAAGTAATCTTGATTTATTGTTATGAACTTCAAGTTATTCTTCAGCGAAAACATTTGTGCCCCTAAAAAAAATAAGGCTGCCTGAAACCAGGCAGCCTGTCTTTAATCTTCATCTCTTTACGGATTGAAAGCGCAGGTTAATGGAGACCTTCTATAAAAAAATAATACAGTACCATAGTGAAGTCAAGAGTTTTTTATATCAGCTACAGAATAAAATATTTGTGTAAAAGGTTCAATTTCGAGTATTTGATTTACAAACCGTGGCAAGGATTGTAAGGGCTGGCGAAGCCAGTTCCGAAGCGTAGCGAAGGAATGAAGCGATAGCGCAACCCTGAAAAGCCTGATTTTTGCGAAGCAAAAAGCCACCCTAAAAATA
>SAMEA3663296__coassemble_5150_pt1 | contig 2982 bp, 3 predicted proteins | sample SAMEA3663296__metabat2_low_PE_018 | metagenome-assembled genome bin SAMEA3663296 (sample SAMEA3663296) | pig gut metagenome | biome: pig gut; feature: pig-associated habitat; material: faeces | place: China | collected 2013
GCCTGTTCTTTGCCTGTGCGATGAATTCGGAAAGCTTTATGTCGCTGAATATCCTCCTGTCGCCGCCGGAATCCCTGCCTGTACTTGATCTGTATACTATTCCGCTTGCAGGTGGTACAAAGACATCGGAATCCTTTCCGCCCACTGTCTTTGCGGCCAGTTTCACAGCCTCTTCCGGAGTCATTCCGGTGCTCATCCTTACTGCACCAAAATTCCTTATTATGTTGTCCACTGCCCTGTTTACCCTTTCCTGGACCTCCGGATTTTTCTGCTTCGGGAGGCTCTGCTTTGCCTGCAACAGCAGCTGCATCACGCTTTCTTCTGCAGGTTCGGCTTTCAGTGTTTTCTCTGGATTGCTGCACAGCTCTGAGAATGTAGTTTCAAGGCTTATGGTCTCGTCGGATTCTTTTCCGAGGACTGTGTCTGCATATGCGGCGTCAAGGAACTCATCCATGGACTTTCCGGTGGACATGAGTTCCTTCCTGTCAAGGATCAGGTTCAGTACCGTAGTGCTGAACAGTTCTTTTTTGTGGGCGCATTTTTGTTTCCGCAAAAAACAGGCTTTCCGCACTTCGCCGTCTAACCGCGGCTCATCCCTACGCAGAAGCTTCGGGACTGCTTCGCAGGTGCTACAATCCTTTGTGCGTTTCGTCTCTGTTGTATTTCTCTGTCTGTCATAATACGCTCAGTTTAAGTGTATTATGACAGACACTCAAGTTTTCCCCCTTCTTGAGTTTATGTCAAAGAACGATGATGTATTTTATGGGGATAAAAATCAAACATTTTCCATATTGCACTTCTTTTTTGACAAAAAATCCAACAATCTTCCATTTTTATATTTTGTTTTATGGATTTCTGCAACTTTTCTTACAGATAAACCAAATTGGTTTTCCATGTCTATGTTTCCGTTTCTATTTAAGAGCAGCTCAAATTTACGCATTTCTTCTTCATCTGTTGCTTTTATGCTTGCAGCCAAAAGTGGTGTTGTACCTTCATTATTCTGTATGTTTACATCTGCTCCGGATTCCAGAAAAGCGGTCAGCATCATTAATACCGGCGGACACATGGATTCTTTTGTAAGATAATATAAGACCGTGTTTCCCCTGTTATCCTTCAGGTTTACATCTGCACCTTCTTTTATAAGAAACATCACGGTTTCAACATGCCTTCCGCTCAGGGCTTCGTGCAGCAAGGTATAGCCGTAGTCATTCTGCTTGTTCAGATATTTTTTGTCGTATTTTTTTACAAAGTCATCAAAGGAACATTCTTCTGCACAGTCCCAGATATCCATTTCATTAGTATTCATTCTTCGTCCTCGTCCTCAAATGATGTATGGAGTCCTACTGGAGTAACTTCAAAATTACTTGAATCCTTTACCCAGCTTTCAAATTCTTCTTCTGTGATTTTCTGAAGCATATACCGGTCCTGCTTTTCTTCATACTTGTCAGGCCATTTGGGAGCCATTTCCCACTGTTCTTCTTGTGGTTTTGATCTGTCCCAGATAATTATTCCATATTCTGTAAGCACTTCTTCTTTTTTACCCATTATTTTGCCTCTCCGTCTTTGATGAACCCGTTTTCTACAAGGTAGTTCCAGAGTTTTGGGGAATTGTAGGTATTTGGATTACAATATTCTTTAGCCATAGAATAACATGACCTGCCACCTTTATTTTCCTTATAAATATCTGGATTATATTGCAAAAATAATTTCCATCTTTCAAAACCTTCCTTTTGAGCAGTTTTTGCAGTCGCTTTTATTAAAGGAGTTCCTCCATTCTTATCAGGCTCGTTTACATCTGCTCCCATATCAAGCAGTCGTTTTATCACTTTTATTCCTTCTTCATAGTTAAATTCCATATGGTCAACCATGTAATGTAATGCAGTGTTCCCTTTCTTATCCTTAAGGTTTATGTCGATTCCTTCATCAAGAAGAAAGTTCACTGTGTCCCAATTGTGACCGGCTATAGCCATATGCAAAAGAGAATATCCATACTTGCTTTTGCTATTTAATTCTTCCCTTTTAAATTTCCTCTTAAACTGGTCTAATGTACCCTCTTCGGCAGCATCAAATACATCCATTACTTCAAAATTCATTTTAATTCTCCTATTCGACTTCTATTATAATGTATTGTTTGTGGTTCATAAAAAGCGGCTGTCTGATATTTTTCTATGAATTCTTTTTCAGGTATTTTTCCCCTTACAAATTCTTCATAAAGTTTATCATATTCTTTTCCCTGTATATGCCCCATGTCCCACTGTCCGTTTCTTGGTTTTGATCTGTCCCATGAAACTTTTCCGATTTCATCTCCCATATCGATGTATTCTACGCCATTTTCAGTCCAGTTTCTATGAGTTTCCTTCGCTTTTTTCCAGACCTTTTCTACCTGACCATCCTTATAAGGCGGACGAGATGTCCAATACTTTGGTAATTCGCCGTTCCATTTCTTCAGAACCTCCACGTCATATTTTTTCATGAATTTGATGGCTTCTTTGTCATTTTTTATCATGAATTCCATGAATTTGGAATACTCGAAGTTCTTTTCGTTGGAAAATATTCTGATAATTTCCTTCATGTTCTGGCTGTTGCCGTTTTTTTCTATGAACTCAAGAACTCTGTTTCCACGTTTTCCTGCAACACGGCCAAAGTCATCTGCATATTTAGGAAATGCTTTGGAAAGATTCTGCAATAGTTGTTGATCAACTGTTACGTTCGCTTCTGCAATTACCTTGCAATTTTTTTTAGGTTTGATTTCGCTTTTTATTTTTGAAGCCTTGTTTTTCAGTTTCTTTCCAGCGTTTTCTATCTTTTCCGAAGCCTGCCGAAGTTTTGAAGTTTGCTCTGCCGCTTTCTCTGCCTTAGTAACCTTGCCGGCAGTTATTGCGGCATTTTCAATTCTTGTAGCATTTCCGACCTTTCCCGCCTCTGATGCGGCCTTCGCCTCTCCTGCCCCGATGAATAACGATGCTATCGTGCCCGTAAGAT